>JAEEGI010017260.1_pt1 | contig 14821 bp, 17 predicted proteins | sample 8958751 | NCBI WGS metagenome assembly JAEEGI01 (sample SAMN16246545, study PRJNA631951) | gut metagenome | biome: gut microbiome; feature: rumen; material: KS-attached | host: Bos | place: Iran: Karaj | collected 2018-10
AAAGTTATTGACATCTACAAGGCATTGAAGGAGTATAACCTCAATATCACCGTTTATGATCCTTGGGCTAATCCTGCTATTGTGGAGCATGAATATGGTATCAAGGTGGTGAATGAACTGCCAACTCAGAAGTTCGATGCTGCTATTGCAGCGGTGGCTCACAAGAAGTTTGACGGTCTGGATGTGACAGCTTTGCTGAAAAATAATCATGTTATTTTCGACGTGAAGTGTACACTTGATAGAAATATTGTTGACGGTAGATTATAAAAAAAAGTCTTCATGATAATTTTTACTGGAAAAGGTTGAGGCGGTAATAGCCTCAACATATCCAGTGTTTGAGTTTTACTATTGTACACTCAAGTTGAATGTATTAATTGTATGAAATACGCGACTATCTGTAAAACACTTTATGTCTTATATACGATACCTGTACAAATAGTAGCCAAGCTAATAGGGGTAAGAATGCCGTATAGTGTGTACTTTGCAGGTTTTCCTTTTATAGTAAAGAAAAAGAATACAACAATTGAGATAGGTAAGCAATGCAGGTTTATGAGCTGTAAAGCAGGTAATCTGATAGGACTTAATCATCGTTGTATGATAAGCACATCTACATCAGGTGCAATTCTCAGGATTGGGAACGGGTGCTCTTTCTCAGGGGTGTCGATTTGGTGCTTTGATAAAATTGAAATAGGAAATCATGTACGAGTAGGAGCAAATGTTCTTATAATGGATGGCGATGCTCACCAGGATGATCCTCGTGCAGGAAAAAATGCACCGATCTGTATTGAGGATAACGTTTGGATAGGTGGCGGTGTAACAATTTTGAAGGGGGTAACTATTGGAAGGAACAGTCTTGTTGGAGCAGGAAGTGTCGTGACCAAAGATATACCAGCCAATGTAGTTGCTGCGGGAAATCCTTGCAAGGTTATTAGGGAATTAGATGAACAGGTAATTAGAAATTTAGAAAGTTATTAAAATGCATATAGTTTTCGTCGGTCTTTCTGGTATAGCCAGACGTACAAGAGCTTGTGATGTCCGATTGGCATTTATGGCAAATATGCTTGCAAAGTCATACGATATTACGGACCAATCAGTTCAACCTTACAACCAAGCGTTATACCGATGCGGATGTAAAAGGTTTCTTGGCTGATGGCTGGAAGATATGGTGCATCAGTGTGGCTGACAGCTTTGGAGACAATGGCATAACTGGCTGTATCATGGTCAATGGCAATGAGATTGATACCTTCTTGTTAAGCTGTCGTCTCTTGGGTAAAGTATTGAGAAGGTATTTGTAAAACAAATCCTTCTGGATTTACGCAATCAGGGATTAACGGAACTGAAGGCCTCTTATTTGCTTATGGCAAAGAATGCACAGGTGGCTGATTTGTACGATAAATGCGGGTTTGCGCTAGCCCAGCTATGGTATGGACAGATCTCATCATAGCAGATGGTATTGATGAAGAACAATTAAAGAAAGACGAACAAAAGTACCCTTTGAAACGCTACGGTCAGCCTGAGGATATTGCTAATCTAGTAGTATATATGCTTAGCGATGCAAGTACATGGATGACCGGTAGTAATGTTAAAATTTCAGGGGGGGGGCAAATTAAGTTAATATGGCATTTATTAAAGCTTTAGCATATTATCTTCCTGAAAAGGTTGTGACCAATGAGGAACTGGTTAAAGAGTTTCCGGAGTGGAGTGTTGAGAAAGTAGCTCAGAAGGTTGGTGTAGATTATCGTCATTTGGCAGCAGAGGATGAAACTGCTGGTGATATGGCTGAGAAAGCTGCTCGCAGGATGTTCGAAGAGTATTCGATTGATCCCAAGAGTATAGACTTTCTGCTGCTATGTACCCAGAGCCCTGATTATTTTTTGCCTTCTACAGCTTGTGTTTTACAAAACAAATTAGGCATCCCAACTTCAGCGGGTGCATTTGACTATAATCTAGGATGCTCAGGGTGTATTTATGGTATGGCAATGGCAAAAGGCTTAATAGCTGCAGGCTTAGCACAGAACGTGCTACTCTTGACAGCAGAGACATACAATAAATACTTGCATCCAGAAGACAAGAGTAACCGATCCATTTTTGGTGATGGTGCCGCAGCTTGTTTGATTTCGACAGAAGGTTTTGCCCAGATTGGAGAGTTCGTGCTTGGCACAGATGGCGCAGGCGCAGATAATCTGATTGTTAAAACTGGTGCTGCTCGTTGCAAACGGCCTACTGGATTAAGTACGGAGGATAGTGAAGGTCATCTTTGGCGTGAAGACTATCTTTATATGAATGGTGGTGCTATTTTCAATTTCACTTTGGATGCGGTACCCGCTATGATGAGCCAACTATTAGATAAAAGTGTGTTGACAAAGGATGACATAGATTATTATGTTTTTCATCAAGCTAACAAGTTTATGTTGAGTACAATCCGTAAGGTTTGTGCTTTGCCTAAAGATAAATTTTATATTGATTTGGCTAATGTAGGCAATACCGTATCCTCAACAATAGTTATTGGATTAAAGGAGTGTATGAATAATGGCACTATAAAGCCTGGTATGAAGGTTATGGCCTGTGGTTTTGGTGTTGGACTAAGTTGGGGTGGCACTGTTTTGAGATTCTGATGTATATTATTTTGCATGAAAATATTCTTTGTTGGATTAAGTGGGGTTCCGTATGCAAGCCGAGCGTGTGATATTAGATTAGATTCATTCGCATTGCTATTTCAAAAGTGTGGATATGATGTTACGGTATTAAACCGTTATTCGCCATGCTCTAACGAATATGATAGTTCGTCAAAAAAGGAATACGAAATAGTTGAACTAATCAAGCACAGGAAGTCAAGCCCTTTTAATTATCTTTTCCTTCTTCTTTCAGTATTGAAAGAATTGGTGTTCCTAGTAAAGTACAGGTTGAAAAATAATAGCGATGTAATTCTTCATGTATATACAGGGCATTACCTGGACATATGCTTATACCATTTAATATCCAAAGTATGTGGTTATAAGATCATATACCAATACGTAGAATATAGATTGGATGAGAAGAGGGAAAACTTATATCATAAAATAAACGCATGGTTGGTTGACAAGAAAGGAGCTAAGATGTGGGATGGTGTTATACCTATAAGCCATTTCCTTAAAGAGAAAGCTTTTGAGGTCAATTCTCATATAAAATGTTTTATTGGACCACCTATTTGTAATTTTACTCAGTTTCAGTCTGATGCCCAGAAAGAGAATGTTGTTTTGTATTGCGGCCATGCTGGTTATTTCGATGTTATAAAACTAGTCGTAGATTCGTATTCTAAGTCTAATATATCCTCTTCATATCGTTTGGTTCTTGTTGTCGCAGGCTCTGATAAGCAACTGATGGATGTAAGGGAATATGCACCAACTGCCATTGTAAAGACAAAATTGCCATACGACGATTTAATTAAAGAATATAACATAGCAAAAGTATTATTAATACCGTTACGCAATTCGATTAAAGACATCTCGCGCTTTCCTAATAAAATATGTGAGTACTCAGCTTCGAAGGGTGTTATCGTTACAACAAAGTATGGTGAGCCTGCACATTTCTTTAAAGATAAGGAATCTGCTGTTATATCTAATGAATGTACTGTTGATTCTATATCTGATTCACTAAATTGGATATATCAAAATGAAAACAAAATAGAATCGATAGGAAATAAGGGATATGAAGTCGGTTTGAAATACTTTGATCTAATTTCTTACCAAGACGGTATCAAGGATTTTATAAATAGCCTAAAGTAATGATTTATAATTCATTCCTCTTTTTAGTATGCTTCCCACTGATATTTCTGCTCTATTATCTGATGCCAGCCAAGTATCAGAAGGGAAAAAATATGTTTTTACTGGTAGTCAGTTATGTTTTGTACATTAACTGGAAACCGGTTTATGCTCTTATCTCTTGGGGTAACAGGTATTCATCTGAATAGTTATGGTGCTGACGTGTTTACAAATATATTATGCAATAACATAAGGAGAAATGTAAAATGAAAGGCAATATACTCGTTTTGGCAAATTTTATAGCAGGCCTTCATAGCTTTCGCAAGGAGGTTATGAAGGCTATAGTTGATGCAGGTTATCAGCTATACATATCTGTTCCTGATGCGGACAGTGAGCTTGCAAAAAACTTCGAAGAGTTTGGCTGTCATCTCATCAAGACTGCATTCGAAAGAAGAGGCATGAATCCTCTTGCTGATTTCAAGTTGATGACGGCATATAGACGGTTGATAAAGCAGTTGAAACCTGTTGCTGTGCTCTCATATACCATCAAACCCAATGTATATGGTGGTATTGCATGCCGTTTGACAGGTACGCCTCTAATTGCTAATGTAACAGGACTTGGAGATGCTATTGAAAATGGTGGGTGGTTGCAGAAATTGACGGTTTCTTTATATAGATTCGGTATTGGTAAAGCTGCACAGGTGTTCTTTCAGAATGAAACAAACAAGAATTTCTGTGTTCATAATAAGATTGCTGATAGCAATGCTGTTGTTCTGCCTGGGTCAGGTGTCAATCTTGAGCATCATCGTTTTCAGGTGTATGCACCTGATGGTGTAATCAAGTTCTTGTTTATCGCACGCTTGCTGAAAGATAAGGGAACTGAAGAATACTTTGAAACGGCAAAGGTCATTAAGGCTAAATACCCTCAGACTGAGTTTCAGATTTTGGGCTGGGAGGAAGGACCGTATCAACAACAGATGGAAGAACTGGTTAAGGATGGTGTCATCAAATATCTTGGAACCACCTCTGATATTAGACCCTACTTGACGGAAGTACATTGTACGATAATGCCATCATACCATGAAGGCATGTCGAATGTTAATCTGGAGAGTGCTGCCAATGGAAGGCCTGTTATTACCACTAATGTTCCTGGTTGCCGTGAAACCGTGGATGATGGGAAAACTGGCTTTTTGGTGGAAGCAAAGAGTGCTGAAGCATTGATTCGTGGTGTAGAGCGGTTTCTCGCATTGCCTTACAGTCAGAAAGTCACGAAGGGGCAGATGGCAAGAGAGAAAGTGGAGAGGGAGTTTGATAGGAATATTGTTGTCAAGGCATATCTAAACGCAATAGAGACTTATAAGAGAGCATAATGTTATACAAGATAGCACATATATTAAGAGATAAACTCAGCTGGTTGTGGAATATCATTGAATGGATAAACGGTGTGATATTCTACATAAGGTATGGGAAAAAGTTGAAGGCTTTTTCTTTCTCTATGGTTCCTGAAGACTATGATATAACTCCCATAAAAAGCATTCTAACAATTGATTTGGTTGCTTTCTTTGAGCGTCAACCAGAGGAGGCATATACCTATTTCAGACCTCATGGATTTGATAAGAAGAGCATAAAGTTGCTGCAACGGAACAGAGCTTTCCTTGGCTACGTGCTGAAAGATAAGGCAAATGGTGCCATTGCAGGTTATTGTTTTAATCGTTGTTTCTTTCATGGGCAAGGGTTCCGAGGCAGGATGGTGGATATAGACTATCGCGGAAAAGGTCTTGGTACGGCCATGAACAGGATATTGAATGAGGTTGGTTTCAGAATAGGCTTGCGTCTTTTTGAAACAGTGTCGAAAGATAATGTTGCTTCATATCGTTCTGCCATGTCTGCAAGTAATGTGAAGGTGGTGAAAGAACTGGAGCATAATGAATTGTATTTGGAGATCATAAATAGTTGATTTCAAAAAGTGAACCATTCAAAAGTGAATATAGAAATAATATCCTCAATTTTATCGTTAGTTCGACTCGGTATTGATCATCAGACTGATAAAACTTTATTAGTAAAGTATTGGCGGTTAATTAGAAGAAGGTCAGTATGGTGTGAATATCCCCAAAGGGGTATGGCATAAGCTAGAGTGTATTGAGGAGAATTCTGTCATCTTCGAATGCAAGGAAGGGCCTTTCGTCCCTCATGAAGAGGACGGAATCTTAGAATTGCCAAAGACATGAAATACATCAAGGCTCTTTGTGCGATTTTATATTGTTGTTAGTGTTTAATTAAGACAAAATTTTGATTTGTGTAAATATGAAAACAGCACTTATTACTGGTATTACTGGTCAAGATGGAAGCTATCTGGCCGAGTTTTTGTTAGAAAAAGGTTATGATGTTCATGGAACTATCCGTAGAAGTTCTGTGGATTTCCGTGAAAGAATTGCTCACCTGGAAGGCACACCTCATTTTCATCTGCATTATGCAGATCTTGGTGACTCGATGAGTGTGCTGGGTGTGATTGGTAAGGTTCGTCCTGATGAGATATATAACCTGGCTGCACAGAGCCATGTGCAGGTTTCGTTTGACAGCCCTGAGTTTACTGCTGATGTGGATGCTGTAGGTGTGTTGCGAATCTTGGAGGCTGTGCGTCAGTTGGGTATGACTGATACTTGTCGTATCTATCAGGCTTCTACTTCAGAGCTGTATGGTAAGGTGGAGGAGGTCCCTCAGAACGAGAACACACCTTTCCATCCATATTCACCTTATGCTGTTGCTAAACAGTATGGCTTCTGGATTGTGAAGGAGTATCGTGAGGCTTACAACATGTACTGTTGTTCAGGTATACTGTTTAATCACGAATCAGAGCGTCGTGGTGAGACATTTGTAACTCGTAAGATTACGTTGGCAGCTGCTCGTATCAGCCAGGGTGTGCAGGATTGCCTGTACTTGGGTAATATGGACAGCCTCCGTGACTGGGGCTATGCCAAGGACTATGTGGAATGTATGTGGCTCATCCTGCAGCAGGACAAACCCGAAGATTTCGTGATTGCTACAGGTGTGCAGCACAGTGTTCGTGAATTCACCGAACTGGCGTTTAAACATGCAGGTATCGAGCTGAAGTTCGAGGGTGAGGGTGTCAATGAAGTAGGAATTGTGGTGTCTGGACCTGAGGGACTGGTTGGAAAGACTGTAGTTCGCGTGAGTGAGGATTTCTACAGACCAACTGATGTAGTGAACTTGTGGGGTGACCCCACCAAGGCTAAAGCTAAGCTCAAGTGGAATCCGAACAAGACCAGTTTCGAGGAACTGGTTAAGATAATGGTTGAGAGCGATATTGCTAAGGTAGCTGCTGAGGGTGCTGCCGCTAAGGTAAGAACCAACCTTGCTGAATACCTCGAAAAGGGAATAGTAAAGTAGTTATATCCCTCCCTTATGTTCCGTCACCTTAAAGACATAGATCCCGTCGCAACTTCACATGGCGTAGGGCAGAAGCGCGTTCTTCTCTCCAGCAATGAGTCCGGTTGCTCGCTCACACAGATAGCGGTAACTGAACTCAAAGCAGGTGAAACGGCTGTTGCCCATGTGCATCCCGATATGCAGGAGGGATTCTATGTTCTTGACGGTGAGTTGGAGATTGACCTTAATGGAGAGAAGACCACTTGTTGCAAGGACACCTTTGTATATGTAGAGAAATGCACCAGCCACGAACTGCATGCCCTTACGGATAGTCGCATCATGACTGTCGGATGCGTTATCGAGGCCAGCCGCAACAAACTCTATCCGATGCTCTTCAAGCGGAACCGCAAGACATTGGTATGGGGAACAGAGGACTGGACGGTGTCCGGTGTGCCTAACTCAGAGTCAGAGGTGGAGAATGGCACGTGGGCGCGCTACAATCTTACAGAGGTCATAGCACGCAGACCGGAAGAAATTCTCGGGCGACAGACTGCAATCAAGTACAATAACCAACTACCGCTTCTCGCAAAAATCATAGATGCCCATCAGGATCTCTCCATACAAGTTCACCCCAATGACGAGATGGCCAAACGTGAGCATAACAAGTTCGGTAAATCTGAGATGTGGTATATTCTTGATGCTGAACCAGGAGCATACCTCTATGCTGGGTTTAGGGAACAGATAACACCTGAACAGTATAAGGAACGCGTAGCCAATGGCACCATCACAGAAGTCCTCGCAAGACATGAGGTACACAAAGGCGACGTGTTCTATCTCCCCTCCGGTCGTGTACACGCCATCTGTGGAGGTATCAAACTTGCCGAGATACAGCGGTCCTCAGATGTCACCTATCGCATCTTTGACTATAACCGTCCTGGGTTGGATGGTAAACCACGTGAGCTGCATACCGAACTGGCGGCAAAGGCTATCGACTATACCGTCTATCCGGAATATAAGACACCACATGCAGAGAATATTGGCGAAGCCAATGAGGTTCTGAACACCCCATTTTTCAGCATCAAAATAGTGGAAACAAATGAGCCCTTTCATAGGAATATGATAAAATACGACTCTTTCGTTATCATTATGAATATCGGGGAACCGTTCACCATCCGTGTCCGTGCCACAGGAGATGAAGTGCTCGTGCCTGTAGAGGCATCCTGTCTCATACCGGCAGCAATTGCTGATTATGAACTTATTCCTAATGGCACAGTAAAGGTCATGGAGGCATTTATTAACAACAAGAAGTCTATTGGCAAAACAGTGAAAGACTTCTTCCATATATTTTCATAATAAATCCGAGATATTATGTTAGACAAATCATCTAAGATATATGTAGCAGGCCACAACGGCCTCGTTGGTTCTGCTATATGGAATAACCTGAAGCAACGTGGTTATAACAACCTCGTTGGTAGAAGTCATAAGGAACTGGACTTGACGGACCAAGTGGCGGTGAAGAAGTTCTTTGATGAAGAACAACCTGATGCGGTGGTGTTGGCAGCTGCCTTTGTAGGCGGAATCATGGCAAATAGCCTGTATCGTGCAGACTTCATTATGATGAACATGAAGATTCAGTGCAATGTGATTTCAGAGGCGTATGCACATGGCGTGAAGAAACTGCTGTTCCTGGGTAGTACCTGTATCTATCCCAAGAACGCACCTCAACCCATGAAGGAGGACTGTCTGCTGACGTCGCCGCTGGAGTACACCAACGAGGAATATGCTATTGCCAAGATTGCGGGACTGAAGATGTGCGAATCGTATAATCTTCAATATGGTACGAACTATATTGCAGTGATGCCTACCAACCTCTATGGCCCTAATGACAACTTCCACTTAGAGAATAGCCATGTGATGCCAGCTATGATGCGCAAGGTTTATCTGGCGAAGTTGGTACATGATGGAGCTTGGGACAAGATTGCTATTGACTTGAATAAGCGTCCTGTAGAAGGCGTGAATGGTGATGCATCTAAGGAAGATATCTTGAAAGTGCTGGGCAAGTACGGCATCTACGATAATAAGGTTGTCTTGTGGGGTACAGGCACCCCACTGCGTGAATTCTTGTGGTCTGAGGATATGGCTGATGCTTCAGTGCATGTGTTGCTGAACGTGGATTTTAAGGATGTGATTGGTATTGAGAAGTACAGCTCAGTACATTACGGAGCAAGCACCGATGGTGCTGTGGATAGAAATCACAGTACAGGTCGAGGTGGTTATATCCCTTCATTGGGTGAGATCCGCAATTGCCATATCAATGTTGGTACAGGTAAGGAACTGACTATTCGTGAACTCTCTGAGCTCGTTGTTAAGGCTGTTGGTTTCGAGGGAACTGTAGAGTTTGATGCCTCCAAACCTGATGGCACCATGCGCAAGCTTATTGATGTAAGCAAATTGCATTCTCTTGGCTGGACGCATAAGGTTGAGATAGAAGATGGCGTTGCAAAACTCTTTGAGTGGTATCGCCATAGCTTAGAAGATTGATGTTCATACCTTGCTACGAACACGAATATCACTTAAAACAAAATAGATGATATTAAAATGGATTTTCGATAGGCTGGTGTCATTCATTGTCCTGTTGTTCCTATGGCCGGTGTTGCTGATTACAGCGATACTGGTGAAAATTAAAATGCCCGGAGGACCTGCGTTCTTCGTACAGAAGAGGGTGGGTAAGGACGGCAAGTTGTTTGACTGTCATAAGTTCAGAACGATGACAGTTAAACATAATGGTTCGACTGTTTCTGTTGCTGGTGATAGTCGCATTACGCCGCTTGGTGCGAAACTTCGTCATTACAAGCTCGATGAACTTCCTGGTTTGTGGGATGTGCTCATTGGCAACATGAGCTTCGTAGGGCCAAGGCCTGACGTGCCAGGATATGCAGATAAGTTGACGGGGGCTGACAGAGATGTTCTGAAATTAAGACCAGGTATAACGGGGCCTGCGACATTGAAGTATCGATTAGAGGATGAAATGATAGCAGAATATGTAGCACAAAAGCATTCCTCTGGAGATAAGCGCGAGGCACAAGAAATAGCAGTGGAGTACAACGATACTGTTATTTATCCCGATAAGGTCCGACTTAATTGTTACTATTACCACCATTATTCTTTCATTAAGGACATACAAATGATAGTATGTACTGTACTTGGAAAGAAGATGAGGTATGCGGGAGAAGAGATATGATTAAGGAGATTGTTAAAGGGGTATGGGCGTTTTGTTCATACCTTTTTGTGCCTCAATGTGGAAAACATAGGCAATAATATTTATGGAAAAGTATCAATATCATATTTTCAGTCCGTATCGGGTTTGTCCGTTAGGGGCACATGTTGATCACCAGCATGGATTGGTAACTGGATCAGGCTTGGATACCTATTATGAGGCCGTGGAGAAATACGGAAAATAATTATTATAGAAACTAACTTATTATTGAAAACGAAGAAAATTGCAGTTGCAGGAACAGGTTACGTTGGTATGAGTATAGCAACACTGCTTGCTCAGAATAATCACGTAACAGCTGTTGACGTGATACCTGAGAAGGTTGAGAAAATCAACAAAAAGATTTCGCCTATTCAGGATGAGTATATTGAAAAGTATTTGGCAGAGAAAGATCTTGACTTGACGGCAACGCTGGATGGTAAGGCAGCCTATAAGGATGCTGACTTTGTGGTGATTGCGGCTCCGACGAACTATGATCCGCAGAAGAATTTCTTTGATACGCATCATATTGAGGATGTGATTGACCTCGTGTTAAGTGTGAATCCCGATGCAGTGATGGTCATTAAAAGTACTATCCCTGTAGGGTATTGCCGTTCTCTGTATGTGAAGTATGCGCTGAAGTTCTTGACGGACCCGGCGTTGAAGGGGAAGAAGTTTAATTTGTTATTCTCGCCGGAGTTTCTGCGTGAGAGCAAGGCGTTGTATGATAATCTCTATCCCTCTCGTATTATTGTAGGCTATCCAAAGATATTGCCTGCCGATAGAAACAGAAAGTGGGACGAGGAGAATGCTGCCATAACAGCTATCGGTAATCCAGAGGCAGAGGAGAAGGCAAAGACCTTTGCCGGTCTGCTGCAGGAAGGTGCTATCAAGGAGAATATCGATACGCTGTTTATGGGTATGACGGAGGCAGAGGCTGTGAAATTGTTTGCCAATACCTATTTGGCTTTGCGTGTATCATACTTTAATGAGCTGGATACTTATGCAGAGGTGAAAGGATTGGATAGTCAGGCTATCATATCTGGCGTTGGTTTAGATCCTCGTATCGGTACACATTATAATAATCCTTCATTTGGTTATGGTGGTTACTGTCTACCTAAGGACACCAAGCAGTTGTTGGCCAACTATGCGGATGTGCCTCAGAACATGATGACGGCCATCGTGGAGAGTAACCGTACTCGTAAAGACTTTATTGCAGACGAAGTGCTGCGTAAAGCTGGTTACTATACTGCTAATAGTGACTGGAGTGAGAGCGCAGAGAAGGAAGTGACTATCGGTGTGTTCCGTCTGACGATGAAATCGAATTCAGATAATTTCCGTCAAAGTGCCATCCAAGGCATCATGAAGCGTGTAAAGGCCAAGGGCGCTAATATCATCATCTATGAGCCTACGCTGAAGGATGGCGAGACGTTCTTTGGATCGAAGATTGTGAACAACCTCGATGAGTTCAAGAAGCAGAGCGATGCCATTATTGCCAATCGCTATGACGAGGCATTGGATGATGTTCAGGAGAAGGTATATACTCGCGATATTTTCAAGAGAGACTAATCTAAAATTTGAATTAGAGAATGAAGACCATATTAGTTACAGGAAGTGCTGGATTTATCGGCTCGAACTTGGTGCTACGCTTATTTAAAGAAATGAGCGAGGGTACTATTGTTGGACTGGATAATCTGAATGATTATTATGATCCGACTCTGAAGGATTATCGTCTCAGTGTGATTGAGAAGGCAAAACCTGTGGGAATAGAATATGAATTCGTCAAGGGTGATTTGGCTGACAAGGCGTTGATTGATGGACTGTTCGAGAAGTACCACTTTGACGTGATAGTGAACCTTGCTGCACAGGCAGGTGTACGCTATAGCATCACCAATCCTGATGCCTATATTCAGAGTAACATGATAGGCTTCTATGGGATGCCAGGGGACAGGTCAGTGGCATCAGAATTCAATAATGGTGTAATTCTTCATATTCCCAATTAACTACAAAGTTATAATCAAAGGATATGCCACGTAGGGCAAGGATAGAATCAGGTACAGGGATATTTCACGTGATGATGCGTGGCATTAATCATCAAAATATCTTTGAGGACGAAGAGGATTGCTGGCAGTTCATTAATACTCTCGATAGAATGCGGGTACAGTATAATGACGACGGGAAACCCTGCGGAACGAATTGCATTTACTATGCTTACTGTTTGATGGGCAACCACTTCCATCTGTTGATACGTGAACGAGAAGAAAAGGTGGGTGAGACAATTAAACGTATAGCAAGTTCATATGTGTACTATTATAATAGGAAGTACGGGCGTGATGGGCATCTATTCAAGGAACGCTTTAAGAGTGAACCTGTTAATGACATGGAGTACTTTACTATACTGTTACGTTATATTCACCAGAACCCTGTGAAAGCTGGTGTCGTAGAGAAAGTAAAGGATTATGAGTATAGTTCCTGGGGTGAGTATGATGGCAGTGTAGAGTCTGTATTTCAAATATGTGCTGTAAATACCGTTTTAAACAGAATACCTTTTGATGACCTGAATGCTTTGGTTAATGAACCATTAGCAGATGACATCAACTGTTTGGACATGGAGGATTTACCTAAAAGTAGACCTTCAGATGATCAGGTTTGGGGATATATCAAAACAGCAACTGGCGTAACCAATAGTAGTGCATTCCAACAGCTCAAGGATGGTGTTAGGAATGAAATCCTCAAAAAACTTAAGGGAATAGGTGCATCACATAGACAATTGGAACGTTTGACCGGAATAGGACGCGGAATAATTCAAAAACTATAAATGGATGTCGCTGACCTGTCCCCGTGGCAAAATGAAAGGATTTCACAGAATCTTCCCTGCTATTTTGTGAGAAGTAATCGCGGCTTTAGACGCTGTAATCAGAAATCCTCGCTTGTTGGCGGTAATAAATAAATCAAATATTATGTTTACATTAATTGAACTACCTTATGCGATTGAGGCACTGGAGCCTGTGATCAGCGCTCAGACGTTGTCGTTCCATCACGGCAAGCATCTGCAAGCTTACGTGGATAATCTAAACAAACTGCTTCCGGACACCGGGTATGAGGGTGTGGCTCTGGAGGAGATCGTGAAACGGGCTCCTGCTGGGGCAGTCTTCAATAATGCGGGACAGATACTGAACCACGAGTTGTATTTCACTCAGTTCAAATCTGCCAGTGAAGCCGTTCGTGGTCCTGAAGGGGCACTAGCTGCCCAAATTGAAAAGCAATGGGGGAGTGTGGAGGCCTTCAAGGCTGAGTTCGAGGCTAAGGGTGTTGGACTGTTTGGCTCTGGCTGGGTATGGCTGTCGGCAGACGCTGATGGTTCCTTGGTCATTACGCAGGAGCAAGGGGCATCCAACCCTGTGGTGAAGGGCTTGAGGCCACTATTGACATTCGATGTATGGGAGCATGCGTATTACCTGGATTACCAGAATCGTCGCGCTGCTCATCTCACGGCACTCTGGCAGATTGTTGACTGGAGCATCATCGCTTCTCGGTATGAGTGACCACTGGTGTAAGATGTCTGAGGAAAGAAGGCTGAAGACTGAATATTCTCTTTATTCAATTATGTTTAGTAGGTCACTCTTGGTGGGAACGGAGGGACGGGTTCCTGTTTCATAGATAATTGAGGTGTAAAAAACAATAGTAAACTATAATATAATGCCAAGACGTCCGAGACAATCATCAGGAACTGGAATTTACCATAGAATTGAAGGGTAAAAGAGCATCATTGCGTCAATTGGAGAGATTGACTGGAATCAGTAAAACCATGATTTATCGCATGAAGACCCACTGACCGTAAGGGAGGTAATTAGAGAATTTTTACGAACACGAATTTCACGAATCTCACGAATTGACCTTTGACCAGCAAAGGGTGCTCCAAGAACAGAGATTTTATTTTTGAACACGAATATCACGAATTACACGAATTTCACGAATTATAATCTCACACAGATCTTAACCATCTATGGGATATTCAGCCTCACCCCTAACCCCTCATTCCCAAGCGATGCTTACCTACCTGTAGCCTCATTCCCAAGCGATGCTTGCCTACCCGTAGCCTTTCCTAAAGGGAAGGGGAATCTGTGAGATCTTCAAGATCTGTGTGAATTATTTGTTAAGAATTAGAGAGATCTGTCGAAGACCCACTGACCGTAAGGGAGGTAATTAGAGAATTGTTTCGACCACGAATTGAACGAATTTCACGTATTTTTATGCAACGGAATTACACGGACTGTACAGACTTATTATTACGAACACGAATTGCACGAATTACACGAATTGGCCTTTGACCAGCAAAGGCAGGAAGTATGGGGTCAGACTGCGTACTCAAAACAATCAAGAATTAGAGAATTGAAGAATTATTTGTAGTGTGTACTGGAACCCACAAAATCCGTTCAAT
>JAEEGI010017261.1_pt1 | contig 14821 bp, 12 predicted proteins | sample 8958751 | NCBI WGS metagenome assembly JAEEGI01 (sample SAMN16246545, study PRJNA631951) | gut metagenome | biome: gut microbiome; feature: rumen; material: KS-attached | host: Bos | place: Iran: Karaj | collected 2018-10
AATAAAAAGATTCGTAAGAGAGTCAGATAAATAAGGCCCTAGTTCTTTCATTTGCGCCAAAAGAAAGGACATTCTGTTGCCGCTTGCCACCGCAGGGACGCAAGAAAGTAAGAAGATTTCTGCGATATGCTTTATTAAAAATTCTTAATTCCTGACAAGAATTTTATCGACTGTGCCACCCTATGGCGTGGCACAGTCATATTTGGGGATATGCCTAATTTTGTCGCGTAAAAGTACATTTTTTCAAATTAACTCTAATTTACGCACAAAATGAAACAAAATCACATTGCAGCCATGCTACTCGTGAGAGTTCTCCAGGAGCAGATGGCAAAATCAAGAGGCATGCAGAACTTTCTGCGCACAAACTATCACATGAACGGACGCTACTTTCAGGGGGATTATTGTTCCAAGACAGACCTCAACCACGTGTCGGTCATGATCCTCGGCATGGCCGCCAAGCTCTCGGAAAAGGAGTTCATAGCCATCTGGAATGAATACGGCAAGTTACTCTTCCGCTATTACGACGAATTTGAGGATTACTTCAGGATGAAAGTCCTTAATGAAGACAGCCTATGACCGACCTGAAACTCAGTATCTTCAAGGATCTGCAGTCCTACGAGAGCAAAGCTGTGGGGCTCGACACCATCTTGTGGTGGATCCAATGTGACGAGAGTGTCAAAAGCAAGACCGAACTCTATCGTAACCTCGCCAAGACCATCACCCGCGACGAGGCCAACAAGAAGGTGAAGAACGCTATCATGCCAGCCTTTTCAGTGGCGGTACTCTTCAACGGCAACGGCAAGCAGACCACCCATGTCACCCGTGTCACCGGCCTCTCCATCTGTGACATCGATCACATTTCCGCTACGGACGAGATGTTCCAAAAGGTCAAAGCTGATCCCCATACCCTCCTGGCCTATCGCACCATCAGCGGCGAGGGTCTTCGGGTGATTTTCTGCTACTCTGCAGCGCCTGCGCTGGATATATCTGTGAAATCTGTGGAATCTGTGTGCAAATTTTCTCCTCCGGGAAATGGTATTCTTTATCGGGCGGCCTATAAAAAAGGAAACGAGTATTACGCCCGTCTCTGTGGCGTCGATTACGACGGCCAGTGCAGCAACATCACCCGTCTCTCGGGTATTGCCTACGATCCCGACGCTTATCTCAACCCCGATGCCGAACCTTTCTGTATCTCCGACGACGAAGCGGCGGCTGCCAACCTCGCGGCGGAGACCGAACCAGGCAAGCGCCGCAAAGAGGATGCCGTAGGCACCCATCATGCCGAAGTTGAGGCTGCCTGGGCGGTCATCGAGACCATGCTCAACAAGCGGAACATCTCCTACGGTCCCGGCACCCACCACCAGTATGTGATGCATGCCGCCCACCTCTTCAACCGTTTCGGCACACCGATAGAAGATTTGCTGGAGTGGGCGGCCCAGAACTGGAACGACTACGACCAAAAAGAGCGTGAGGACGTCATCCGGTGGGTCTATCAGCACCGTCAGCACGAGAACGGCACGTGGCGGCTTTCGAAGGCGGGCCGTGCCAAGGAGGTGTCGATGATCACGCTACCGGCCATCGTCGAGTGGCTCAGCAGCCATCAGGTGGAGGTCATCTACAACCAGATTACCGACCAGACTTCCCTCCGTGAAGGACATGGCGAGTGGAAACTCATCGAAGATGCCGACCTCTGTACGTTCCGGAAGCGGATGGCCGCTGATACCGGCAAGCGTGTCCTGAAGCCTGACGTCCGTGACATTATCATGAGCGACTATTCCCGTCGCGTCCACCCTGTCAGGGACTATGTCCGTTCACTGCCCGAGTGGGACCGGCAAGACCGGGTGGCACAGTTGGCGGCATATGTCCATGCCGACGCGGTACAGGAGAACCAGACCCTCGAAGAGGCGCAGGAACTCCTTTGCTGGGCCTTGCACAAATGGCTCGTGGCGACGGTGGCGGGCTGGCTCAGCGACGATGCCTGCAACCAGACCATCTTCACGCTCATCGGACCCCAGGGTGTCTATAAGACCACCTTTTTCCGCTATCTCCTGCCCCCACCCCTGCGCAGCTATTATCTCGAGAACTCCAGCAACTCCTTCTCATCGAAAGATGACCAGATCGCGCTGGTGGAGAACTGTCTCGTGGAGATTGAGGAGATCGATATGTTCAAGGATCGTGACAATGCCGAGCTCAAATCCCTCTCCACGAAGGTGACGCTCAAGATCCGACGTCCCTACGACAAGTTCGTCATGGCGAAGCACCGTCTGGCATCCCTCTGCGCCACGGGTAATCAGGAGCGTTTCCTCACCGACGAGACCGGCAACCGTCGATGGCTCTGTTTCCACGTCTCCGGCATCGACGACCCGCGCAAATGGGATCTCGACTACGAGCAGCTCTATGCCCAGCTCCGTGATGAATATCTCAGCGGTTTCGCCTACTGGTTCGACAAATCCGAAGAGCAGCGTATGAAGACGCAGAACAACTACTTCCGTATTATCTCCGACGAGGAGATGCTGATCTCCCAACGCTTCCGCAAGCCCAACCCCGGTGAACCATACAAGCACCTCAGTGCAGCCGTCATCGCCCAGATGATCAGTTATGGCCGCATGCCCATCAGTTCGCGTCGTGTCAGTCTGGCGATGAAGAAGCTCGGCATAAAATCTGAGCGCAACAGTCAGGGCTGCTACTATCGTTTATTTGAAATGGACCCCAATCAGCAGCAGGCTGCCATCTCAGCCATGATTTCCAGTCAATCCGCTGATAATCAGCCAGATGCCGTTGATCAGAATCTCCCGTTTTAATACGCTCCGTGTAACGAATGTAATGAGAAAATGAAACTTTCTCTATAGGAATCGATTTACCTCGAACCAAATGTATTTCTATATAACGATTTTAGGTAATCTCGTTACACTCATTACATAAATATATTTATATATTTAATCTTTAAATCCTTTTTAATGGTAAATTTCTACGACCGTCATCGCTTCATCAGCAAAAGAAAGCTGGCTGAGTTTGCGGGAGTCTCGCCAAGAACCTTCAGTCGCTATCTCGCAACCCGGCGGCATATCCTCGATGCCATGGGGATCTCGCCCAAGGCTCAGAAACTACCGCCTCAGGCAGTCCGTTACATCTGTGAGGACTACTGTATCGATCTCCCGCCCGAGCTCCAGGATCAAGAGGCCCTTTCAAAATCGCCTCTTTACCAAAGCTTCCTCCGAATCCTTCAGGAACGCGAGCCCTTTTACTAAAAAGGGCATTTTTCACAACCACCCGCCCCTCCTTGCCTAAGGAGGGTACCTACCCCTCTCTAAATCTCTCCCCACATGGTGAGAGACTTAACCAGGAAGTCGCAGAAACCGTCGACTTCCTGCACTTTTTGGTATCGCGGGACACGCGATGTCTTTTTTCTCGGCTCCCGCCATGAGCAAGCGCTTCCTCAACGCGCCAGCCGATAAAAACCATGGCGAACCCCGAAGGGGCACAGGCTTGAGAGCCATACCAAAACCCTGATGGAGGACGGCGTACGCCGCCGGAGTCAGTTAAGCCCCCTTGCCAGAGATTGGCGAGGGGTTTGGGGAGTGGTCTGAAGTCCTCCTTAGGACAAGGAGGATTAGGTGGTTGTGACCACTGCAGGGGAATCCCTGCATTATAGCCGTCCCTTATCAAGGGACTCTAAATCTCTGCGCCAGAGAAATGAATGAATTAATAGAAATTTTAAAATTTCTTTGCGAGAGTCTGACAAAGTCAGACAACAAGGTTTTGCAAAGTGCTAACTTTGCATTGTCAAAGCAAAGCCGGACGAGGCCTCAAGAAACTACGCCACTTTCTCCCAGAATAATCCGTTTATTCCCCGGGCAAAAGCCGTTCTTTCTTCCCGACTGCACCGCGACACGAGAGAGTTGTTTTAATTTTTTAATTCTTTACTTTTTACTTTTTAAATTTTTTACCTTTTTACTTTTTTAATTTTTTAATTTTTCATCTATGGCAAGAGAACGAATTACCTTTCCTGTGAACCTTCGTCAGAACACCAATGACGATTCCACCGCCTTCGGCAAGTGGTTCCCCGTACCATCCTCCAGCGAACCCATGTCGCTCAAGGGTTTCGCCAAGCACCTCTCTGAGCACGGCAAGCTCGCCTCCTACGATATGCTCGTGCTGGTGCTCCAGAACATCGTGAGCTGTCTCAAGGAGCTCATCCTGCAGGGCCAGTCAGTGAAGCTCGACGGCCTGGGCACCTTCCGTCCCACCATCGAGGGCAAGGGCTCAAACGATGTCGAGACCGCCATCAGCCAGGGCGCCAACGTGATCATCGAGGGTATCCATCTGCGCTTCAGTCCCGAGAACGCCAAGGGCGAGAAACTCACCAGCCGTGCCCTGAAGGGCGAGTGCGCCTTTGAGTTCAAGGACGTCCTCATCCGTAAGGAAAAGACCGTCGATGGCAAGAAGAAGGTCTACTTCGAGAAGATCGCCGTCTCCGACTACGCCCTCTCCCAGACCGAGACCACGCCTGGTGGCGAAGGTGGCAACGGCTAAACCTTAGCCTCTGAGAGGTCGTGAGCTCTGAGTCCGGGGCAGTGCTATAGCAACCCAGGCAGTCACTATACTGCAACAAGTCCACATCACTGCTATCAAGCCTGTCTGCTCATCTCACACCTCTCTTTCTCGCAGGGCTTTGCCCTGAAACTCTGTCCTTTTCTTCGGCGCGAAGAAAAGAACTAAAAGAAGCATCCACCTAACCCAAGCCCTTCCCTATATGGAAGGGATGTAACTGACTCCGGCGGCGTACGCCGTCCTGCATCAGGGTTTTGGTATGGCTCTCAAGCCTGTGCCCCTTCGGGGTTCGCCATGGTTTTTCTCGGCTGGCGCATAGAGATTGCGCATACTCAAAGCGCCAGCCGATAAAAAATACAAGCCGTGTCCCGGCTTACTTAAGCGGAGTAAAATCGACGGCGCGCTGCGATTTTACGTGTTGCATCCCCTCCATATAGGGAGGGGCCTTGGGGAGGGTGGATGTCTTTGCTTCTTTCTGCGCCAGAAAGAATGAATATTACCAGCAGGGCTTGCCCTGCAAAAAAAAGTCTAACTTTAAAATATTACATTATGATTAAATGGAATACTGTAAAAAAGATCCTTCAGATTGTCGCAACCGTCATCACGACGATTCTCGGTACGAACATCATCCAAAGCTGTATGAACGCTTAATTCATTGGCCTTATGAAAGAACTTAAGCATTCTGCAGTCAAACTGCTAATCATTCATTGCTCGGCGACCCGCTGTAATAGGCCTTTCAGCGTCGAGAACCTGATTTCGACTGGCGTGGCCCGCTTCGGCCAACCCTCCTATCATTATTATATCCGTCGCAACGGTGTCATTGTCCCGATTCTCCCTGAGAATGTCCGTGGCGTTCATGCCCGCCACTACAACAGTTGCTCCCTCGGTATTTGCTACGAAGGCGGTCTCGATGAGAAAGGTTGCGCCGATGACACCCGGACTGAAGCCCAGAAAGCTTCGATGTTCGCCCTGCTCAAGGAACTGACGGCAGAGTATCCCGATGCCCGCATCATAGGCCATTGTGAACTCCCTCACGTCGCCAAGAAATGTCCGTGCTTCACAGCATCGACCTACTACGCCAGTCTTCAACCCTCTAATCGCTAATGCCAATGCAGACCATTAACCATCTCCCACGAGACGACTTGTTGATTTAGTTTCATTGACAATTGTGTTTCATAGCATTAAAAATCCCTGGCCATCTTTCCGACAGCCAGGGATTTATCTCTATTTTGAAAACGTATATTAATCTTCTTTTACAATATCCGTGAAGTTCGACCAGTTTGTGCCGTCAACTGTGGGCTTACCTTCATTTTATCTCCAATCTTTGGTTCCATAATCTTCAATCTTTAATATTTCGGTGGCAAATTTACGCTTTTATTTTGAATTTTGCAAGCATTTATCAAAAAAACTCTCCATGCGCCAGCCGACAAAGAAGCCAAGCCGTGTCCCGGCTTACTTTTACCTTTGCACCCATGAAACAAGAGCTGTGTAAGTGTGAAGGAAGTTTAACAAGAAACTATAACGTGGTTTAGAATATAACTTAAGAGTTGATTTAGACGTTACTTCATCACACTCTGCTCTTGTTCGAATATGTTAAATAAAACGTAAAGAACAGACCGTATGAGCAGAGAGTTGTATATTGGAGTGGATGTATCGAAGAATTGGCTTGATCTGGCCTACTACGATGGGGTGAGTGTAGATTGGAATCACGGACATATACGAGTAGACAACAAGCAATCTGGATATAACAGAATTAGCAAATGGCTCAAAAGACTTGGAACAGACAAAAGCAGTGTTCTTTTCTGTATGGAGCATACAGGGCTTTACTGCCATGATTTCCGTCTTTGGCTAGAACAGGAGGATTATATATATGGCATGGTCCAACCACGTAAAATGCATCGTTTTGAGCCAGACCTTGGAGAACAAGAACGGGCACTCGACCGTATCAAGACTGACGAGGCAGATTCTTATCGCATAGCGATGTATTGTGAAAAGCATTGCCGGAAGATAAGGTCTTCACCTTCAAAACTACCGGGAGAGGCATTCTTCAAACTAAAACGATTACTGGCAGAGCGTAAGCAATATGCCAAGCATACTGTCCTGTACAAACAGCAACTGCATGATATCTCAACATATGACACAGACGGCTCACGAGAACGTAAGCAGAGTGAACTTGATCACCTGAAGAAGATGATAGCACAGACTGATGCGGAAATCCACCAAATATTAAAGGAAGATCCTTGTCTGCATAGGAACTATGAGCTGTTATACTCCGTAAGGGGTGTTGGGCTTGTGGTGGCTTTGGAAACCATCATCCTGACAGAAAACTTCACTTCTATCACCAACCCACGCAAGTACGCCTGCTATATTGGGATTGCGCCAGCCAAAAAAGAGTCCGGTATCAGTGTCCGAGGCGGTGAGCATGTGTCCAAGAAAGGATTCACACAAGCCAAAGCTGATCTGTCCATAGCATGTCTGACAGCTCTTACACGCGATCCGAACATCAAAGCCTATTGGGAGCGCAGGAAGGCCGAAGGAAAGAAAACCGGTGTCGTCTTGAACGCCATCAAATTTAAGATAATCTTGCGCATGTTTGCTGTCATCAAGCGGCAGAAGCCCTATATAGAGATCGACGGCTATAGAAAGTAATCTATAGACAGGCGTGAACCATTCCCGGCTTAATGAATGCTTCGGCAATATCTATTTTTGGTTTTGGACGTCTGCATCCGTCATTTTTCACTACCTTTGCACAAACTCTTCAACAATAAAAAGGAGAGAGGCAGAGCGGAGGTAGTGAACTCTTCAACTCTTAGACGTAGCTCTTACGTGTGATTTAGTCTCCTCTGCCCATGTACATGGCCGCAGTACCTATTAGAGAATTGACGTGCTCCAAACACGCCTTTAAAAGATCTGGCTTACGGCCCTGCAATACGCCTCTCCCGTGACTTAAACGCCGCAAAGGTATGAATAAAAATTGGTTTATCGGCATTGATGTCTCAAAAAAGACGCTGGATGCCTCGATTTTTGTCGCAGACGTAGTGATTAACAAGTTTCCACACACACAGGTGAGGAACGACAAGGAGGGCTTCAAGGAGCTGCTCAGGTGGTTAAAGGAACAAGGCGTTAGGCCTCAGGACGCACTTATCGGACTGGAGTTTACTGGCTATTACTCCGATGCCCTGGAACAGTTCCTGACCAGTAAGAAACTCTGCTATGCCATGCTCCCAACAACTGTGGTGAAGCACTATCAGAGAGGCGCACGTGACAAGAATGACAAAATAGACTCTGCCAAGATTGCAGACTATCTGTTCCGTTTCCATGATACGGAATGCATCAAGCTGCGCGTGCTGCCCTCCAAGGCCATGCAGGACCTGAAGGCTCTCAAGAGCGAGCGCAAGTTTTATGTGCGCCATCGCACTGACTGTGAGAACCGCCAGAAGGTGGCCAAGTCCAGGGATGAGCAGAAGAACCTGCAGAAGATCATCGACCTGTACGACAAAGAGATTGAGCGGATAGAGCAGAAGATGGCAGATGTGGTGACATCCGATGAGGAAATCCATCTCACATATATGCGTCTGATGTCCATCCCAGGCATAGGCCCTGTCAATGCCATCAATACCATTGCCAACACCCAGAACTTTACCGCGTTTGAGACCGCAAGGCAATATGCGAAGTATGTGGGCGTAGCCCCATCGGAACACTCATCAGGCACAAGTGTACGATGGCGGGGCAGACCCTCACCGCACGCTGACCTCCAGGCGAAAGCCGACCTGTCAATGGCTGCCATGCGGGCTGTTGAATTCAGTTTTGAAATGAGCGTGTTTTATGAACAAAAATTAGGTAACAGACCAGACGACAAAGACGTAAAGAGAAAAGCCCTCAATGCAGTCAAGTTTAAACTCATCAGGCAAATGTTCTCTGTAGCAAAGCAGCACAGGAACTTTAAGCCCCTGGAGCAGACTCAAATACAGGCTGAGATACATAACACCGACCAGCGGGTGAACTAAGGTAGGAGTGCCTCCTGTCACTGTAGGTCTCGCTCTATAGGTGGATGCGGTGCACTAGTTAGAAATCAAGATATACCCTTTTTAATAAAAGTACAAGACCGCGTCAATTTTGTAACGAAAAAGGAAACATCCCTTCTTTCGGTACATCTAATCCTATTATCTCATCTCTCAAAAACAAGGAAAAAGAGTCCCTTAACATTATTTAAGTACCATTTCCTTGGTTTTGTCTTAGAAATCCAAAACGGAAGAAAATCGGCGGGTACTGCGATTTTATGTGTTAAGTCCCTGCCCTGGAGAGGGCTAAGGGATTTAGGGATAAGGTTGCGCTCGGCTTTGCCGCTTGCTACCAACGGGACGCAAGAAGCCCTCTTTGGCAGAGAGGGTTGGGTATGTCGAAAAAAATACTTCTGAAGGAAGATGAGGTGGTTAACTGAGGGCACGATACTGCATACTCACAAAATCCCATCATTCTTCAATCCAAGCAATATCGCCGGATTCTCAAACTTCTCGACTCGGTCCTCTTTCACCTTCTGGGCCAGTTCACCATGCAGCATCGCCTCATAGTCCGCCAACATCTTCTTTTCTTCCGGTGTCATCTGTATCAATGTCTTCTGGCCATTCTCTATTTTATAATAAGGTGCAGTCTTGATTCTCAGCCCCCGATGAATGAAATAAACGCCTGTCAACAGTTCCGCCATATAGGCCAAAGCTCTGCGTCCGTTCGAATAGGGAGACGGCTTTACGATCTTCTCGCACTCACCGAGAATCGAAAACATCCACTCCGCATACTCATCAAACAGACTTTTCCTACACAGCAGCATATTGAACGGATGGAACTTCACGCCGTCACATATCTTCTCCAGCGTCTCCACATACTCAGGACATAACCTCTTCATCACCAACCACAGGATTGTCATGTTCTCTGCCCCCATGAACTTGGCGAAATAAGCATACACACTGTCCAGATGCCATGAAGGCTCTACCAACAACACATCGGCGTTATTCATCACTTCAGAAACATTCGTTTCAGTGATATCGATACCAAAATACCGCCGATAATGACAGACTCCGACATAGTCACAATCCCTGACATTCTTCCATATCCAGTAGTGCGCCGTCATCTCGCAATACGAAGGATTCATCTCCGAGATATTCTCCCCCGTATCATCCCCGATCATGCCGGCCATCTCGTCTTTTAATCGAGACACTGCACGTCCCACATGTATCGGTACCAGCGTTTCACCCTCCGGCATCCCAAAGGGCTTATGCGCCACCACGAATATCTTCACCTGATTACTCATTTACGTTCCTCCTTATTCATTCAATACCATCAAGACCTGAAAAAGACTAAACGCACACCCGAGCCTCGCGCCCATTGTGCTTCAACCAGATATGGTGTACTCTAAAACAAATCAGAATGGGTACCCGTATCAACCAGGATAAGTTGCAATTCTTTATCAAACTGCTTCCATATCATCAACCAGTCTGGAGTAATATGACATTCCCAACAGCCTTTATATTACCTCATACATAAGCCTATCCGAGGATTTGTTTAATTAAATCCTCCGAGTTCTTTGCATGGAATACGTTACCTTTGCGTATATCCTCCAAACCCTTTTCGATTCCCGTTTTACGATGACGCCTCATTGTCCATCCCATCTTCTTCGACAATGTACGAAGAAAACTGAGATCCGTATTAGGTAGAGACAGTGTGACGTCTTCTGATACTGCAATTGTTGCCATAATCTTCAATCTTTATTGTTTTCTGGCTGCAAATATATGACATTTCTTTCAAACTTCCAAACATTTCCCCATTTTTCTTCTTTCTCCCCTCTCCTCCATGCGCCAGCCGTAGCACACTGGGACCCGGCCCTTATGTGCTTGCATTCGTAAGCTTTCGTCCACGTTTCAAGAAAGTGCACCTTCAGCATTTCCTCCGCCACATATTTTGACAGATTCCGCTTGTTGGTCTCAATAAAGTCAACCACCTCTTCATATCGTTTCTGCCACCGTTCATCTTGTGTCATACCACTTTCCTTATTTCACTAACTTCCGCACCGCCACGATCAGCATTCCACCATCACTATACATTTTCTTCACCATATCATTCATCATCATGCACGAACAAAAGCATTGTTTTCTTTGTTAGTTCCTTCACGTCAATCTCAGCCTCCTTCGACTTCGCTTTCATATTAGTAAAAGCAATAAATACCAGAAATGCCTTTAGAATAGCTGTATCAAAACCTTCCGAGATTAAATAATCAACTTTCTCAATCTGTAAAAAACCAGAAATAGCTAAATATACTAAATAGATTAAATATAGCAAGAACGTCACATTACTCGGATGAATAAGATAGTAAGCTAATTGTTCTCTATAGGATTCATATCTATGATTCCCCCAGTCACGCAAAGGCGTCATATGTATAATCCACTTCGTCAACTTATATGAATTGGAGCACAATATCGAACCTAATGTTAACACCGCAAACGCAATAGTCTCAACATGTAGAGCTATAAGTCCTTGTTCTGTAAACACAACCAATAGCATAGCAGGAATGCCAAACGCAAACAACACCAAAAAGAAATATGTTGCTACAATGGTGAGAAATGGTATCCCTATATGAAAAAAGATGTATAAGATTGCAAACGGGACCGACAATATAGCACTTATAAAATTCAATACCTTACACGGCCACTTCTTTTGACACCATACTACAATACCACATAATACTACAAAAGCAACAAAACCCAAAAGATACCACCACATAAAATGGTCCAACACCCAGAAAAAAACAGCAACGCACAAACCACCAACAAGAAGAATGGTTAACAACAGTAATGACAACCATGCTTTATCCGATAGCTTAAACATGCCTGCAAAGCGTTTCCACAGTTTGGGGCTTATCTTGCGGATATGCTTTTTATTCTCACAAACTATATGTGTCCTTTCACATTCAAAGAATTCTCCACAATCGTCAGAACGATGATACACAAGTGGATATTCCCATACCTCATCATTATCTAACAAAACAAGCAGACAACTCGATTCCACCACACCATAGGTTCCCTTATAATCATGGTTCACCAACATCCTTACCATGCTCCTACCCAATTTCGAGATATCCCCCTTAACACCATCATCCATCAGTTTATGTACCATTCTGACAATTATCTCCTCATTTCGCCGAGCCGGTATATCAAGCCACCATATAAGAAAGAAGAACAACAATATTGAGAGAGGAACAAGTAGCCTATAACTCCCCCAAAAGAAATACTCAACAGCGCATATGACAGCAGCAAATATTGCCGCAATTATCATAATCCACGGTTTCTCAAAGAATCTATGTTCTGGTATGCTAAAACACATATTCCCATTGGCATTCTTCCATCTTTTAGGCTCTTTCGATTTCTTCTTGGATTTCATATCACAATGGCATTATAGTTCAAGATTTAATAAACCATGGCAATCTGATATCATTACAAATCGCATCATCATATCATATTTGCCATTTCTCATCCTGCGTCATATCACATCACTTCTCATGACAACATCTCAAACTCCCTACAACTATACCACCCTCATCCAGCGTATACGTCCCGCTCACAATAAGCCACATAGGAAGTTTCGGCACACTATTATAATTATGAATTCCAATTAAATTTTTCTCACCAAGCACATACCACATTATCTTCTTGTGGTGTTTCTTGAGATAACCCAACAGAGCATCTTTCCTAACCAACAAATAGGTTTTCGACTTTTCAATGGCTCCGGCATCAAAACAAATCACCTTACCTTCCTCGTTCTCGAACACCCCTTCCTCATCGGCAAAGTGCATCTTCATTCCGTCAAATAATTGCTTTGAGGGTATAAGAAAGCTATAAGATGTTTCTTTAGAATAGTCTTCACCTGCCTCCCACAAATAACATATTGATGTCAGTTCTGCATGAGCAATGAATTGGTTCGTGGTTCTATCATAAAAGTCCTTCTGTGTCAGTCCTTCATCATCAAAGCATCTATATGACGGCGACCAATAATACTCCCTGTAAAACACTTCGTACCGCTCACTGTTCTCCGGCATCCATCTCCCGCAAAAGTTCTGGTTCGCGGCCCATTCATACAAATGAGAGAAATTATCTTCGTCAACGATACAACTTCTCACTTGATACCACAGTCTTTTGTATATGTCATCCTTTCCATGTGGTTCATCCCACTCCGGATAGCATTCCAATGCAAGCCAGTCACATCCATCAGGATCTTTCACTTCTATTATTGGCTCGGCTGGTGGCACATCACCATCCATATTAAGCCATTCGACCATTCCGGCATTCCAGTTCTCGTACTTGCCTCCATACCACCAGAAACCATCACGGGATTTCGAGTCTCCCCATTCCTCATCCACTCGTACAAGGGTTGTCGGATCTATATCTCGAACGAAAGGATTCCACGGGCCCGCATAATCAACTTCATTCTCGCTCCACCTATATTCTAATTTGGGAAAATTATCTGCCACTCTAGCCAATAATTCATGCAAGGCCAACCACTGGTATTTCTTGCCTATCCGCTCATTGGGAATAGTCGTACGTCCTCTTCCTGAACCTACTATTTTATCAAACTCGCCGTGTTTTTCTTCACTGTATCCATATTTCTCAATAATGAGTTTTATCGCCACATTACTCAGACCCTCTGCACCAATTTCCCAGTCACTCAATGCACTCTGAAATGTATATCTGCCAAAATCACCGTATGAGAAACCAATCGTCGTATGCTCCGTAAACATGGAAGTCAGCATATTATACATGCCATAACAATCTTTATTTCCACTGCATGTTTCATACATTGCCTTTATTTCTTCATTTGGTACATGCGCAATATCAAACGAACTCTTATACGGAGGTCGTATTCTATCCACATCTATATCAAGCTGCTCTCCCATTGAGAGTGTATATTCTATTACACCTCTTGCGTAGTCACGCAGTAAGACATGTGGATATACTTCACTTTCGACATCAAACACCGTTGTATAGATGTATTGGCAAAGCCTGGTAAGATGCTGTTTTGATTTCGACCTAACTGCACATCCTAATGCCACTGCGTAAAGTCTTTCGTGCATGTATGGGTCATCAATGGTCTTGAACTTTTCAAAGATTGGTATAAGCACCTGCATCCTATTATGGAGCAACTGCACAAGGGCCTTTGTCGCAGTATCACGTAGCTTACGGTTGGTGCTTGCCAAGAACCATGATAGCAAGGTAGCTCCTAGCTCTACTGACTTATCGTCAATATATACCTTATCGCTTTCATCCCAAACCCAGCTTATAATATCCTCAACAATATTTTCCCTACTACCATATATCCTATACAACACTGGTATCCACAGAGCATCCCTGTCTGCCAACCTCATCGGCGCAAGCATCTTATGCAGATAATCGGCATTATAATAGTTTCCACTATTAAAACCAATCTCTATCACAGTTCTGATAAGGCGCTCTCTAAATGCGTCATCATCCATAAATTCAGCGAAATAGGTATCAAGTCGCGCGTCTATAGTCTTCTCATCTCTCCATATCAAACTGGATACTACCGCATGTACCACAGCTTTACTATCCCTAAAACTCGGCAATGCATCATACAATTCAACTCCCTTCCGCTCCGGCAACAAGGTTGCCAGTGATTCTAACAGGCCTCCTATCCTATACGGAATTTTCACTGTCTGAACATATTCCTCCAAAGCCTTAGTATCATATTGCAATTCGTCTATAAGATATTCAGCCTGCAGGGCATTTTCAAATCTTTCATATGTCAGGTATATACATTCCCCATAACTGCCATCCGCTTTACGGAAAGCGTTTTTGCTGAGTACGCCTTCAGAAATCAGGTAGTCCATCAATTCACCCTCGCTGAAAATACTCGGACAAATATCCGCGAACAATTCAATGGCAGTCTCTGTTGGTATCTCATGTCGGCCTTCTTTAATGGTATATGTTATATATTTACGTACCGCTTTCTCTACGCACCTGATTGATGGTGAATATCGTTTGTTTTTTCTGATAGATTTCTCTACGCCATCAAAAAAAAGATTCATGACCGATGTTATACCCCTAATCCCATCTGGAATCTTCCTATAGCCATTATTCTTCATTCCTTCGCAGAACAAATGTAAAAACAGTGGATTTCTGAATTCAGGATTAAGCAGGGGTACTGATGGGTACAATATGTCGTATTCTTTAAAATACAATTGCACTACCTTTTGAGTACTACGGCC
>JAEEGI010017262.1_pt1 | contig 14819 bp, 7 predicted proteins | sample 8958751 | NCBI WGS metagenome assembly JAEEGI01 (sample SAMN16246545, study PRJNA631951) | gut metagenome | biome: gut microbiome; feature: rumen; material: KS-attached | host: Bos | place: Iran: Karaj | collected 2018-10
ATACAACCAACGCACTTACAGCCATGCAGTCAAGCACTCCTGGTGTACAGATTACCCAGAGTTCTTCTCAGCCTGGTAAGGGATTCAAGGTAAACATTCGTGGTGTCGGTACTATCGGTACTTCTTCGCCATTGCTGATCATCGATGGTATCAACGCTGGTACTGCTGATGATGGTTTGAATGGTTTGAACCCCAACGATATCGAGAGCATCGACGTGCTGAAGGATGCTGCTTCGGCTGCCATCTATGGTGCACGTGCTGCTAACGGTGTTATCCTGGTAACAACCAAGCAGGGTAAAGCCGGTAAGATTCAGGTTCAGTATGATGGATATGTTGGATGGTCGAATGCATACAAAGTGCCTGGCACCGTGAATGCCCAGCAGTATATGCAGCTGATCAACGAAACCAACTTTAATACTTACGGAACAGCTACAAACTGGTCGAGTCTCGTTCCTCAGCAGGTTCTCGACAGAGTGAACCAGGGTTGGGAAGGAACCGACTGGTTTAAGGAGTATGAGAACAAGAATGCTTTGCAGTTCAGCCATGCTGTAACATTGACTGGTGGTTCTGAGAACTCTAAGTTCTCTATGAGCTTGAACTACAGTTCTAACCAGGGTATCATGGGTGGTGCTGATCTGTCATCAGACTACAAGCGCTATGGTGGTCGTATTAACTCTGAACACATCCTGCTCAAGGCTAAGGATCATTCAATCATCACTATTGGTGAGAACGTTAGCTACTGGTATCACAAAAGTCACGACCTTGCTGAGAGCAACGGTTACTGGAATATCATGCAGGCTGCCTATATCGCATCTCCATTGGTAGAGCCATACGATGCTAATGGTAATCTGGCTTCTTATAAGAATAATGGCGCTGGTTATAGCACCATGATTTATAGCAACCCATTGAACCACTTCCTGAATGGTGGTTTCAACTCTATCAACCAGAATCGCGACTTCGGTGTGGGTGCTACATTCTATTGGATTATCGAACCAATTAAGAACCTGAAGTATCGCGGACAGTTCAATACTGGTTTCAGCGCCAGCAACAACCGTAGCATCTCTCTGCCTTACAGCGCCAGCTCTACCAGCTCAAGTGCCAACTATGGTATGAACATGGGTGAGTATGAGAGCAGCAGCTTTACTTTGGAGAACACGCTTTCGTATGTTCTTCCTAAGTTGGGTAAGCACAATATCGATGTACTCGTAGGTCAGTCAATCGAGCGTTCTAACTGGAGCACTGGTATGAACATGAGCTTTACGGTTAGTGAGGAGAATCTGAACTCGCTGGTTCGTAACGGCTGGGATTACAATATTCCTGCTAACTACGAGACACAGTATATGACTGGTCATGGTGGTTACGCCAACCCCATGCAGGGTAGCATCGCTTCGTTCTTCGGACGTTTGAACTGGAACTACGACGAGAAGTATATGGCTACTGCCATTATCCGTGCCGATGGTTCTTCAAACTTCGCCCGTGGCAAGCGCTGGGGTTACTTCCCCTCATTCTCGGCTGGTTGGGTGATTACCAACGAGAATTTCATGGAGAGCACTAAGGGTTGGTTGGATTTCTTGAAGTTCCGTGCTTCTTGGGGTCAGAATGGTAACTGTAACATCAGTAACTTCTACTATCTTTCAAACATTGCCTTCTCGCCAACGGATTATGCCGACTATGGTTACAAGTTCTCAAGCGATATGAACAATACGGTTGATAGCAATATCTATCAGACTGGTGCTTACGCTAAGAATGCACCTAACCCCGATGTAACATGGGAGACTTCTGAGCAGATCAACGTAGGTCTCGATGCCCGCTTCATCAGTGGTAAGCTTGGCTTGAACTTCGACTGGTATGTTAAGAAGACTAAGGACTGGTTGCTTCAGGCTCCTATGAACGAGGTTCTGGGATACGAGGAGTCGGCCATGATTAATGGTGGTGATGTGAAGAACACTGGTTTCGAGGTTGCTCTCTCTTGGCGCGATCAGGTTTCTAAGGACTTCAGCTACCATGCTAACGTAAATGTTGCTACCAATAAGAATAAGGTGACTCGTATTGCTAACGATCAGGGCTTGATTAATGGTCAGACCAAGGCTCTGTTCGAGAACTCTTCATACGTATCTCGCGTTCAGGAGGGTCATGCAATTGGTTACTTCTATGGTATGTCGTATAGCGGCATCTGGCAGAATCAGCAGCAGATTGATGATGCTAAGGCAGCTGGTAAGGCTGTTCTTGATGGTGCTGTTCCTGGCGACCCCATCTGGGACGACTTTGATAATGATGGTGTTATCGACTATGATAACGACCGCCATGAGATTGGTAATCCTCATCCCGATGTAACCCTTGGTGTTAGCCTGGGTTGCGAGTGGAAGGGCTTCGACTTTGGTATCACGGGTTCTGGTGCATTCGGTATGCAGGTTATGCAGTGCTATCGTACCGCTCTGCTGGCTAACCAGTACAACAGCTATACTGTTGACGCATTCGATCGTTGGCACGGTGAGGGTACCAGCAACAAGTATCCTCGTCTGACAGTTGGTCAGATTGCTGATCAGTGGGTATCTACACGCTATATGCAGAATGCCGATTACTTCAAGATCCAGAACATTACCCTGGGTTATAACTTCAATAAGCTGTGGAAGAACTCTCCATTCAGCCAGCTCCGTCTCTATGTACAGGCTCAGAACCTTTACACCTTCACTGGTTACACCGGTGTTGACCCAGAAGTTGGTTCATCAGGTGGTAAGGACTCTTGGGCACGTGGTATCGACGTAGGTCTGTATCCTTCAGCCCGTACATTCGTCGTAGGTGCAAGCATTAAGTTCTAATAATATAATAAGGAATATAAGAATATGAAAAAGATATATTTGATGGCAATCGCGATGCTCTTCGCCGTAGGACTTACTTCTTGCGAAGACTTCCTCGATTCCAAGAATTATACGCAGGCTAACAGTTCTAACTATCCTGCTTCAGCAGATGACCTGAATAAGGAGCTCGCAGCCTTGTATGGTGTGATGAATCAGTTCAGCACAAATCCACTTGAAACGCCTTGGTTTGTTGGCTATATCATGTCGGATGATGGTAATGGCGCTGGTGGTACCGGCGACGTAGAGGCACATGCTATCGGTCACTTGATGGCTAATAAGGAGGATCTGTTCGACAATGCTTGGCACAATACTTATGTAGGTATTGCTCGTGCCAATGCCATTATCTATGCTGTTGACGCTTTCGACTGGTCAGGTCAGGAGAAGACCCGTAACCAGTTGCTGGGCGAGGCTTACTTTATGCGTGGTCTGTTCTACCTCTGGGGCGTTCAGTTCTGGGGCGATATTCCTGCCTACTGGGCTTCGGCTGCTCCCGATCCATGTCCTCAGGTCAGTGCAGAGGATGTTATCATGCCACATATCCTGGCCGACTTTACTTCGGCTGCTAACCTGATGAGTCATGGTGCTACCACTCGTGGCGACGGTCATGCTACAAAGGGTGCCGCTGAGGGTTATCTGGCACGTGCTTATATGTTCTACGAGGGCTTCTATAAGAAGGCTGGTGAGCTGGCTACTGCTAATCTTGCTGATGTTACTTTCGACTTTGAGCAGGAGGGTGCTGGTTCTTCTCTGAGCAAGGCTCAGGTAGTTAGCTTCCTTGAGGATGCTATCAATAATGGTGGTTACAAACTGGTTGATGACTTCCGTTTGCTTTGGCAGTACACCAATGAGTACACTGTTCAGGACTACAAATTTGTTGCTGATCTGAAAGCTGCTGGTAAGTCATGGGCTGGTAACGGTAACGATGAGGAGATGTTCCAGGTTCAGTACATGAACGCCGGTTCTTGGAATGGTACTATCGGCATGGGTTTTGTAAACCAGGTTGAACTGTATTGCGCTCTTCGTTGCGATGATGATGGTGCTGGTACAGCTAACGGTGATTTGAATACTTTCCCATTCGGACAGGGTTGGGGTCAGGGTACCATCAACGCAAACCTTTGGGATGACTGGAGCGATGCCGACCCTCGTAAGAAGGCTACCATCCTCGATGCTCAGGCTGAGTGTGACAAGTTCGTATTCACAACATCTTGCTCTGAGGATGCTGGTTATTACAACAAGAAGTGGATGGCTATTACTTGCGCAAACTCTACTTGGGATGATCATAACGATGCTTATATCTGGTGGGGCGTTTATCGTAAGAACAATACATCTGCTGCTAACAATAACGGTAACTCTATGCAGGGCGACCACTTCTCTGATATCGTACTGCTCCGTTTGGCTGATGTCATGCTGATGCACTCTGAGCTCACAGGTACTGCCGACCAGATGAATAAGGTACGTGCTCGTGCTGGTCTGGCTGCAACTACCTATTCTTGGCAGAATATCAAGAATGAGCGTCGTTTTGAGTTGGCTGGTGAAGGCCTTCGTTTCAACGACTTGCGTCGTTGGTCAGGTAAGGGCGGTGGCTCCTCTTGTGAGGCTGCTGTTGCTCTGCAGCGTCAGGACGGCTCACGTGTAAACTATACTGGTCACTGGACAAAGATGCACCATGGTCAGGGTGTAGGCGGTAGCAGCTGGGCTCAGCGTTATGCCGATACCGATGGCTTCATTATGATTCCTCCCGCACAGATCAGTATCATTGGCAATCCTGAAATCCTGAAGCAGAATGCTGGTTGGGGCGCAAGTGCCGCTGGAGCTAATATGTCAGGTTGCCCAGTATATGATTAATTAAAAATTAAGATTTAAGAATTTAGAGAAATAGCAATATGAAAAAATCAATATTATTGTTCGCAGTAGCGCTGGGCATGCTCACAGCTTGTGATCCTATTAAGGATAGCAAGACACTGGATATCGACAGCTATACCAGCAATAGCCTGCTTGATGGTGCTGAGTTCTCTCAGTATGCCGATCAGGCTTGCACTACTCCAGCAGCTGATGGAAACTGGATTAAGTATAATATCCCCAATGCTTCGGGTATTTATATCTACTATATCAAGGCCGATGGCTCTGAGTTCAAACTCTTAAGCGGTGCAAGTGGTGGCGTATTCAACTTTGTTCCTCCACGTGGTTCTGATCCTAATCAGACAGTATATTTCAAGTATATCAATGGTAATGGTGATGAGGTAGTGGCAAGTCACGAGTTTACCGTTGCTGTTGCAGCCGAACTGAAACCGGAGATCCGTTTGATTGCCTCAAACGACTATGGTAAGAAAACTTGGAAGTGGGACCCCTCTATTACAGGTGCTGTTTGGGGTAACATGGGTTATCAGCCTGGCGATGGCGCTTCTGTTGGTATCTCTGGCAACGGCCAGTGGTGGGGTGTAACCTCTACCGACGAGTTTAATGGTCAGCTTCAGCATACTCACAATGGTATGAACAATGGTGATGGTGACCTCGATGCCTATATGGTATTTACTGAGGATGGTCTGATAAAGAGTTATGACGCAAGCGGTAATGTTATACGTTCTGGCTCGTACGAGATCAAGAACTATAATCCTAGTGGTGAGTGGAAAGTTGGTGACCTGGTTACCGATGCAATCCTGTGGCCATATGAGATTAACTCTAACGGAAACATTCCTGGCACTTACGAGATTTGCTATCTTACTTCGGATAAGATGACCCTCGTCTATCCTGACGGTGGTTCTATCGGCTCTTGGGGAGAAGCCACATTCTGGCATTTCTGCAGCGATAGCGATGCAAAAGGTATGGCTTATGGCTATGACAATGGTAAGGATTGGACTTGGGACTATGATGGCGAGAATCCCGTTTGGGGTAACATGGGCTATCTGCCTGGTGATGGCGCTTCTGTCGGTACTGCCTATAATGGCATGTGGTGGGGTTGCAAGACTGAAGAAGAATTTGCAGGCCAGCTGCAGCACAGCAACGACGGTAGTCTGCATGGTGACGAGGGTCCGAATGCTTACTTCACATTGACTCCTGATGGTACCATTACACGTCATGCTGGCGACGGCTCAGTCATCAATAGCGGCTCGTTCGAGATTGATGAGAGTGTTAAGAGCGAGTGGAAGGTGGCTGACTTGAAGACCACTGCAGGTACCATCCTGTGGCCCTATGAGATTAACTCTGGTGGCAACATGCCCACATGGTTCGAGATTGTCTATCTGACTGGCGATAAGATGTGTCTTGTTTATCCCGATGGCGGCAGTCAGGGTGCATGGGGTGAAGCTACATTCTGGCACTTCAAAGCTAAGAAGTAAATCACAAGTTGAGCAATAAAAAAACTCAATAAATCAATCAACCGCCCCGCAACTGGTAATCAGTTCGCGGGACGGTTCCTTTTTTTATGTTTATGGATTCTAACGAATGGCATAGAGATAGGCCAGGAGGGCCATCTTGCCACGCATGGTTTCGCGAGGAGTGAACTCGCCGTTTACCCAGAAGTAACGCTGATTGAAGTACGACTCCTGACGGGGCCAACCGCCATTGTTCCACTCGGGATAGCAGTAGGCTAAGATCACACGGGCGTCGCCACCATTATGACCAGGCGACCAAGTCTCGGTGCCGTTGAAAGGTGTCTGACCTGGGTGGGTGCCAGGTGCACCATCGTTGCGGCCTGTGCTATAAACATCGGTGATGTGACGCTCGCCCAGACCGGTCATCTCAACGATATTGCCAGGATTGCGACCTAAAGCCCAACTGGCTTCGGTGAACATGGCGTGCTCCAGCTGCTTGCGCTCTGCCTTGTTGGCTATGTAGTGAGCCAACATCACCAGTTGCAGGTTCTGCGAGGTTTGCCAACGGTCGTCGTTGGCCGAACGGCGACTGGGGCGTTGGGCCATGTGACCATAGTTGTAAGCCTCGGCCTGGGCTTTGATACTGGCTTTCAGGTTCTGATAAAGTTCGCCATAGTGGCGGGGCTGTGGACAGGTAAGATAGGCTGCTGCTGCCCAGTACTGGCAGAAAGGCACCAACTTCTTATTCTCCTCATGCATCACACCTACCCCAAAGAAACCGTGCTTGCCCTTGCTGAACACCAATGAGTGAGGGCTCTTTATCATGCTTTCTTCGGCAAATATTTTTTCCCACTGCTCTTCGCCAGTCAGGTTGTACAGGAAGGCTGCTGCCATCTGGCGGAAGTCGCGTCCACGCATCTGCATAGAACCTACATCCTGCAGGTCGTCGAGCTGCTGATGGTCTTGCTTTGATGCAAAGCTAAATGCTTTGGTGGCCTCGGCAGTATAGTATTGACGCAGGCTGTCGTTGCCGTTCAATCTGAAGGCCTCGGCCAGAATGGCGCAGTTGGCAGCATTGGCCCAAGCTGCCATAGTGGTGCAGCCTGCCTGGAACATCACGCTCCAGTCGGCACAAGGGTTGGTGACACCCTGTGAGTAAGCCTCGCCATCGCGGATAGAGAGGAAGAAATCTACCTCGTTGCGGGCCTCGTCAATCAGGTCGGGGATACCATTACCACTCTCGCGGATACCTAACTGATCTTCGTTCAAACGTCCCCCCGAGAGGATATAAGGCAACAGCATGTCGTAGATGTTGCTGACATGTGCCAAGTGGCGATCCCAGTCGAAGGCATCAGAGTGCCCGCCTTTCACCTCGGTATTCACAGGATTGCCAGGCAGGCGATGCTGCCAGAAGATGGATTGCTTAAGCTGCTTAAAGTGGGGCTCGTCCCACACATCGGTGTGCAGTTCGCGCCAACCTGGGCTCCAAGGATGGAAGTCGGTCTTATAAACGGTAAATCCTTTAGGATCGGTCTCGGGAATGAACTGTGGCTGGCGAGGGGCAGGGAATACCTTGGCGGTATTGATAGGTTCACCCAAACGCATATAGTAATAACCGCGAACCGAGTAGCGATAAGGCTCGTAGTAAATGTCGTTCTTTACCTCGAAATCCATACTACAGCCTACATCCTCTACTACCAATCGATAACAACCTGGTTTGTTGGCGCTGAAATCGATGTTCCATACATCGGTACCTATCAGACTCTTACTGCCGGCTTCTTTCTTGGCAGCTGAGGCAGGTTGCCAGAACTTTACAGTGCCCACCTTCTGTTTTTTCTTGGTATTTACATTATAGAGCCAAACGCCCTTTCCTTCCAATTGCTTGTAGTTGCGCTGTCCGCCATCGCCCAACCACTGGTAAAGGTCGGCAGCATGAATGGTCTCTAAGGGCGAATAGCCTATAATATTAATGTGTACGGCTTCGGATTGGTTGTTCCATACGTCGAAGCGGATAGAGGCCTCGGTCTTGTCGCTGCCAATGTCGGAAGGGATGGCCACCTTATAGGTGCAACCTTGTTTCATGCTCTTAGGCATCTGTAGAAACAGCCAATGGTCTAACTCACTCGTCAGCGTGTTGTCGGTGTTCATAGGCTTCGACTTGCGCCAAACGGCTAATGGTTGAGCTTTCATAAAGGCTTTGTCGTCTGGTGAACTTACAAGCCATAAGTTGGCTTTCTGGGCTTCGGCTGTCTTTAGCTTCTCGCCGAACACCAGCAGGGTGTCGTCGCCTTCGGCAAATGAGTGACCCAAATAGGCACTGGGACCTGTACCATTGTCGCGGTAATGCACCTCGCCATCGCGGAAGTGCAACATCAGATAATCTTTGTCGATAACTTTAACTCCAAGGAATTTGGTTGCCAAACAATTAGCTGGCATGGCAAGCATGATTGCTGCCAGTGATGCATACAATGTTTTCTTCATTTCTTTGTTTTCTGGTTGGTAATACTTTATTGCTTAATTTGGGTACAAAGATAGTAAAAAACTCTTTTTGTAGGTATAAATTAGATAAAAACTTTGTTAAGTCAGATTTTTGTGCTACTTTTGCATCGTTTATGAAGAGAGCGATAACTAAATACTGGAACTTGTATTTGTCGATACTTGTTGGTATCGGCGTATTTATGTTTTGGTACGTGGCATATCCCCATGCCCTGTCGTATCAGGAGCAATATCAACTATTTCTTTGGACTGGCGACTATTTCGCTGAACGTGTGAGTGTGCCAGGTGGCTTGGCCGATTGGCTGGGCGAGTTTATCGTACAGTTTTATTATGTAGAATGGTTGGGGGCTCTGCTGTTGGCGTTGCTTTATGTAGCTTTACAGCGCTTAACGGCTCGATTGCTGCCGCAAAAGTGGGGGGTGCTTAGTTTGGTTCCCGTTTTGATGCTATGGTGGTTGATGGGCGATATCAATGTACTGTTATCGCTGCCCGTAGCCATCGTCTTGGCATTGGCATTAGCTTGTGTTATGCCTCGACGTTATTCATGGATAGATGCGGCCGTGCTGCCCGTGGCCTATTGGCTGATAGGACCGATAGTATGGTTATATATAGTGGTACGTGCGATACAGCTGGGATGGAAACACCTGTGGACGGCTGGTTGGATGGTGGCTGTGCAACTGATGGTGTATGCTTGGCTGTTACCACAGTGGCCTTTGCAGCAGGCGTTGACCGGACTGAACTATTACCGCATACCTCTTCACTATCCGCAGTGGAGTGGCTACGATAAGGATATGTATGAGCTGATTCGCATGGATTATCTGGTGCGCCATGAACGCTGGGATGATATTGTGAAACGTGCCGGCGAGTATCGGGTGAATACCCCATTCTGGTCGAACTGTGTGAACTTGGCTTTATCGCAAAAACGCTTGTTGGCCGATAGGATGTTCGACTTCTATCAGAGTGGCGAGGATGCTTTGGTGATGCCTCGTACACGCGATCTTACCTCGATGTTGCCATCGGCTGAGGCTTTCTGGCGTTTGGGTATGGTTAACTCGGCACAGCGCTATATGTTTGATACACAGGAGTCGATACTGAACGCCCGAAAGAGCGGTCGATGCACCAAGCGTATAGCAGAGTGCATGCTGGTGAACGGACATTATAAGGCTGTCAAGAAGCAGTTGGACTTGTTAAAGAAGAGTCTGTACTATAGTTCGTGGGCAAACAGTGTGATATTAAGTGATGATTGGGTAAATGCACAGCCCGAATACCGCCGCTTGCGCCAGTTGCGCTATAAGGAAAACTTCTTGTATAGTTACGAGGAGATGGACAAGATGTTCGGATTGCTGTTTATGAACAATACCGATAACAAAATGGCGCTGGATTATTTCCTGGCTCAGATGCTGCTGAAAGGCAACCTGAAGGGATTCCAACAGTATTTGGGCGCAGCTCAGCAGTATGGTGGCTATCGCCAGATGCCGTTGGGCTATCAGGACGTGATGCGCTGCATACAGATGCAGGGTAACGTGCATGGTTCGCCGTTTGCCAATTACGCTAAAAGAATGATGGGAGGACAACAACAATGAATAAGATAGGTTATTGGTTGATGGGTGTTGGTTGTTGGCTGATGGCCAGTTGTGCCTCAACCCCCGAACAAGTCTCGAAGGTTAATCAACTGCCTGATATCTATCCAGATTATATAGGTGTTACGATACCTGCCGATATAGCCCCGTTGAATTTCAACCTCGCCGATGAGAATATTGATTGCATGGATGTGGTGGCTCGTGGTAGTAAAGGTGGCGAGTTGCACACTAACGGCGATTGGGCCGATTTTGATATTGCCGATTGGCAAGCGTTAACCCAACAGAACCAAGGCGGAAAAATCACCCTCACGGTATGTGTGGAGAAAGATGGCCAATGGACGCAGTATAATGATTTTGATATCTATGTAAGCAAGGATAATATAGACGAATGGGGATTGACCTATCGCCGTATAAAGCCAGGCTACGAGGTGGGGGGCGATATCGGCATCTACCAACGTAATCTCAGTAATTTTGATGAGACAGCCATCCTTGCAGAGACCGTTGTGCCTGGCCGATGCTTTAACTGTCATACTGCCAACCGCACCAATCCCAACCGTATTACCCTGCAGATGCGTGGCGAGGGTGGGGGTACCATGATACAGAAAGATGGTAAGCAGGCTTGGGTAGAAACCAAGACCGATTCGACCAAGGCGGCAGGCTCTTACAGTTACTGGCATCCGCAGGGCGACTATGTGGCAATGGCTGTTAACTCTGTGCATCAGAGTTTCTTTACTGGCACAGGACAGCGTATTGAGGTATATCACAAGTTCAGTAATGTTGAGGTGCTTGATACCCGTACTAACGAACTGATACTTTCGCCCCTGTTACAGACAGAAGATCTGGAGATATTCCCCGCTTTCTCGCATGATGGCAAGTGGCTGTACTACAGCACCTCGAAACCTTGTAAGGTGCCGGCCGAATACGAGAAAGTAAAATGCTCTATCAGCCGTATTGGCTTTGATGCTGAAAAGGGACAGTTCGGACTGCAGGTGGATACGCTGTTGAACGGTCCGGCAACTGATAAAAGCTACGTGCTGGCCCGTCCCTCGTACGATGGGCGCTGGTTGATGTACTGTGTGAGCAGTCGTGGTAATTTCCCCGTGAGTCAGGACGATGCCGATTTGTGGTTGATGGATCTGAAAACGGGTAAAACCAGAGCGTTGACCGAGGTAAACAGCCAGCAGTGTGAGGCCTATCACAACTGGAGCGACAACAGTCGTTGGTTCGTGTTCAGCAGTAAGCGCGAGGATGGTATGTACACCAAACTCTATCTGGCTTGTATCGACGAGCAGGGACGTGTTTCAAAGCCATTCCTGTTGCCTCAGCGCAATCCACGCAAGTATTATCAGGAACTGATGGATGCTTACAACGTGCCCGACTTTACCAAAACCAAGGTGGAGTTGGATGCTCACGAGGCTTATCGACAGGTGTTTGACAACAAACGAGAACAAGTAAAAATTAAATAACTATGAAGAAGATTCTTTTGTGTTTTATGACATTGGCAACTGCTACGATGTTTTACAGTTGCCAGCAAAGTAGTCAGGTGTGCCATATCGAGGGCACCGTGAATGGCGAACAGTACGAGGGGAAACGTATATTCCTGGTTCCATTTAAGGGCCCCAAGACTGCCGAGTTCGTTGATTCGATGGAGATTAAGGATGGCAAGTTCCATTTCGAAAAAGATACTACCCAGATGTACACCATCCTGATGGATTACCATTACCGTTTTGGATTGCAGCCATTGTTGGTGGTAAGCGAGCCGGGCGATGTAAAGGTTACTATAGATAGTATCAGTCATGCCATGGGTACCCCTCAGAACGACTCGTTGGAGAAGTGGAAGGTGCGTACCGAGATGCATAACCGCGAGTTGATGAAGATGCGTAAGTTTGCTGCCGACTTGCAGACAAAGGGCGACAGCGTGCAGGCTAAGTACATTGCACAGCGTGCCGACAGTTTCCATCTGGTATATAAAAACTATACCCGTCAGCTGGCTAAGAACATGAAGGAGGGTGTGCTGCATGATTTCCTGAAGGATATGTTCCCCTTAACCTATCAGCGTAAGTATCCTGATGGACGTGTGGTAACGATGAATGCCGATACACATGAAGAAATTAAGCAATAAACAGTGGGCGTGGCTTGTAACGCTGGTGGTAGGCGTGTCGGTATTCCTGTTCTGGAGCTACCGCTATCCCTTTGCGCTTACCTATCAGGAGCAGTTACAACTGTTCTTGTTTGATGGCGACTACTTTATAGATCGTCTGTCTGAGCCTGGTGGCTTGGCACGATACGTGGCTGAGTTCCTGGTGCAATTCTACAATGGTGTTGCCATAGGTGCAGCCATCATAGCCGTGCTGTATATGCTGATACAACGCCTTACGTGGCGATTGATGAAGGTGAAGAGTCATTACATACTGAGCTTTATGCCAGTAGCCATGCTATGGTTTGCCATGGGCGACGAGAGTGTGATGCTGACGTATGCTGTGGCACTGGTAATGGCCTTGGCTGTGATGATAGCTTGGAACAAACTGGCACCACAAAACACAGTGGTTAAGGTGGCAGCTGTGGTGGGTTTGATACCAGTACTTTATTGGTTGATAGGCCCGCTGGTGCTGATGGTGGCTGTATGGATGATGCCACTATCTGTCATTTACGCATTGGCCTTGATGTTGCTGAGTGCGCACTATCTGCCATTCCCAATGATGAGGGTGATGCTAGGCATCAGTTACTACCGTATCCCAGTGACATTGCCCTACGTACTGATGGCAATCCCAGTGGTGGTGCTGTTGTTAGGATGGCTGACCAAGCGTTTGCCTGAACCAAAGACATGGGTGCTAACTGGTGAGGCTTTGTTGTTAGCTGTATTGGTTGTGGTACCCCAGCAATTTGGTTTTGATGCTAAGAAATACGAACTGATGGAGTACGACTATCTGGTGCGTATAAGTGATTGGAACGGCATTATCGCCAAGGCCGAGAAAAAGACGCCTGATTTGCCGATGAGCGTGAGTGCCACTAATTTGGCACTGGCAATGACAAACCAGCTTGGCGATAAGGCTTTCGACTTTTTCCAGCGTGGTTCGGAGGGCTTACTGCCTAAGTTTGAGCGTAATTTTGCTACCACACAGCTTACAGGTGAGATATATTTTAACTTAGGATTGGTGAACACCGCCCAGCGACTGGCTTTCGAGGCGATGGAGGCTATTCCTAACTATAATAAGAGTGCACGTGTGGTGAAGCGACTGGCCGAGACCAATCTGATAAACGGTGAGTACAAGGTGGCCGAGAAATATCTGAAGATGTTGGAGAAAACCGTGTTCTACCGTCCATGGGCACAGCGTACGTTAGCTATGTTGGGTAACGAGAAGGTCATTAACGAGCACCCACTGTATGGCACATTGCGTCAGTATCGCTTGCAGGACGACTTCTTGTTCAGCGATAGGGAACTGGATAAAATCTGTGGACTGCTGTTTATGCATAACACCAGCAACATGGTGGCTGCACAGTATCTGCTGATGATGCCGCTGATGGATAAGGATATCGCCCGTTTTATGCAGTATGCGCCTGTAGTCCAGAGTAGAGTACAGTATAATCCCCGCCATATTCAGGAGGGTATTGCCTTGGCCTTTATGCAGAAGCGACAGCAACCTCCACAGGGCGTGGTGAGTCAGTTTATGTTGCAGCAAATGAATGAGTTTGCTCGTATTTACTCTACCAATCAGCAGGCCCCTGAGTTGGCTAAGTTCAAGAATACACTTTGGTATTATTTAATGGTTGGAAAATGAAGAAGAATACTATTTGGTGTTGGGTGATTGGTGTTGGGTGTTGGCTGATGGCCAGTTGTAACTCAACTCCCGAGAATGTATCGAAGGTTGATCAACTGCCCAATATCTACCCTGATTATATCGGTGTCACCATTCCTGCAGAGATGGCGCCCCTGAATTTTGATTGTCCTGATGCCGACTGTGTGGATGTGGTGGTAAAAGGCAGTAAGGGGGGCGAGCTGCACGTGCAGGGCGATTATGCAGACTTTGATATTGCCGACTGGCATGAGCTGACCCAGCAGAACAAAGGCGGACAACTGACGTTTACAGTTTGTACCAGAAAGGACGGTCAGTGGCAGCAGTATGACAACTTTACGGTAAACGTAAGTACCTATGCACTTGATGAATGGGGACTGACTTATCGTCGTATAGCCCCAGGCTATGAGGTGTTCAGTAAGATGGGACTCTATCAGCGCGACCTGGCTACATTCGATGAGTATCCCATTATCGAGAATACTCAGGTGCCTGGTATGTGTGTGAACTGCCATTCTGCGCGTCAGACCGACCCATCGAAGTTCGTATTCCATGTGCGTGGCGATCATGGTGCAACCATGTTCCAGATAGATGGCAAGCGCGAATGGCTGAAGGCCAGCAACGAGCAGTTAGGTGGCTCGATGGTGTATCCTTACTGGCACCCCAGTGGCAAATACTGTGCTTTCTCTACTAACCAGACGCGTCAGGGATTCCATATGGTTGCTCATGAGCGTATTGAGGTGTTCGACTTGTCGAGCGATGTATTTGTGTATAATCCCGCTA
>JAEEGI010017264.1_pt1 | contig 14819 bp, 14 predicted proteins | sample 8958751 | NCBI WGS metagenome assembly JAEEGI01 (sample SAMN16246545, study PRJNA631951) | gut metagenome | biome: gut microbiome; feature: rumen; material: KS-attached | host: Bos | place: Iran: Karaj | collected 2018-10
TGCCAAGTTGAACAAGGCGACAGGCAGGCATTTCCGCATGCCTACCGAGGCCGAATGGGAGTTTGCCGCCCGTGGCGGAAATCTGAGCCGCGGTTACAAGTACGCCGGCAGTGATTCGATTAGCGCTGTTACAGGTTGGGCATTTGCGACAGATATCGTTCCTAGCGGGCTGTGTAATGAATTGGGGTTGCGACATATGAGCGGCAATCTGCGGGAGTGGTGCCAGGATTGGTACGGCAGCTACAACAGCTCCGCCCAAACCGACCCGACAGGCCCCATGACAGGAACAAGCCGCGTGCTGCGTGGCGGTTGCTGGAATGGCGCTCCCATGGACTACCGCGTGTCGAGCCGAGGCAGCAGCCATCCCGACTATTTTGAAAACAATGTGGGTCTGCGTCTCGTCCTTGACGCGGAGAACAGTCCCAAGTTCAGATTGAGCGAGACCGTCACGGAGATTGAGCAGTACAATAGCCAAACCATCGACATCATTAACGGCAACGGTCATTACAATTACACCGTGACCGAGGGTGCCGAGAACGTGGCCATCACAATGAGAGGCAACACCTTGACCGTGAACGCCATTGCTACAGGAATCGCCACCATCAACGTCACCGACCAGGCCACTGGTGCCAGCGCTTTGCTGGTGGTTGTCGTACCTGAAAAGGCAGCTGTTAACGAGACTATCACGGTAAACGGTGTATCGTTCAGGATGATTGCGATCAAGGGCAGTGTGTTCAAGATGGGATCCGACAGAGCGTTTAACAGCATCGCAAGCGAAAACGAAGAGCCCGTCCACAAAGTAAAACTCTCGAATTACAGCATCGGCCAAACCGAGGTGACACAGGCCTTGTGGACCGCAGTGATGGGCAACAATCCGAGCTATTTCACGGGAGACCAGAATCGCCCTGTGGAAAATGTGTCATGGAACGACTGCCAAGTGTTCATTACCAAGCTGAACGAGCTGACAGGCAGGAACTTCCGCTTACCTACCGAAGCCGAATGGGAATATGCCGCCCGCGGAGTTTATTATTATTCATATTATTATGATGAATATAATTTCGAGTACTCGGGCAGCAACTTCATCGAGCGTGTAGCCTGGTACTATGACAATAGCTATGCAGTAGGTATCGGTGACCCCAATTATGGCACACATCCTGTAGGCACCAAGAGCTGCAATCTGATGGAGCTGTACGACATGTCGGGCAATGTGTGGGAGTGGTGCCAAGACTGGTACGGCGCGTACAGCAGCGAGTCACAAACCAACCCGACGGGTCCCGCAACGGGTTCTTACCGCGTGATGCGCGGCGGCAGCTGGTGCAACTCGGCTAAGTATAACCGTGTTGCATGCCGCAACTACAGTTACCCGTCGTATGCCGAGTATCATGTCGGTTTGCGATTGGCTCTATAGCATCGCAAAGCAGGGCGCATACAGCCATTAGAATCAACCGAACACACGCCTATCATCATAGAGACGGTATTGCAAAACTGACGCCTGAAAGAATTCAGGCGTCAGTTTTGCAATATCATCAAGTCCATTGGGGGGATTATATTTTCTTAATGAGCTTAGCAGGTACTCCACCAACGACGGTTCTGGGAGGCACATCCTTGGTGACCACAGCACCCGCCGCCACGATGGCACCCTCGCCAATGGTAACTCCCGGCAGGATGGTGACATTGGCGCCGAGCCAAACCTTGTTCTCGATGCGGATGGGACGGAACTCCATGTCGCCGCGCTTATCGGGGTCCTGGTCATGATTGATGGTACAGAGAGTGGCATTGTGGCCAATGAGGCAGTCGTCCCCGATGACAATGCCGCCTTGATCCTGAAACTTGCAGCCAGCGTTGATGAACGTGCGCTCACCCACCACTGTATTCTTGCCGAAGTCGGTGTTGAACGGCGGGAACATGCCCACGCTCTCGTGTACCTCATATCCCCATAGTTCGGATAGCAACTGGCGTATTTCCTCAGGCTCGTGGAACTCACTGTTCAGCCTGACGGTTATCTTTTGTGCGTCACGACTTGCCTGGTGCATGAGCAGATGAGCCTCGGAGCCAGCCTTGACCGATTGTCCCGAAGCGATGTGTTCTTTATATTCCTGGATAGTCATTACGAACTCCTGATTTAGCATTGATAACGCAGCCACACACAATTATCGTCCATTTGGCGCACCGACTTGAGGTGCAGCTTGTAAGGGTGCTCATGGTTGGTCTCTATGCCGTCAAAAGCGGCACAGAATCCCTCGCGTCCATCGATGGCCGGTCCAAAGATGATGCTCACCTCGTCGAGCAGTCCCTGTGCGAGGAAACTGCCATTGATGTGTCCACCGCCTACCACGCCAATGCGTTCGGCGCCAAATTCGCTGTGCATCATGGCAATGGCATGGGCCAAATCCACATAGTCGCGTCCCGTTACGATATAGGAGATGCCTCTCTCACGCAGGTAGTCCAGATAGGCACGGCTTGTCTGCTGGCTGACGATACACAAGCGGTCGGGCGTGTCGCCCTCGGGCCATAGCAGAGAGCCACGTGTTTCCACCACTGCCTCCCAGTGGTTGGAGTCGTGTGACTTGTAAAACTCGTCGGCCTCCACGGCAGGGCTGTCCCCGTTGTCAAAAGCCCCTTTCTCGGCATAGTGCATCAGGGCTGTTACCTTCCCTTCTATCGTTGCATCAAGATTCAGGGCTTCGAGAGCCTCATAATAGCTGTTACCCTCTATCTGCTCGGTCATGGCGCAGTCGATACGCCCGTCAATCGATGCCATCATGTGGCAAATTACATACGGATTATTCATGTTTGTCTTGAATTGATTTTATACGACTGCAAAGGTCTGCACATTAGACGGATCTACGGTTATCTGAAACGACGAAAAACCTACCCCGATTATTGATTTCGCTTTGCAGCCACATATTTCGAGGGCGTGAGTCCCTCATGCTTCTTAAAGTAGCGTGTGAAATGCTGGGGATATTCGAATCCCAACTCGTCGGCCACCTGCGACACCGACATTCCCCCTATCATCAGGCTCTTGGCCCGGTCGATGAGAAACCGTTGGATGACGCGTGTGGGACTGTCGCCAGTCGCGTTGCGAACCACGTCACCGAAGTAGCTGGGCGAGAGACACAGTTCGGATGCGCAGTACTTGACGCTGGGCAGTCCATGACGATGCTGCAACTGGCGCTCATAATAGTCGGTAAGCACATTCTGGAAGCGGGCCATCAGGTTGCCCTGTTGAGCCGACGAGGCTTGGAACTGCCGTTGATAGAAAAGCAGGCAATAGTCGCACACGAGCACGATGTAGTCCTGTATAATGCGGTCGGTCAAGGCCGTTTGTTCCCTATGGCTGATGAATTTGCGTATTCTCTCCATCAACTGCCAGAGCACCTGCTTCTCGCCCTCGGTGGTGCGGAGCGCTTCGTTCACGTTATAAGAGAAAAAGTGATAGTCGGCCAACCGTTGCTCAAACACCGTTCCAAGCATGAACTCGGCGTCGAACAGCAGCGCCCAGCCGTGATACACCTCGAGATGGCCGTCATCGGCCTTGCCGATAATCTGTCCTGGGGAAGCCGCCGTGAGCGACCCTTTAGAAGTATCATATCGCCCCATGCCGTAGGTCGCCCCCGTGGGGAAATTATCCTGCACAAAGATGGCATACACGCCCATTTTGTTCAGCGAGTGACGTATTTCGCCCAACTCATCGAAATGGACCACACTCACCATGGGGTGCCACACGTTGGCACCCACATCGCGGGCGAAGTCATTCGCGTTGTTGATGTACAGGAGATTCTTCATAACCGACTGACAAAGATAGTCATTTCGCCTCAATTAACAACGATTTGATTTCAAAAATATAAAATTGGTAGTTTTTCAGTTATTTCGGATATGATACCTTGAAGATGAACAATATAATTTTGCACCCGAAACAATTTATTATCCAACGAAGATGAAGAACTTTATCAAAAACCTGCTGATGATCGCGATCCTGATGTTGAGCGGCTGCGGCAGCGACAACACTGAAGTTATGGCACAGACTATGACCCAAAAGATGAACATTACCATCGATGGTGTGACACAATCGGTTACACTTATCGATAATGCCGCCTCACAGGCTCTCGTGGCAAGGTTGCGCGAATCCCCCGTCACTGTGACGCTCAACTCAAGCGGCGGTTTCGAGATTTGGGGTGCTTTGGGCTTCTCGTTGCCCACAAGCAATGAGCAGATTACCGCTCAGCCCGGCGATGTCATCCTGTACAATGGCAGCAACATCTGCTTGTTCTATGGCTCTAACTCTTGGAGTTACACCCGCTTGGGCCACATCGACGGTCTCACTGAGAGCGAGTTGCGCACCTTTCTTCACGCCGGCGAGAGCAACATCAAAGTCATGCTGTGGCTACCTGCCGGAACGACAGCCCGCCTTGGCGACGTGAATGAAGACGGAGAAATCAACATCGGCGATGTGACATCTTTAGTTGATATGTTATTGAACGGCAACAATGAAGCATAACGGGATTTGACAAATTAAATAGATAATGAAACACAGTTTAATCACAATGGCAATCATGAGTTTGCTGCTCATGGCCTGCAATCAAAACGAAGAGAATATGAAATCAGAGTTGAATTTGACTCAGGAATGGGACAAGGTATTCCCCCTCAGCGAGAAAGTTAACCACCGCAAGGTGACGTTTGAAACGCAGTTTGGCCTGACACTGGCTGCCGATTTATATGAGCCCAAGGATGCCGAGGGCAAATTGGCTGCAATCGCTGTCAGTGGTCCTTTTGGAGCCACCAAGGAGCAGTCTAGCGGCCTGTATGCCATGCGTATGGCCGAGCGTGGCTTCGTTGCTCTGGCTTTTGACCCCTCCTACACAGGCGAGAGCAGTGGTGAGCCCCGTCGCACGGCATCTCCCGACATCAACACCGAGGATTTCCTTGCTGCTGTCGATTACTTGTCCAGCCTTGAGAACGTGGACGCTGAGAAAATTGGCATTATCGGCATTTGCGGCTGGGGAGGTATCGCCCTCAATGCTGCCGCTGCCGACCCACGCATCAAAGCGACCGTAGCCAGCACGATGTATGACATGACCCGCGTCAGCGGCAACGGTTACTTTGACAGCGAGGACAAGGAAGAGTCACGCCATGCAGCGCGTGAAGCCATCGCCAAACAGCGCCTGAGCGATGCCAATGCCATGGCTGGCGGTGTCATCGACCCATTGCCCGACGATGCTCCCCAGTTTGTAAAGGACTACTATGACTACTACAAGACCCCGCGTGGCTATCATGCCCGTTCAGGCAACAGCAATGACGGCTGGCGCACCATCGGCACACAAGCCTATGCCAACGCCCGTTTCCTTTACTACATCAACGAGATACGCTCTGCTGTCCTGGTGATGCACGGCGAGAAAGCCCATTCGCGCTACTTTGGCGAGGCAGCCTATACCTACATGGTGGAAGGAAAGGCTAATGGCTATAATTTTACCGGTAAGCCCAATCCCGTTCCCGAGAACAAGCAACTGCTGATTATTCCCGGTGCCACGCACTGCGACCTCTACGATGGCGGCAAGGGCAATTACATCCCGTTTGATAAACTAGAAGCCTTCTTTAAGGCCAATCTATAGGGACGAGCTCTCTCAATCTGTTACAGTCGCATTTTGATTGTTTATTGGGCGCCACGGATAAAAAATGGAAATAGATTGGGAAATTAGCGTAAAAAAGTTACCTTTGCAGACGTACAATCGTTAATCATCATTATAAAACAACCGCTATGAACATCCTGATTTTACAAAGCTCGCCTAGGGCAAACGGCAACACCGCGTGGATGGCCGAAGAGTACAAGAAGGCTGCCGAAGCAGCAGGTCATGAAGTGACACTGGTGAATGTGTCGAAGAAAAAAATTGCTGGCTGCCTGGCCTGTGAGTATTGCCATGGCAAAGGTAACGGCGCGTGCATCCAGCAGGACGACATGCAGGAACTCTATCCGCTGATGGCCGAAGCCGAGGTGCTGGTACTGGCCGCTCCCATCTATTACTTCACGATGAATGCCCAGATTCAGGCACCCATCCAGCGCATGTACTGCGTGAACAGTCCCGCCAAGGTGAAGAAGATGGCGCTGCTCGTCTCCTCCTATTCGCCCGGCGTGTATGACGGCGCGAAGGCCGAGTATCGCGACATCTGCAACTACTGGAAAGCCGAGGACACCGGCATCGTGACCGCCACGATCGATGAGCAGAAGACCGACGCCACCAAGCAGAGGATCCAGGACCTCGTGAATCAACTTTAGTGCTCGCTGCGCGAGCAGGTTAGAGCTTAGGGCTTAGAGTTTAGGGGCTTACGCGCTTGAATGTTTGGCTTTTAGATATTGATAGCGAGAAACCAAAAGAAACAGAATAAATACTAAAATAAATACTAATGTTATTATGATTATCAAAGCAATCCGCATGTTTGACGGCGGCTTCATGAATCAGCCGTTCGCCTTCGGTGGCGAGGAGGGACGTGAGGCATTTGATGACCAGATCATCTACCGCAGCAGTCTGCAGAACTTCCTCATCGACACGGGCGACGAGGTGATATTGATCGATACTGGCTTCAAAGCCGATTTCAAGGCCCCGGCCAAGAAACTGGGCGCTCCGCTGTACATGGGCGAAGAAATTGCCAACTACATGGAGGCCTTTGCCGCCACAGGCTACAAGCCCGAGCAGGTGACCAAGATCCTTATCACCCACAAGCACCCCGACCACAGCGACTGCATCGGCGAGTTCCCCAATGCCAAGATTTATATCGCTCCCGCTGATGCCGACGCGATGAAGCTGGAGGGCGACAACATCGTCCGCGCCGAGTTTGGCCAGGCCTATCACAACTTCCCCAATGCGATGCAGGTGGTTGACGGCCTGTGGTTCATCGAGGCCAAGGGCCATACCCATGGCAACAGCATCGCCATTCTGGAGCATGACGGCCTCTACTATATGTTCCATGGTGACGTGACCTATTGCGACGCCGCACTCAAGGCTAACAAGCTCTCGATTATCTTCGAGGACCAGGCAGCCGCTCGCGAGACACTGGACCGGGTGCGTGAATTTATCAGCAACAATCCAACCGTCTATCTCTCTACTCACTGCCCCGAGGGCTATGAGAACCTGGAGATGAAACGGGTGATGAAACTTTAGTGTGCTCGCTGCGCGAGCACAGGTTAGGGCTTAGGGCTTAGAGCTTAGGGGGGCTTACGCGTTCTTTTTGAACCACGCTAAGGCCGGTTTAGTTTCTAGTCCCTAGTCCCTAGTTTCTAGTTGGCTTACGCGCTCCTTTGGGCCTCACGCTAAGACGCGGTTTAGTTTCTAGTCCCTAGTCCCTAGTTTCTAGTTGGCATCCGCGTTCTTTTTGTACCACGCTAAGTTTTGGTGTACGAATTAAAGAATTAAACTAACGTGAGTTCGATGAAATTCTATTATGTATTTCAGAGAGTTAGCCACCAAATAGGCAGTAGAGACGCAAAATTCGTGCAAACCGAACTCCATGATGCTTGCATCGATGGTTGAGGTGCCGCCGAATTTATCCAAAATTTTGCGTCTCCAATCGTTAAACAATACCAACTGCTGACCAAGAGACGCAAAATTTTGCGTCTCTACATAGCCAACGAATTGAGCAGCAGTGGTTTATTTTTATCGAACTCTCGTTATACGAAGGCTTTCGGGGGTGTGCTCGCTGCGCGAGCATTGGTTTGGAGTTTGTTTGACTTTGTTATGTCGGTGTTTATGAAGATTATAGATGATCAATTGGTGAATGATTTGGCCGAGGAGGCGAAAAAGTCACCGAGGCTCAGGAAGAACTACAATTTCCATCAGAGCCTTGACGACAAATGCCATCGTTTTCTCAATGCTTTGGAACCCGGCACGCAGGTTCCTGTTCATCATCATCCCACCAAGGACGAGACCTTTGTGATTTTGAAGGGCAAGGTGAAAGTATTGATTTACAATGACCAAGGTGAGGTCGTGGAGTCTTGTGTCCTCAGCCACGAAGAAGGCCGATATGGCGTTGACATTCCCAAGAATGTGTGGCATAGTCTTGAGTGTTCAGAGCCCTGTGTGCTGCTGGAATGCAAGGAGGGACCTTTTGTCGAGCATGAAGTGGATGGGATTCTTGAGATCAACAAATGAAGCCCCTGCGCGCAAACCACCACTAAGAATCACTGGTGTCCCGTTAAATTTAGGAAATGATAAAGATGTGCCATCAAAACAGTGTGATAAATCCTTAAGCAGTGTGTTCATTTTGATTCGTTCAAAAATTCTGACAGAGTGCTTGATAGCAATCACGCGTATTGGACTGTAAAAAATGAAAAAGTGGCGGTTTGGTGAACCGCCTATGTTGTTATTTTGATTACCTTTGGAGCAGGTAATCAATTCAATAATGACATGAAGAGGATATTGACATGGATGCTGGCGCTTGCCGTGGTGGCTGGTGCGAGCGCTAAAACCAAGGCGGTGAAAACGCTACCGCAACTGAAGTTTGACCCGACTATCGGCGAGACGAGGACTCTGACGATGCCTGATGGCCAGGAGGTGAATTACACGGCCTATGAGGGCATGTTCTTCGTGACTAACGTGGAGGACTCAGCCTATCAGACCATCAACGTTTATGTGCCCGACGGGGCGACGCAACAGACACCGATACTGTTGCGTACCTATGTGGGCGGCTATATGGCAGCACCAGCCCAGCAGCCCGTTGCTGGTGATGCCACGGGCAGGGCATTGAAGGAGGGCTATGTGGTGGCCATTCCCGGCAGCCGAGGCCGTAATTCAACGGTGGTTGCCACTAAAACCGACAAGAAGGCCGGCATCAAGAAAGGACAGACCATCTACACAGGTCGTGCCCCTGCCGCCATATTGGACCTGAAGGCTGCCATCCGCTACCTGCGCCAGTTTGACGACGTGATGCTCGGTGATGCCGAGAAGATTATCACCGATGGCACCAGTGCCGGTGGTGCGATGTCGAGCCTGATGGGTGCCACGGGCAACAATCCCGCCTACGAGCCGTTGTTGCGTGCTATGGGTGCCGCCCAACAGCGTGACGACGTTTTCGCCTCGGTGTGCTATTGCCCGATTATCGACCTGGACCATGCCGACCTGGCCTACGAGTGGCTCTATAACGGCACCGACAGCCGTCAGCAGGGCAACGCAGACGTGCTTGCCGTGAGCAACGAACTTAAGGCTCAGTTCCCGGCCTATCTCGCAAGTCTGAACCTGCACACGCCCGACGGCACACTGCTCACTGCCGACAACTATCTAGATTACATCAAGCGTGAACTCATCCGCGCAGCACAGCTTGCCAAGAATGCCGGTGCCGACATCCCCGACAGCCTCGGCTTCAAGTTCGACAAGGAGGCGATGGGCGGAATGCCACCTATTAACGGCGGCGTACGCCCAGACGGAGGTCAGATGCCGCCCATGATGCAACGCGGTGGCCGCGGCGGCGGCAAACCTAGCGATTACATCCTCAACCTGGACATGCCGACCTACCTCAATTATGTCGTTTCCACGCAGCCGCTGAAGACTGCCCCTGCCTTCGACACTCAGGGCGTGGCAGGTGGCCGCGCATCGGGCGAGAACGATGAGTTTGGTGACAAGACTGGCAGCAAAGTCAACTTTACCGATTATAGCGCTGCCAAGACCGGCTCGGTGCTGACCGATGAAATACGTGAGAACGTGCGCCTGATGAATCCGATGAACTTCATTGGCGACGGCGTGACCGACGTGGCACCCCACTGGTACATTCGCCACGGTGCCCGCGACCGCGACACCTCCTTCCCCGTGCCCATCAACCTCGCCCTCAAATTACAAAACGCGGGCAAGGACGTGAACTTCCTGTTGGCATGGAACCGCCCCCACAGCGGCGACTACGCCCTCGACGAATTGTTTGAGTGGATTGACGGTATCGTGAAGGGGAAATAAGCTATTTGGTCAACTGCTTCAAATAGGCACTGGGTGAAAGGCCATAAAATTTCTTGAATACACGCGTAAAGTGTTGCGGATAGTCGAATCCAAGCAGTTCGGCAGTCTGGGTGATGTTTGATCCGCTGATGAGCAGTTTCTGCGCACGTTGCATGACGAAACGACGGATGGCATTGCTGGCGGTGTCATCAGTCATCTGATGAAACAGGTCGCCGAAATAGTTGGGCGATAGAAACAGTTCCTGGGCACAGTATTTCACCGTTGGGAGGCCATGGGTGAGATAGATACCTTCGGCATAATAGCGGTTCAGCAGATTTTCGAACCGTGTCAAGAGGTCGTTGGTTTTTGTCGTCTGCAGTGAAAGTTGTTTTGCATAGAAACGGGCCACGTGTTCGAGTATCAGCTCAATATAGGGCACAATGATGTGCTGCCGGTGCTCGTCATCATCGCCGCGCAGTTCGTCCCTCAAGGCCTCCAACAACGAGACGACAAGATGTCGCTGGCCTTCATCCATAAGCAGGGCCTCGTTAGTGTTATAGGAGAAGAAGCTGTAGGACGGCATCCGTTTTTCCAGGTCGGTACCATGTATCAGTATTGGATCAAACAACAGTGCCCAGCCCTTGGTTTGTATTTCCTCTCCGATGTCGGCTTTGCCGCCTATCTGCCCCGGTGAGACACACATCAGGGCATGACGGTGCAGGTCATAGGTTGTCAGTCCATAGGTCAGTTCCTCCAGCGTTTCATCGGCAATGAAGAGTCCATAGACGTCGTAGTTGTTAAGCGAGTGCCGACAATGCTCCAACTCGTCGTAGTGGATAACCGAGACGAGCGGATGCAACTCTGGCGCACCGATGTATCGGGCATAGTCGTTGACATTATGGACTTTGAGGATTCTCTTCATGATGATGGCAAAATTACATCATCTTTAGTCATATTCCAAATATTTGGTTGATTTATCCGTAATTTGTTTAAACGGGAATACGCCATGCATTTGTACCTTTGCCATCAGAAAAAAACATTCATTTTAATAAAGAGATAACACTATGATGAAGGAGACAAAGATTGCGTTGGGTACCTGGGCATGGGGCGCAGGTGCGTTTGGCGGAGACGCCGTGTTCGGTTCCAATACCGATGTTGAGAATCTGAAACCGGTTTTCGAGGCAGCGATGAAAGCCGGCCTGAACCTGTGGGACACCGCCACGGTTTACGGCATGGGTGAGTCGGAACGTATCCTCGGCACGCTGGCCAAGGGTGTGAACCGTGACGATGTGATGATTTCGACCAAGTTCACCCCTCAGATTGCTGAGATTTTTGAGAACAGCGTCGAGAAGATGGCCGATGCATCCATCGAGCGAATGGACTGCGGTCACATCGACATGTACTGGATTCACAATCCGATGGATGTGGAGCGTTGGACTCCCGGACTTATCCCATTGCTCAAGAGCGGTAAGGTGAAACGCGTGGGCGTGTCCAACCATAACATCCAGGAGATTGAACGCGCCAACGAAATTCTGGGCGAAGCAGGCTTCAAGGTATCGGCCGTCCAGAACCATTTCTCGTTGCTGTACCGCTCCAGTGAGAAGGGCGGTGTGCTGGACTACTGCAAAAAGAACGGCATCGAGTTTTGGGCCTACATGGTGCTGGAGCAAGGAGCGCTCAGCGGCAAGTACAACAAGGAGAACCCGCTGCCCGAGGAGAGTGACCGCGGCAAGAAGTACAACCCCGTGCTGCCCCAGTTGGAGGCTTTGACCAATGAGATGACCGCAATCGGCCAAAAGTATGGCGCATCGTGCTCACAGATCGGCATCGCTTGGGCCATCGCCAAGGGGACATTGCCCCTCATTGGTGCTACCAAAGAACGCCACGTCGTTGAGGCCGCCGAAGCCGCAAAGATTCAGCTGACCGCCGAAGAAGTAGCAAGATTAGAGAAACTGGCCGATGCCACCGGCATCGATACCCGCGGAGGCTGGGAGCACAGTATGGAATGATATGAGAATCAAGGTCACGTTTCTATCTATAGCTATGGCCTTTAGCATGATGGCTCAGGGAGTGATTGATGTGCACAGCCACATCATCACCCCCGGCTTTGTCTCTGCACTGGAACAGGAAGGCCGACTCATGGAGGAGGGTTTCCCTCTGCCGAAATATGACGTGGAGAGCCATCTGATGTGGATGGACGAGGTTGGCGTCGAGACTTCGGTGCTGACGCTGGCAGCCCCTCAGCCGTCATCGGCCCTCGTGGTGAGGGCTACCAACGAGGAGGCTGCCCGCATCAAGCGTGAGCAACCGGGTAGATTCCTGTTTTGCGCGGCATTGCCACTGCCCGATGTGCAGGCGGCTATCCGCGAGGTGGCCTATGCGCTAGACACGCTGGGCGCCGACGGCATCAAGTTGGCGACAAACGTCAAGGGGCAATATCTGGGTGCGCCTGAATTGGACACGCTGTTTGCAGTGCTCAACGAGCGGCGGGCTGTCGTTATCCTGCATCCGCACTGCCCTAATCCCGTCAACCATGAAGTCATGGTGCAGACGCCGCTCGCCATGCAGGAATACCTGTCGGAAACGACGCGTGCCGTGACCAACATGATTAGCCGCAATGTGCTGACACGCTACCCTAACGTGAAAGTGGTGGTACCCCATTGCGGGGCCTATCTGCCGCTGGCCGTGCCACGCATGAAGTCGCTCGCGCCCGTCATGCAGGCCAACAAAATGGTGGGCGACATCGATTGGGAAGCCAATCTGGCAGCGCTCTACTACGACCTGGCGGGAGCCCATTCGCCCCAGACCATCCGCATGATGCTGACGATTACCACGCCTGACCATCTGCTGTATGGCTCGGATTATCCCTACGTCGCCCCTCAGGTGCTCACGCAGAGCCTCGCGAGGATGAAACAGTACCTCACCGACGAGGCCGACTTGGCGCCGTTCAAGGATATGATACTGTGGAAGAATGCCCATCAATTATTTAAATGACCAAACGACAATGAAAAAGATATCATTCCTGTTATCCGTTGCTTTGCTGAGCATTACCGCCACTGTTCAGGCACAGACCATTTTCCCCGCCGAGTTCACTGCTCCCGCCGAGTTTAACACGGGCAGTGTCCACATCTCGGTGCTCAGCCGCAGCGAGCGGCAGATGACCACCAATTTCCTATTTGAGCAGGGCAGCCGCAATTCATGGCACTACCACCCTAATGCCACCCAAGTGCTGATGGTGCTGAGCGGGGAGGCCTACTATCAAGAGGAAGGTCAGCCCAAGCAGCTGTTGCGCAAAGGTGATGTGGTGACTACCGCACCCAATGTGCGCCACTGGAATGGAGCCACGCCCTGGAGCGCTGCCGAATGCATGACCGTCACCGAGATTGCCGAGGGAGAAGAGCATGCCGTGCAGTTGCGCAAGGTGACTGATGAGGAATTCACAAGTCCCATCACAAGCGAGACGATGATTGTCCGCATTGCCGAGATTGAGGTGTATGAGCAATATCTTGAGGAGTATCTGGCGTTTGCCAATGAGGTGGATCGCTTGAGCGTGGAACGCGAGCCCGGCGTCATCTGCCTGTTCCCGATGCAGAGTGCCGAAGCACCCACACAGATCCGCATCCTTGAGATTTATGCCTCGGATGCCGCCTATCAGGCACACCTGAAGACCGAGCATTTCCAGAAGTACAAGCAGGGCACACTGCACATGGTGAAAAGCCTGAACTTGCCCACCATGCGCCCCCTCGACCCTGCGACGATGGGACTGATTTTCAAGAAGAAATAAAAGGCCGTTAACGTTCAAGGGCATTGATGTGTAATCGACGATTTTGTCGCCGAATAAACCGCTATACCCGTTCCAGCATTTAAAAGCGCAACATCAGTAATGTGTGTACAAATACCCGCAAAATAGTTACATGCCCTTAGGCGGATTGCTGGTAATTTTGCAATTGATAAAACAAATGTTGTCTATGAAAAAGATTCAAATCATCATCTTATTATTTCTCGCCATGGCGAGTGTTGACATGAGCGCAAAGACGCTTGTTGTGTATTACAGCTATACGGGTAACTGCCATGAAATTGTGCAGACCTTGACGTCGCAGATTGATGCCGACACGCTGCGCATCTATCCCGCCGACAAGACCCAGCACTATGAGGCTAACAACTATGCCCTTGGCACACAGTTGTTGAATGCCATCTATGCCGATCCCACTAATCCCGATAGCTATCCTGCTATCGATCCCGTCTCCATCTCGCTGGCCGACTATAACACTTACATCATTGTCACGCCATTATGGTGGAGCCACATGGCCGCTATCTTGCAGACCTACCTGTTCCATCATGGAGGCGAAATGGCTGGCAAGAATGTGGGGCTGATTGTGTCGAGCCACAGCAGCGGTATTAGTGGTGTCGTGGCCGATGCACAACGCCTCGTACCTGAGGCCGAATGGATGGGCGAAGCTTTGTGGATTAACAACGCTAACCACCGAAATCGTGAATCGCTGATTAAGAATTGGCTCATTGCCATAGACTATGAGGCCTTGACAGCAGAGGTCACAGGAGATGTCAACGGGGACGGCACAACGAACATCAGCGACGTGGCTGTTTTAATCGATATGCTGTTGAACGGTGATACCCATCAGCCGAATGCCGACGTTGATGGCAGCGGAAACGTCGACATCAGCGACGTGAGTTCGCTGATTGACTATCTGCTCTTGGGGGCTTGATAGACCTCAAGCAACGACACTAAACATAGTGTAACGTGGAAGTACTCACTTCTTCCAGGCGCCGATGACCTCGCCGATATAGACGGTGTGGATGCCGGCCCTAAACCCGTCGTAGAATTTGCGCGGGGTGTCATTGCGGAAGTCCTTTTCCTCTTGGTGGAAGGCGGTGATGATTTCGCACTCG
>JAEEGI010017265.1_pt1 | contig 14819 bp, 11 predicted proteins | sample 8958751 | NCBI WGS metagenome assembly JAEEGI01 (sample SAMN16246545, study PRJNA631951) | gut metagenome | biome: gut microbiome; feature: rumen; material: KS-attached | host: Bos | place: Iran: Karaj | collected 2018-10
GTCCACGCTGACTATGTAAAGAACATGATCACTGGTGCTGCTCAGATGGACGGTGCTATCCTTGTAGTAGCTGCTACTGATGGTCCTATGCCCCAGACCAGAGAGCACATCCTGCTTTCCCGTCAGGTAGGCGTACCCTACATCGTAGTATTCCTGAACAAGTGCGACATGGTTGACGACGAAGAGCTGCTCGACCTGGTAGAGATGGAAGTTCGTGAGCTGCTGGATACCTATGATTTCCCCGGCGACGATACTCCTATCATCAGAGGTTCCGCTCTGATGGCTCTGCAGGATCCCAACTGCGAATGGGCAGACAGAGTTATGGATCTGCTCCACGCTGTTGACGAATACATTCCCGATCCCGAAAGAGCTACCGACAAGCCCTTCCTTATGCCTGTAGAAGACGTATTCTCCATCACCGGTCGTGGTACCGTTGCTACCGGCCGTGTAGAGAGAGGCGTTATCAAGATGTCCGAAGAAGTTGAGATCGTAGGTCTTACCGAAGAGAAGAGAAAGGTAGTTGTTACCGGTATCGAAATGTTCCGTAAGCTCCTTGACTTCGGCGAAGCTGGCGACAACATCGGCGTTCTGCTCCGTGGCGTTCAGAGAAACGAGATCGAAAGAGGTCAGGTTCTTGCTAAGCCCGGCAGCGTTCATCCCCACACCAAGTTCACCGGTCAGGTATACGTACTGAAGCAGAGCGAAGGCGGCCGCCACACTCCTTTCTTCAATGGTTACAGACCCCAGTTCTATTTCAGAACAACTGACGTAACCGGCACCATCACCCTGAAGGAAGGCGTAGAAATGTGCATGCCCGGCGACAACACCGAGATGAAGATCGAGCTGATCACCCCGATCGCTATGGAAGAAGGACTCCGTTTCGCTATTCGTGAAGGCGGCAGAACCGTTGCTTCCGGCGTTGTAGCTGCAATCGAAGAGTAATTGCGATCCGGCTTGAGCTTCAAGCCAAAACAATGCAAAACAAAACCCCTGCTGAAAAGCAGGGGTTTTATGATGCTTTGAAAGGTCTATTCGGCGGCGGGTACGGCCTCGGTCCAGTAGTACTGGCCGTAGATGTCTGTGAATCTGTACATGGCCAGAGCTCCGTCGCCTATAAGGGTGTTGCTTATCTTAAGGCTTTCTGCGCCGCCTGCGGGAACTGTGAGGGTCTCGCCCAGGTAGTAGCTGTCGAGATAGCTGCCGCTGTAGCTGTAGTAGTCGCAGAGGAAGTCGATCTTATCGCCTGCCTGGATGTCAACGGTCTTGGATTCTACGGCGTCACCGTCATAGATCATCTGGGCTCCTGCCACGTAGCCGTGGGGATTAGCGGTGTCGAAGACCAGTACGATTTTTGCCCTTTCACCGTTCAGCATGGCGGGAACGTAGCCGCTGATGGAGTAGCTGCCGTCACTGTCCTCAGAGGTGCTCATGTGGTAGTAGGCCACAGGCTGGTCATCGATGGAGATCCAGCTGCCGTCTGTGATGCCAAGCAGATTGCCGTACTTGTCGAACTCGCAGGTGTTGTCGAGACCGAGATCAATGTAGCCCTCGCCGTCATCGTAGAACATGTTCAGGTCCAGGCCCTGGACCAGGTCCCAGTTGGTCTGATCCATGACCACTCTGAAGTAACCGTCCTCGTAGAGCTTCCACTCCAGCTGACTGGCATCGAAGCTGTTATCGGCTATATAGCGGGCGGTGTCCTCAACGGGTGCAGAGCGGCCTGTGAGCAGGGTGGAGAGCAGGGCTCCCGCCAGAGACTCCATGGGGCTGCTGCTGTAGCCGCTGCTGTAGGAGGGTGCGCTCTGCTGGGTCTGGGCTCCGCCTCCCATGAAGAGGTTCAGAAGCTGGAGCACATCCTGGGAGCTGCTGCCGCCGTAGCCGCCGGCGCTGTAGCCTCCGGTGTAGGAGTTGCCGTTTCCGGAGAGCACCTGGTAGGGGCTGTTCACCTGACCGCCGCCGGAGACCGCCTGGCCGCCGGCCGCCATGCCTGCGAAGTTCTTGATGCACTTGCTGTATTCGTCATCCAGTCCGATGCCGTCGTAGAGGTTTACAGCTGCATTCACATAGGACTTGCTGGCCTGGTAGGGGAAATAGATGGAAAGTCCGTAGGCATTGCTTATATTGGATGTCCTGTTGTATTTGATGGCAGAGAGCAGGGCTTTGGACAGGGCCTTGGATTCCGCGGTGCCAAGATTGTTGGCGAAGTGCACCAGGTCGATCTGGTCGATGGGTGAGGGTGCAAACTCGCGGGTCATGCTTCTGGCATTGGAAACCGCCTTGTAGTTGCTGCCCGAGATCAGATTGCTGGTGCTGGTGGAGAAGTCTGCGAAGGCCGACTTCATGGAGCCCGAGAGCTCTGCCAGGTCCACCACGGAGAGGGTGGTCTTCTGGCCTCTGCACAGCCTGTTGCATTCACTGGTGAAATCGTCGCAGATCTGCTTTCCTACCTGAATGGTGGGGGTGGAGCTGTTTTTGGAGAGCAGGGACAGCCAGTTGGTGTAATACCAGCCGATGCCCGGCTCCGTTTCCTCGGAAGCCACCATGTAGTCTGCGTAATTGCTGAGCATCAGGGCATTTTCCGCAGTTGCCATGAGGCAGGTATCGAAGCCTATCATGTCGAACTTGATGCCTGCGTTCTTAAGAGCGGAGTTGATGCCGGCCAGGGACATCTGGCCGGAGCGCTGGTTCAGCTCATCGTAGCCGTAGCCCTTGACCGTGCCGCTGCCGTGGTCCCAGAAGATCAGTATGTTTCTGTCCGCAGGGAAGTTCTTGGCGCAGAGCTTGATGAACTCCTCCAGGTTGCCCGGATCGGTCATGGAGCCGCTGCCGTAGTCGTCAACCAGGCGGTTGAGCTCACCGGTCTTTACCTGATACACCTGATGGACCCTGTTCGAAATTCCCTGGATGTGCCAGGTCCTGGCGCCGCCGGTGCAGACTATGATATTCATCTTGTCTGATATGGTGGCGCTGGCCATTTCCTGAAGGTCGTTGGTGGCCATGCCGGACTTGGATTCCAGATCCGCACCGCACATCCATATCATTACAGTGACACTGTCCTTGCCGTTGCCCTTGAGCTTTGTGTATTTGCTTCTGGCGCCGCTGGCCACATTTGTGTTCAGCGTGCTGCCTGTGTTGGGGTTCTGGCTCCAGCTGTTCTGAGTGGCTGCCTGAGGCTTTGCCGTCTGACCGCTGCCGGTGCTGCCGCTGTAATAGTAGCCGCTGCCGGAGCCGCTGGTGGAGCTGGCGCTTCCGGGAGTGCTGAACATATTCATCAGCTGGACCAGCTCGTTTAAGCTGTGGACTGTGTAGCTGCCCTTTTCATTCTGCTGGGGCTGGGGCGTTGTGTCGTTTACCCCAAAGAGCCCTGAAAGGGCGCCTCCTCCGCCCAGCATCGCCACGATTATGGCAATTATGAGGGGCATTTTGAAGCCGCCGCCTGATCTGGTGGTCTGCCTGCCGGGGCCCTCCTGGCCGCCGCCTGGCATTCCGCTGCCGCTTCCCACAGGACCGGTGCCAAGCCCGTCGCCTCTTTTATAGACGCCCTTGCCTGGCCCTGTCACGTTTTTTTCTCTTTGCCTTGGTCTGTTATCGTCAGCCATAGTATTTCCTTTCTATTTGTACCGGTGCGCTGTCCGAAATGCCTGCCGCGCCGGTTGCTATCAAGTAACAATTAATTTTATCATAATAAAGAGCTGTATGCACAAAAAAATATGACTGAAACAGGGCGTTATACATCATATTAAGAAGAGGGCTGAGGGCTTGCGCGGGGTAGGCGGTGATAGTATAATTAATTCGAAAGTATTTCTCTTTACAGAATGGAGGTTTAACATGAACGACAAGCTGGAATTCTTAAAGAACAGAACAAGCTGCAGAAGCTATACTCCGGAGATGCCCTCTAAGGAGCTGCTGGAGAAGATCGCTGAGGCTGGTATCTATGCTGCAAGCGGCAGCAACAAGCAGGGCGTAAAGGTCATTTTCGTGACCAACAAGGAGCTGAGAGACAAGCTGGAGGATCTGAACCGCAAGGCTTTGGGAATGCCCGCTGATGCGACTCCCTTCTATGGTGCTCCCGCAGTGGCTGTGGTCCTTGGCAACAAAGAGGTTGCTACACATATCTACGACGGAAGCCTGGTGCTGGGCAACATGATGCTGGCAGCTGATGCCCTGGATCTTGGCAACTGCTGGATCCACAGGGCCAAGCAGGAGCTCGAATCCGAGGAGGGCAAGGCTCTTCTTAAGCAGCTCGGCATCGAGGGCGAATGGGAAGGCATCGGCAACCTCATCGTGGGCTACAGAGCAGGCGAAAAGGCTGCTCCCAAGGAAAGACTGGCAGACAGGATCTATTTCGTGGAATAAGCCGCAGGATCTGCAGAGTAAGCTGCAGCACAAGTAAGGCATTGACTGCATCGGGCTTCATAGCCCGGTGCAGTTTTTATTGCAGCTGTATGCCCCGGTACGCTTCCTGATCGCGGCTGCAAAGGGGACTCCAAGGCCGGTTTCAGGCGCTCCTGCCTGCAATATTAGGGCTGATGGCTTGATAAAGCAGCCCGGAGGATGTATAATAAAAAAAGAACATTTGGTCACATTTGAGAGGCTTTAAGATGCAGCAGGTCAATTTTTTTGAAAACAATTTTCAGCAGCCCCTGGCGGAGAGGCTGCGGCCCCGGGATCTGGATGAATTCGTGGGCCAGCAGCACCTGATAGGCGAGGGGAAGGTGCTGCGCCGCCTTATCGAGAACGATCAGGTGAGTTCCATGATATTCTGGGGCCCGCCGGGAGTGGGCAAGACCACTCTGGCGAGGATAATCGCCGGGCGGACCAAGTCCAACTTCATAGATTTTTCGGCGGTGACCAGCGGCATCAAGGAGATAAGGGATGTGATGAAGCAGGCTGAGGCCAACACCAGCTTCGGACAGAAGACCATACTCTTCGTGGATGAGATCCACCGCTTCAACAAAGCCCAGCAGGATGCCTTCCTGCCTTTTGTGGAGAAGGGGAGCATCATACTGATAGGCGCGACCACCGAAAACCCCAGCTTCGAGATAAACAGCGCGCTTCTTTCCCGCTGCCGCGTTTTTGTGCTGCGGGCGCTGGAGCCCCAGGATCTGGTGCAGCTGATGAAGCACGCCATCTCGGACCGCAGGGGCTTCGGGCTTCAGAAGGTGGTCATATCCGACGATATCCTGGAGCGCATAGGCGTCTTCGCCAACGGAGATGCCAGAGTAGCCCTGTCCACACTGGACATGGTGGTCTTAAACGGCGATGCAGAGGACGGGGTTACTACCGTTACAGAGGAAACTCTGGAGCAGTGCATATCCAAAAAGTCCCTGCTCTACGACAAGAACGGAGAGGAACACTACAATCTGATCTCCGCGCTGCACAAATCCATGAGAAATTCGGACCCGGATGCGGCGGTGTACTGGCTGGCCAGGATGCTGGAGGCGGGGGAGGACCCCCTCTATGTGGCCCGGCGGGTGGTGCGCTTTGCCAGCGAGGACATAGGGCTGGCGGATTCCAGGGCTCTTGAGGTAGCTGTGGCAGCTTATCAGGCATGCCATTTCATAGGCATGCCCGAGTGCAGCGTGCATCTGACCCATGCGGTCATCTATATGGCCATGTCACCCAAATCCAATGCCATGGATGTGGCCTACATGCTGGCCAAGGAGGACGCCACGGCTCAGCTGGCGGATCCCGTGCCCCTTCATATAAGGAACGCCCCCACAAGGCTCATGAAGGACCTGAACTACGGCAAAAACTACATGTATGCCCACGACTACGAGGAAAAGATGACGGGCATGCACTGCCTGCCGGAGAGCCTGCACGGAAAGTCTTACTACATACCTACCGAGCAGGGCAACGAGGACCGCTATAAGAAGCGGCTGGAGGAGATAAAGGCCTGGAAGGCGGCCCACGATGTGCCGCCGGAGGAGTAGCTAAAGGGCGGTAACTCCGCTAAAGCTTATATCTGGAGGAATTATGACTGATTATAAACTGCTCTGCAGACAGCTGGAGATATTCGCAGAAGAGGATCCGGGCTTTGTGCCGCTGCTTTCCAATGCCTCAGCTCTGCTTTGGGAGGCTCTGCCGGACATAAACTGGGCCGGCTTTTATCTCGTGATGAAAAAGGCTGGAACCGATGATGCTGGCGGCTCTGATCCGGGGCTGACAACCGGTGCTGATCCGGCTGTTTCGAATGCATCAGCCCTGCGTCTGGTGCTTGGGCCTTTCCAGGGGAAGCCTGCCTGCATACATATAGAATACGGAAAGGGCGTCTGCGGCACCGCCTGGGCAGAGGATGCCACCCAGCTGGTGGCCGATGTGCATCAGTTCCCGGGCCACATCGCCTGCGACAGCGCGTCGAACTCCGAGATAGTGGTGCCCATACATATTATGAGAGTGTGCACAGCTGAAGACGCGAAAGAGGGCTCAGGCGGAGCCTGCAGCAGCGCTGAAAACGGTCTTCGGAAAACCGGACCGGTGGCAGCGGTGCTGGACATTGACAGTCCCCTCTTCGGACGCTTTACTGAGGATGATAAGGCCGGTCTGGAGGCCTTTGTACGGGTCCTGGAGGCCTCTCTGAGCCTCGAAAGTCCCGTCCTCGGGAGAAAACCCATTGAAAGCGCAGAAACAGGCGCTGAGGGGCTTTTGGGCGCAACGCCGGCTCCGGGTACACCAAGGGATCTTGGCGTCCTGCGCGTCGAGCTGGAGCAGACAGACCGGGAGCTTCTAAGGCTTTTCGAAAGGCGCATGGAGCTGAGCAGGGAGGTGGGCCTCTATAAAATGGAAAAAGGCCTCCCGGTGCTGGACAGTGCAAAGGAGGCTCAGAAGATCCGGGCTGCAAAAGACAGCCTGCCTGACGAACTGAAGGAATACGGAGCACGCTTCCAGCAGGTCCTTATGGATCTGGGGAAGGAGCTGCAGCAGTCCCTGCGGAAATAGGGATGGGTCAACTCAATATAAAGCAATAGAAAAGGACGGCTCCTAGAGCCGTCCTGTCATTTCATAAAACTTCATCGCTATCATTCCGGCTGCTTCCCTGAGGAAGTTGTTCAGCCGTATGCCCGGAAGGGATGTCCTTGCGGGATAGGTGCCGAAATTCATCTGAAGACACTTGCGTCCCACATATCTGGCCCTGCAGAGGTGGTATTCGCTGGAGCAGATGACCAGCTTAAGCGGCCTTTCCGGGGCACCGGGCAGCGGGCTTCGGGCTTCGCTGCTCATTCTGGTTTTTGCGTTTTCGATTATCTTCTCCAGAGAGCTCTCCAGATTTTCTATGGTGCTGGTGGATGCGTCCTCGGTTATCAGCCGATACTCCTCGATGCCTCTTGCCATAAGGACCTTTTTCATAGCCTCGGCTTCGCTCAGGTTCTCCCCCGGGCCCTGACCGCCGCTTAAGACTGCATGACACTCCGGGTAGGCCTTAAGATACTCCGCCGCGGCATTGATACGGTCTCCGAGGGATCTGGAGGGGACGTCGCCGTGCACCGCAGCTCCGAGGACAATTATATAGTCCGCGTTTTCGTAGTCTCTGCCTCTGCTCTCCCTGATCACGGAAGCCTCAAAGCCGCCGAAAATGCAGAGGAAGGCCAGAATGCAGGACATGAGCACCCACTTCAGGCTTTTGGGCAGCAGCGCAACAAGCAGGATGGCGGCCGCAAAGGCAAAGAAAACCAGGGCAAGAAAGCCATAACCCCTCATGGCGAATTTCAATATGGCGGCAACTGCCAGAAGCAGCGCCGATATGATAATTGCTGCAGTATATTTTTTCATTCGCTTTTCCTTTGCTTTGGACCGTTTATTTGGTCAGTCTGTCTGCAATGTCCTCGAATGCTTTTGTTATGGTGGTCTCTCCGCTTCTTACAACGGGGATGCCCATATTGTTTCCGATGTGAATGTTGAGATCGTAGGCAATGAGCCCTGCAAGAGGGCTGCGCATAGTCTGGGCGATGGTCTGAAGCCCGGGCAGGGCCTCGCTCTCCAACAGCTGGGGGTAGATCTTGTTTACAGCGTAGTAGCGCTCCCGGATGCCGAGAGCCTCCAGCTTCTTGTCCACTGTCTCCGCATTGCGCAGGGCTTCGTAATCCTGGGTAAGGACTATCAGAGCCATGTCTGCGCCAGCCGCGGCATTGGTCAGCTCCGCAGATATGCCGGTGGGGCTGTCGATAATGATGTAATCAAAGTATTTTTTGAGATGGTCGCACAGGACCTTGATGTGGGTCTGGGTCAGGCCCTTTATCCCCCGAAGCTGGGGGGATGAGAGGATGGACAGGTTCTCCTGCTTCTCGTCCTGCACCAGAGCCTTGCTGAGCTTGCAGGTCCCGGTAAGGTAGTCGCCCAGGTCAAAAAGAACGTTGTCCTGCAGACCCATATAGATGTCCAGGTTGCGAAGACCTATGTTCAAGTCCAAAAGCAGGGTCTTAAAACCCTGCGAAGCAAGTACGTGGCCAAGATTTACGGCCATTGTGGTCTTCCCGCAGCCACCTTTTCCGGATGCGAGAAGGATGACACTTCCCATGACGAACCTCTCAAAATGAAATACTGTCTATCATTTTAACATAAAAATTATTTTCGTGTTAATAAAAATGACAAAAAGCTGCTTGAAAATACTGGGAAAATAAGTATAATAAGGTTATGGATATCAGGGATTTCAGAATAATTCTCGCCTCGGGCTCTCCGAGGCGCATAGAAATGCTCCGGGCTGAGGGACTGGAGCCTGTGATTATCAGGAGCAGCTGCAGCGAGGAACTGCTTCTTCCCCTTGCGCCCCAGGAATACGTTATGGCTCTGGCCTTCAGAAAGGGCCAGTCTGTTTTCGAGCGCCTGAAGGAAGATGGCTGGGGGCAGGATGTCTCAGTCAGCGCGGGCGCGGAGGAAAAGCCGCTGCTTATCATATCCGCGGATACCATAGTTTTCAAGGACGGCCGCGTTATAGGAAAGCCGGAGGATGAGGCGGATGCCTTCAGGATACTGTCAGGCCTCCGGGACGATGTGAACAGCGTCTATACCGGCGTATGCCTCAGGATCGTCAGCGGCGGGAAGGCTGTCACCAGGCTGTTCTATTCCCTTACCCATGTGCGTCTGGGCTGGTATTCCGACGACTACATCAGGGCTTACATCGCCTCCGGCGAGCCCATGGACAAAGCCGGTGCCTATGCCATACAGGGCCGCTTCGGAGAGAATGTGCTGGGGATAGAGGGCCCCAGGGATAATGTCATAGGCTTTCCGCTGCAGATGATAAAGGATGTGCTGAAGGCTATCAGCCTGTAGACGGGAACCTGTCCGGTCAGATGCCGGACGCTAAAGATTTAAAAAACGACGGGCTCGAAAAAGCCCCATGGAAACAGTAAAAACTTACGGTATCAAGGCCCTTCCGGAGAACGAAAGGCCCAGAGAGAAGCTGCTGCAGGGAGGCGCGGGAAGCCTTGGGAACGCTGAGCTTTTGGCTCTTGTCATAGGCAGCGGCACCCAGCGCAGCAGCGCCCTTGATCTTGCAGGCCGCATACTTTCCCTTGAAAGCTCCGGCATCTCCGCCTTTGCGGGCTACAGCCCCGAGGAATTCATGAGGGTGGAGGGCATAGGAAGGGCCAGAGCCTGCGTACTCTGCGCCGCCATAGAGCTGGGAAGGCGCATAGCCTCATCTCCTGCCGCCGTCAGGATCAAGGTCGACACCCCAAAGGACATCGCAAAGCTCAATATGGAAGAAATGCGCCGCCTGCCAAAGGAGGTTTTTCGCGTTGCCATGCTCAACGTAAAAAGCGAGCTGATAATGCAGGAGGATATCTCCATCGGCGGCATAGCGGAGGCTGCATCCCACCCCAGGGAGGTCTTCGCCCCGGCCATAAAAAAGGGGGCTTACGCGGTCATCCTGCTGCACAACCATCCCAGCGGGGACCCCACCCCCAGCAAAGCGGATATAAAGACCACGGAGATACTCTGCGAGGCCGGGAAGCTGCTGGGAATACAGGTCCTGGACCACATACTCATAGGGGACGGACGCTACACAAGCTTCCGGGAAGAGAAGCTCATCGAGCTCTGATGCAAAAAAATGCACCTCCGGCTCTTGCAAAAGAAACAAATGTTCTTTATAATGGACTGGCAGAGATGGTCAGGAGGAGCTTTGAAGGTGCTTGCCAGATTCATAGACACTATCGTGGTCTTCAAGGGGGAGAACAGGCCCCTTCCATATAAATTCAGATATAAGGACGACCAGGGAGGCGTCCGTGAGCTTTTCGTGGACAGGATACTGCTGGTCACAGAGCAGAAGGTGGCCGGGGTGACCAGTCTTCTTTACGAGTGCCAGAGCGATGTCGACGGGGAGGAGAGGCGCTATCAGCTGCGCTACATAGTGCCCCAGTGCAAGTGGATGATATACAAATTCTGAGCAGTCTCCGGTGAAAAAAACATGACTGAAGCATGCGATTTATGTTGACAATAATATGGCTTAAATCGTAAAATATCTTGATAGGTCTTACTATATTATTTTTGCATGTCTGTTTTTCATGTCGAATTTATTAATATATATACACCTATGAAATCAGTCTTCCGGCCCCTCGGGCCGATAATCTCACAGGGAGGTACGATACATGCTTTATGCAGTAATTGGGATCGTGGCTCTGCTTGTAGGAATATTCGCTGGATACATCATCCGCAAGAACTCAGCTGAAAGAACCATCGGCAGTGCCGAAACTCAGGCTAAAAACTTAATCCTGGACGCAGAGAACCGTTCCGAGCAAATCAGAAAAGAAGCTTTGGCTGACGCAAGAAAAGAAGCTCACGAAATCAGAGCCGAAGCAGAAAAAGACATCCGTGAGCGCAGAGACGAGGTCAAAAAGACCGAGAACAGACTGGTGCAGAAGGAAGCCAGCCTGGACAAGAAGACCGAATCCATCGAGAGAAAGGAAGAGCAGCTCAGCAAGAAGCTGCAGAACCTGGAGGCGAAGGAGAAGGAGCTGGACAGCTACAGAGAAAAGCAGCTGGCCGAGCTGGAGAAGATCTCCGGCTACACTCAGGAGGAGGCCAAGCAGCTGCTCCTGGACGAGATAGAAAAAGACGTACGCCACGACGCATCCGTAATGATCAAGGACATCGAGGCAAAGGCCAAGGAGGAGGCAGACAGCAAGGCCAAGGAGATAATAACCAACGCCATACAGCGCTGCGCCGCAGATCATGTGGCTGAGACCACAGTTTCCGTGGTTCCTCTCCCCACAGACGAGATGAAGGGCCGCATCATCGGCCGCGAGGGCCGCAACATCAGGGCAATCGAGCAGGCCACAGGCGTGGATCTGATCATCGACGACACCCCGGAGGCAGTGATCCTTTCCGGCTTCGATCCTGTAAGGAGAGAGGTTGCAAGGATAGCTCTGGAGAAGCTTATAACCGACGGCCGCATCCATCCCGCCCGCATCGAGGAGATGGTGGAGAAGGCTCAGAAGGAGGTCAACAGCATCATCAAGAGCGAGGGCGAGGCTGCCACGTTCGAGCTGGGCATCCACAACCTGCATCCGGAGCTGGTAAAGCTTCTGGGCAGGCTCAAATACAGAACGAGCTATGGCCAGAATGTGCTTAAGCACTCTCTGGAGGTGGCACATCTGGCAGGACTCATGGCAGGCGAGCTGGGCTTCGACATCAAACTGGCCCAGAGAGCCGGTCTGCTCCACGATATAGGCAAGGCGCTGGACCACGAGATCCAGGGCACCCACGTGGACATCGGTATCGATGTGCTCAGGAAGTACAAGGAGAGCCAGGCTGTCATCGACGCCATGGCTGCTCACCACGGAGACTACGAGGCCAAGACTCCCGAGGCCGTGCTGATAGCCGCTGCTGACGCCCTTTCCGCCGCAAGGCCCGGCGCCAGAAGAGAGACTCTTGACACCTACGTTAAGAGGCTTCAGAAGCTGGAGGAGATCGCGAACACCACCCCGGGCGTGGAGACATCCTACGCCATCCAGGCCGGCCGCGAGATCCGCATCATCGCAAGGCCGGACGAGGTATCCGACGATGCTATGGAGCTTCTTGCCCGCGAGATATCCAAGAAGATCGAGAGCGAGCTGGAGTATCCCGGCCAGATCAAGGTCAACGTCATCCGCGAGACCAGAGCCGTGGATTACGCAAGATAGCAAAAAACAACATCCCCCAGAGCCCGCTCAAGCAGTGGGCTCTGTTTTATGATAATTAATCGTTCAGAAGGTTCTCAAAAGGAATACTTAAATGATATATCTTGACAACAGCGCAACAACTAAGCCCTCGGCGGCTGTCATAGAGGCAATGACAAGAGCTTTGCAGGAGGACTACGGCAATCCCTCATCTCTTTACAGGCTGGGGCTTTCCGCGGAAAAGCTGCTGAAGGCCTCAAGGGCCAGTGTGGCGAAGAGCCTGGGGGCAAGCCCGGAGGAGATCTTCTTCACCTCCTGCGGCACCGAAAGCGACAATACGGCCATCAAGGCGGTCTGGGAAAGCAGAAGCAAGCAGGGAAAGAGGGTCATCACCAGCTCCGTGGAGCATCCTGCGGTGCTTAACTGCTGCAAATGGCTGCAGACAAGGGGCGCCGATGTGGTGTTCCTGCCAGTGGACAGCCGCGGCTTAGTGCGCCTGGGGGATCTGGAAAATGCCCTGACAGAGGACACCATACTGGTCTCCATAATGCACGTGAACAACGAAAGCGGCGCCATCATGCCTATAGCGGAGATCGCTTCCCTGCTTAGGAAAAGGGGCAGCAAAGCCATATTCCACAGCGACGGCGTCCAGAGCTGGGGAAAGCTGCCTCTGGATATGAAGGCTCTCGGAGTGGATCTTTACAGCGTGTCCGGCCATAAGGTCCACGGTCCCAAAGGCGTAGGCGCTCTCTATGTGAAGAAGGGGCTTCATCTTCCTGCCTTTATGCATGGCGGCGGACAGGAGCTCAATTTTCGCTCCGGGACGGAGAACATGCCGGGTATCGCGGGAATAGGCGCCGCTGCGGAGGCTATCAATACAGGTCTTAAGGAAAGCGTTGAAAGAATATGGGCTGCCAAGCTGCACCTTAAGGAGCGCCTGACAGCGGATATTGAAAACATAAAATTCAACGGTCCTGATGCGGATGGACCCGGCGCCTGCCAAAGCGCTGCACCCTCCGTCCTTAACGTCAGCTTCATAGGCTGCAGGGGCGAGGTGCTTCTCCACACCCTGGACACCGCAGGCATCTGTGTATCCACCGGCTCCGCCTGCTCTTCAAAGGTCAGGGGAAGTCACGTGCTCAGCGCCATGGGGCTTAAGCCCGAGGAGATCGAGGGCGCCGTACGCTTCAGCTTCAGCGACGAAAACACCCCGGAGGAGATGGACTATGTGGCGGACACTCTTAAGGAGGCCGTCGCATCCCAGAGAAGGCTCCGGGCGGCCTTTAAGAAAAGATAATATTACGCAATAGCCTATATCAATAAATCTATCGGATAATCGAAATATCACCCATTGCAATATCTTAAAACCATATATATAATTAAGAAGTGCTTCAGCCGGAGCACTTCTTTTATGCCTCCAAAAAAAGCGATAAGGGCTGCGGGCTTTTCTCTAAAATTGTATCGGAGGGAGCATATATTGTTAAGCATTTCCATGCTTATAATGTTATAATATATAGACAATTATTTATCAGAGAGTAATCATGCTAAACGACAGAGAAAAAATATACATAGTGCGCTGCGGCGAGACCGCTCTTAAGGGACAGAACAAGTCCTATTTTGAGCGCATGCTGGTACAGCGCATAAAAAAGGTCATGAGAGCAGAGGAGGGCGTCAGCGTCGAGCGGGTGGACGGTCTCATCTTTGTGCGGACACCTCTGGATAAGCCTCAGGACCTCATACTCAGGAAGATCGGCATGGTCTTCGGCGTGGATTCCATCAGCCCCGCAAGGGAGATCGACATAAACGGCCTCACTGCGGAGGAGGCCATAGACGAGATCGGAAAGACCGCTGCAGCCTACGCTCAGCAGCTGATCGACGAAAAGGGCATCAAGACCTTCAAGATCGATTCCAGAAGGGCAGACAAGATGTTCCCCATAGAGTCCCCCATGATCTCAAAGCGGGTGGGAGCCTACGTTCTTAAAGGCTGCAAGGTCCTTAAGGTGGATGTTCACGAACCGGATGCTGTGCTCTTCATAAATGTAAGAAGGGGTATGGCCTATGTCTACGAGACCAAGATCTCGGGCTACGGCGGACTGCCTCTTGGCACCAACGGCAAGGGTCTGGTGCTGCTCTCAGGCGGCATAGATTCCCCGGTGGCGGCCTTCCTGATGGCGCACAGGGGCATGTACATAGAAGCTGTCCACTTCCACAGCTTCCCCTACACCTCAGACCGCGCCTGGGAGAAGGTCAAGGAGCTGGCCTCCATACTCGCCACCTACTGCGACCGCATCCGCATCCACAGCATTAACCTGCTGCCCATACAGGAGCAGATCGTTCAGCACTGTCCCGAGGAGGAGACCACCATCCTGGTGCGCCGCTTCATGATGAAGATAGCCGAAAGAGTGGCAAGAGAATCCGAAGCCATGATGCTGATAACAGGCGAGAGCCTTGGGCAGGTGGCCAGCCAGACGGCGGAATCCCTGGTGGTGACCGACGCCGCGGTGTCCCTTCCCGTTATGAGGCCGCTCATAGCCATGGACAAGACTGAGATAATAAAGATAGCCCAGGAGATAGGCACCTTCGAGACCTCCATCCAGCCCTACGAGGACTGCTGCACCGTATTTCTGCCCAAGCATCCGGTCACCAAGCCCAAGCTGGAGCGCATAGAATTCTCCGAAAGCAAACTGGACTGCGAAGCCCTGATAGCCGCAGCCATCGAGGCTCAGG
>JAEEGI010017267.1_pt1 | contig 14817 bp, 13 predicted proteins | sample 8958751 | NCBI WGS metagenome assembly JAEEGI01 (sample SAMN16246545, study PRJNA631951) | gut metagenome | biome: gut microbiome; feature: rumen; material: KS-attached | host: Bos | place: Iran: Karaj | collected 2018-10
CGTGTGCTTCTCGATCCTGTTCGTCAAACAGCACTATGTACTCGATATCGTCGTTGCGGTGATCGTGACCGAGGGCGCGATCCAGATCGGACGGCTGACGCGCATCGAGCGGATCGCGGAGGCGATCGAAAACAGGTTCCGCAAGCGCAAAACGGCGGCGTAAGGCAAACAAAACAAACAGGACAGGGCAATGACCCGGCGGTCGGAGCCCTGTCTTTTTGCTGCGCGAAAAGCGTCTCCCGCTGTCACCGATCCCCCGTGCCTCGGCATACGATAAAAGCAGAACGGAAGGGGAGGGGACCGCGATGGGCGAGGCGATCAAGGGGCTTTTGGTGCCGTTCTTCGGCACGTCTCTGGGCGCGGCGGCGGTCCTGTTCCTGAAGCACGGCGCGGGAAAGCGCGTCGCGGGATTTCTGTCCGACGCGGCGGCGGGGATCATGGCGGCTGCCGCCGTGTTCAGCCTGCTGCTGCCCGCCATGGAACAGACGGAAGCTGCGGGCGGCATGCCGTGGCTTTCGGCGTGCGCGGGGTTTGCGCTCGGCGTCGCGTTCCTTGCCCTCTGGGACCGGCTTTCGCTGCGATCGGCGCGGCGCGGCGCGGTCGCGCATTCCACGCGCATGCTCGTATTGTCCGTATGCCTCCACAACATCCCGGAGGGCATGGCGGTCGGCGCGGCGTACGCGGCGCTGCTCTCCGGACCGGGGACCGTCACGGCGATGAGCGCGTTCGCGCTGTCGCTCGGGATCGCGCTGCAGAACCTGCCCGAGGGCGCGATCATCTCCCTGCCGCTGCACGCCGCGGGCGTCGGGCGGGGGAAGGCGTTCCTTTACGGCGTGCTGTCCGGCGCGTCCGAACCGGTCGCGGGCGCGCTGACGATCCTGCTTGCGCGGTTCGCCGTGCCCGCGCTGCCGTGGCTTCTCTGCTTTGCCGCGGGCGCGATGGCGTACGTCACCGGCTTTGAGCTGCTCCCGGATACGCTTCGGGAACGTCCCCTGCCCGGAACGCTTCTTGTACTCTTTGGCTTTGCCCTGATGACGGGCATGGATGTTTTGCTGGGCTGAGACACAGATCGGATCGGGCGTCCCGCATGCGCGCAGCGCAATTCATCAAAATGAATCGGCTGCGGTCGTGACCTGTCCTGCGGACGTGCGCGGGGCAATCTGCTTCGCCGCGTCCGCCGCTTTGCGTTCCGCCGCGAGCCTGCGGAGGTAGTTTGCGTGGTCGATCAGCCGCTGACCGATCTCCTCGCTTGTCAGCGTATGCTCCTCCGCCGGGGCTGCGGCAGGTTCGGGCGGCTGCGGCGCCGGCTGCGGCTTTTCGGGCCGCTCAAACAGATCCCACACCGGACCGTAGCGCCCCCGCCGTTCGCGGGTATAGCCCTTTCGTTCAAGCGACAGCAGGATCCGGCGGATCTCCTGCGGCGTCGTTCCGAACTGCTTTGACAGCACGTATTCGGAAAATTCCCAGTTGTCCGGTCTCGACAGCATCGACGCATAGAGCCCCAGCTCCTCCGCACTCATGGAGGGATCCCGCAGCACCGCGTTCGAAATTCTTGTAAACAATCCTCTGTTTTCGTTTCGTTCAATCATGTTTCCGTCCTCCTTGCTTAAAGCATAACACGGAAACCCCTTCCAAAATTCCCATAATCAGTTCACAATTCAAAACGCTGCGGAAAGCGGAAGAAGATCGTTCTTAAGGAGAATATTCTTCTTTAAGAAGATATAATTATAATTATAATTAAACAGATGTAATTACATGGATCTTCTTAAAGAACGATCTTCTTTAAGGAAACTGTCCTTTTAATCGATCTTCCTAAAAACAATTTTCTTAAGAACGATCTTCTTTCAGGAAATGAACCTGCGAATTGTGAACTCATTTCGGGAATTTTTTCCACAATTCATGTGTTATCATGGAGCTGTACAGAAGGCAATTCCGTCGGGCGCAGAGGATCCTTCCGCCGCAATCGGTCCCGTTTTTACGGCATTCGGGGTATTGAATGTTTCTCCGTCCGGCGTTATAATACAGAGTAACGACGGGGACGTGTCCCCGGAAAAATCACGGAGGGGAATATGCGAAGAAGCATGCTCTTTTTGCCGGGCAACGCGCCGAACATGATCATCAACGGCGACGCGCTCGGCGCGGACAGCATCATCCTGGATCTGGAGGACGCCGTTTCGCCGGACGAAAAGGACGCGGCGCGGCTGCTCGTTCGGAACGCGATCCAAGAAATGGGCTTTATCGGCGTGGAGGTCACCGTGCGCATCAACGCGATCGACACCGCGTACTGGAAGGACGATCTCGACGCGATCGTACCCTTGAAGCCCGATCTCATCATGCCGCCGAAGGCTTCGAGCGCCGAGGACATGAAAACGCTCGACGCGTACATTGCGGAGGTCGAAGCGCGGTCGGGGATCCCGGTCGGCACGATCCGCCTGATCCCGCTGATCGAAACGGCGCTCGGTGTGGAGCGCGCGTTCGAGATCGCCTCCGCCTGCCCGCGCGTGACCGCGCTGTTTCTGGGCGGCGAGGACCTCACGGCGGACCTTCGCTGCAAGCGCACCAAAGCGGGCAACGAGATCGACTATGCAAGAAAGCGCCTCGTCTGCGCGGCAAGAGCCGCGGGCGTGGACGTCTATGACACGCCGTTTACCGACGTGAACGACGACGAGGGCATCGTCGTTGACGCGGAGTACGCAAAGAGCCTCGGCTTCACCGGCAAGAGCGCGATCGCGCCGCGGCACGTGCGCACGATCAACGAGGTGTTCAGCCCGTCGCCTGCGGACATCGAATACGCAAAGCTCGTCTTTGAGGCGATCCGCATCGGAAAGCTGCAGGGGAAAGGCGCAGTCTCCCTGCGCGGCAAGATGATCGACAAGCCGATCGTGGAGCGCGCGCGGCAAACGCTGGAGGCGGCAGAACAGCTGGGACTCGGAGGGCTCGAAGATGAATAAGATCCGTCAATCCATTCGCGAAGCGATCATCGACAGCGGACTTCAAAGCGGCATGACCGTTTCGTTCCACCACCATCTCCGCAACGGCGACTACGTGCTGAACATGGTGATGGACGAGATCGCAAAGCTCGGCATCCGCGACCTCACTCTGAACGCAAGCTCGCTCTTCGACGCGCACGCGCCGCTCAAAGAGCATATCAAAAACGGCGTGGTGACGACCATTCTCACGGACTACATGTCCGCCGGACTCGGCAGCTTCATCTCCGCGGGCGGCATGGAAAACCCCGTGCAGTTCCGCACGCACGGCGGCCGTCCCGCCGATATCGAAAACGGCAGAACGCCGATCGACGTGGCGTTCATCGCCGCGCCCGCCTGCGATCCGATGGGCAACTGCACCGGCAAGTTCGGCCGCTCCGCCTGCGGATCCCTGGGCTATGCGATCCCGGACGCGAAGCACGCGAAGTTCGTCGTGGCGATCACGGACGAGCTGCACCCCTATCCGCTCTGCGACTGGTCGATCCCCGAGACCGACGTGGACGCGGTGGTCGTCGTCGATTCGATCGGCGATCCGAAGGGCATCGTGTCCGGCACCACCAAGATCACGCGCGATCCGGTCGGGCTTTCGATGGCGATGACCGCGGTCGACGTCATAAAAGCGTCGGGACTTCTGAAGGACGGGTTCAGCTTCCAGACCGGCGCGGGCGGCGCTTCTCTGGCGGCGGCGAAATACCTGAAGGACGTCATGCTGAAGGAAAAGATCCGCGGAAGCTTCGGCTTGGGCGGCATCACGGGATACCTTGTCGACATGCTGAACGAGGGCTGCTTCGACGCTTTGATGGACGTGCAGTGCTTCGATTTGAAGGCGGTCGAATCCATCCGCAGCAATCCGAAGCATTGCGAGATCTCCGCAACGCAGTACGCCTCGCCGTTCAGTAAATCCGCGGTCGTCGACTCGCTCGACGTCGTGATTTTGGGCGCGACACAGCTTGACACGGACTTCAACGTCAACGTGCACACCGACTCGAACGGCTGCATCATGGGCGGCTCCGGCGGTCACAGCGATACGGCGGCGGGCGCAAAGCTTTCGATGATCATCGCGCCGCTTTCGCGCGCAAGGCTTCCGATCGTCACCGACCGCGTGACCTGCATCAGTACGCCCGGCAGCACGATCGACGTGCTCGTCACGCAAAAAGGCGTTGCGGTCAATCCGAAGGACAAAGAACTTGCGCTGCGGCTCAGGGACGCCGGGATCAAGGTCGTCGACATTCACGAGCTCAAAGCGCTTGCGGAGCGCACGAGCGGCGTGCCGGACAAGCCGCGTCTCGGCGAGAAGATCGTCGCGGACGTCGTCTACCGCGACGGCACGGTGATCGACCGTATCCGCGAGGTTTTGCAGTAACATTGACCTCCCTCTGACGAGGGGCGAGAAGCGCAGAACTACCCCTCCGTCGGTCTGACGACCGCCACCTCCCCTCACAAGGGGAGGTCGAAGGAGGAAGTAAATCGTGCCCTGCCTTCCTCACAAGGGGAGCTCGAAGGAGGAAGCATTGACCTCCCTCTGACGAGGGAGGTGGATCGCGAAGCGAGACGGAGGGAGAGATCGTCTTGCACAAGTATCGCGTCTGCGGCGCACAAAAAACGTAGGGACGGGCATTGCCCGTCCGCTGAGACAGGAGAAATCATGAGAGAAATTCAGGCAAGTCTTTTGACCGAAACGATCGCGCGGCTCGCGATCGAGGTAAACTGCGCGCTGCCGTGCGACGTGAAAAACCGCATCGAAAACGCGCGGGCGAATGAGCCGTGGCCGACCGCGCAGGGCATCCTCGACAAGATCATCGAAAACTACGGGATCGCCGAACGGAACACCGTGCCGATCTGTCAGGACACCGGCGTTTGCTGCGTCTTTCTGAAGATCGGACAGGACGTGCATATCGAGGGCGACCTCCGCGCCGCCGTCGACGAAGGCGTGCGCCTTGGCTACGGCGAAGGGTATCTCCGTAAATCCGTGGTCAAGGATCCGCTGCGCCGGGTCAACACCGGCGACAACACGCCCGCCATGCTCTATACCGAGATCGTCCCGGGCGATCGGCTCGAGATCACCGTTGCGCCGAAGGGCTTCGGCAGCGAGAACATGAGCCGGCTTGCGATGCTCAAGCCCAGCGACGGTGTGGAAGGCGTCAAGGCGTTCATCCTGAAGACCGTTGAGGAAGCGGGACCGAACCCCTGTCCGCCCGTGATCGTGGGCGTCGGCATCGGCGGCACGTTCGACAAGGCGGCGTACCTCGCCAAGAAAGCGCTGATGAGAAGCACGGACGAGCGGAACGCGGATCCGTTCTATGCCGATCTTGAAGCGGAACTGCTCGAAAAGATCAACGCGCTCGGCGTCGGACCGCAGGGCTTCGGCGGACGCACCACCGCGCTTGCGGTGAACATCGAATGGATGCCGACGCACATTGCGGGGCTGCCCGTGGCGGTCAACATCAACTGCCACGTGACCCGGCATAAGACGGTTGTGCTGTGAGGTGAACGATATGGAACGAAAGATTCAGCTCCCCATCACGCGGGAAACGGCAAGAACGATCAAGAGCGGCGAAAGCTGCCTGCTTTCCGGCGTCATCTACACCGCGCGCGACGCGGCGCACAAGCGCCTCTGCGAGCTTCTGAAGGAGGGCAAGCCCCTGCCCTTTGACGTGAAGGACGCCACGATCTATTACGTCGGACCGACGCCCGCAAAGCCGGGACAGGTCATCGGCTCGGCGGGTCCCACGACGAGCTACCGCATGGACGCCTATTCCCCCGCCATGATCGCCGCGGGCGAAACCGGCATGATCGGCAAGGGCAAACGGAGCGCGGAGGTCGTCGCCGCCATGAAGGAGCACGGCGCGGTGTACTTTGCCGCGATCGGCGGCGCGGGCGCGCTGTTAAGTAGCTGCATCAAAAAGGCGGAGATCGTCTGTTACGAGGATCTCGGTGCGGAAGCGGTCAGACGGCTCGAGGTCGAAAACCTCCCCGTCGTCTGCGTGATCGACAGCGAGGGAAACAATCTCTACGAAACCGGCCGCAAGGCGTATCTTGCGACGCTGTAAGCTTTTATACGAAAAGGACTGCCCGCGCGGGCAGTCTTTTTTCATGTCGTTTCTTCTTTACGCCGCCGGGGCAAGCGCTCCCTGCACGCCGATTGAATTTGCAACAAGGGTGTCGTACTGCGCTTCGGTAAGCTCGCAGTGGTAGAACAGCCTGAAATACGCCGCGACCTCGGTATAGAGATCGTAGTCCGCGGCGTCCGGATAGAGCAGCTTTGCCATCCACAGCATGCCGAGAATGCGCTGCACGGACGGCGGGAAGCCCATCCAGTTATACGGTCCCATCGGCACCTCATAATAGGTTCCGTTTTGGATCGCGGCAACGTCCTGCCAGAGCGGGTCGCCGCCGACCGAAGCATAGATGCTGTCCGGCGCGAACAGGATCACGTCCGGATTCCACAGCATGATCTGTTCCATATCGACCTCGTTGCCCGTGCCCTTACTGGACGGACTGTCCACAACGGCGAGATTGTTGCTCAACAGGTCGATGACCTCCGCGTGATAGCTGCCCTGCGCGATCACGTTCAGCCCCTGATCGCCGGTGATGTATAAGAGATTCGCCTTTTCGACGGAGCCCGCGATCCCCGCGATCTTCGCGTACGTTTCGTCGCAGTACACCGCAAGCGCTTCCGCTTCGTCCGACATATGTAAAAGCTCGCCGAGCTTGCGGTATGCGTCGCCCATCGTGGCGGTCGTCATGGTGACGTGCACGAACGGAATGCCCGTCTGTTCGGTCAGCGCATCGAGGTCTTCCACGATCGAGCCCTTCGGCTCCCCGACGTCGATCACGACCTGCGCGCCGGAAGCAAGCAGCGTTTCAAGGTTCAGCTCGCCCTTGCCGCCGTACAGCTGTCCAAGCTCCGGCAACTGATAGTATTCTGTCGCAAGGTACCGCTCGGCGCTCTTGTCCCACTTCTGCGCGATCCCGACGAGCTTGTCCGGGCACAGCGCAAACACAACGATCTGCGCAAGAGGTCCGGAGATCGCAACGCGCTCGATGTTTATCGGAAGCTCCACCTCCCGTCCGACGGAATCCGTGAAAAAGAAAGTCTCGGGACCTGCCGGCTCGGGTTCGACCGATTCAGCCGGCTCTTCGGTCGGTTCCGGTTCCGCGACCGGTTCGGGTTCCGCGACCGGTTCGGGTTCCGCGACCGGTTCGGGTTCCGGCGCGGCGGTCGGCGCTGCCGCTTCCGGCTGCTCCGCAGGCGCAGGCGCTTCCGTCTTTGCGCAGGCAAAGAGCAGCATGCAGCATGCAAGCAGACAGGCAAGGATTCGTTTCATGGTGTTATCTCCTTTTCTATTCGGTTTTTTTCGGAACGGGCAGGATCACCGTCCCGCCCGGCGTTTCATAAAGCTGCGTCTGCGTGCCGTACAGCGTGCCGAACAGCGCGGGCGAAAGGACCTCCCCGGTCCTGCCGAACGCCGCAACGCGCCCGTCCGAAAGCGCAAGCACGCGATCCGCATACCACAGCGCGTGCTGCGGGTTGTGCGTCGAAAGCAGCACGGTATAGCCGTCCCGGCTCAGGTCCTTCACCACGGACAGGACGGAAAGCTGATTGCCGTAATCGAGCGAGGACGTCGGCTCGTCCATCAGCAGGATCTTCGCCTGCTGCGCAAGCGCGCGGGCAACGTACACAAGCTGCTGTTCGCCGCCGGACAGCGTGTCGAACATGCGGTCCGAAAGCTTCCCGATCCCGAGCCGGTCGAGGGCTTCGCCCGCCGCCCGTTCCTGCGCCCTGCCCGGTGAACCGAACGGGGACAGCGTGTGCGACGTGCCCATCAGCACCGTGTCGCGCACGGAGAAGCGGAACGTCATCCCGTGTGTCTGCGGGATATAGGCGACGCGGTGCGCGCGCTCGCGCGCGGAGAGCGTTCCTGCGTCGGTCCCGTCGATTTCGATCGTGCCCGTATAGCGCCGCTGTTCGCCCAGAATGCAGCGGAACAGGGTCGTTTTGCCGACGCCGTTCGGTCCGAGGATCGCAAGCAGCTCGCCGGGCGCGGCGTCGAATGTGACGCCCGAAAGCACCGGCGTTTTTTGATATGCAAAGCGGAGATCGCGAACGGAAAGGCTCATAGCGTTTTCTCCTTTCGCAGCAAAAGCCAGATGAAGAACGGCGCGCCGATCACTGCGGTGAGGATGCCGATCGGGATCTCGGTTGCCAGCAGGTTTCTGGAAACGTCGTCGACAAGCAGCAGAAACGCCGCGCCCGTGAGCATGGAGCACGGCAGAAGCCCGCGGTGATCGCTGCCGACAAGCTTTCTCGAAAGGTGCGGGATCACAAGCCCCACCCAGCCGATCACGCCGGACACGGCGATCGCCGCCGCGGTGACGAGCGTTGCGCACAGGATCAGCACCGCGCGCAAAAGGTCGGTGTTCACGCCGAGCGCGTTTGCCTCGCTGTCGCCGAGGGACAGCAGGTTCAGCCGCCACCGAAGCAGCAGCAGCGGCACGAGCCCGACGCACATCGGGATCGCGGCGACCGGGATCGCGGAAAGCCGCGTGCCGGACAGCGAACCCAAAAGCCAGTAGGTGATCGCGGGAAGCTGATTACTTGGATCCGCGACAAGCTTCAGATAGGACGTGCCCGCCGAAAACAGCGAGCCGATCATGATGCCCGCAAGGATCAGGTTGACCGTCCGAAGCCCCGGCGCGCGCTGCGCGATCAGAAACACAAGCGCAACGGTGAGCAGCGCGCCGAGAAACGCAAAGACGGTGATGTATTGTTGAGAACAGCCCAGAAGGATCGCAAGCGCCGCCCCGAACGCCGCGCCGTTCGACGCGCCGAGGATGTCCGGCGACGCCATCGGGTTACGGAACACGCCCTGAAACGTCGTGCCCGCCGCCGCAAGCGAGCAGCCGACGAGGCAGGCCATGACGATGCGCGGCAGGCGGATGGAGATCACCGTTTTTTCCATGGCGTCCGAAACCGCTGCGGGCGCCGCGCCGAACAGCGAAAGGAACCGACGCCATAGGATGCAGACGACGGTAAAAAGCGGAACGGGATAGCGTCCGAGCGTCAGCGACACGAAAAAGAGCGCAAGCAGCATGCCGCCCGCAAGGAGCAGCACCGCCGTCCTTCTTCTCCGTCCGTTCATGCCCTGCATGCCGTTTCCCTTCCGCATCGTTATTCTTCGGAAAGTATAACACACGGTCGGCTTTGCTGCAAGCAAATCTCATATTATGCGGCAATGCCGCACAACGTTTTGTATTTGCGGAGGAGCATGACCGCAGTTCAATTCATGGCGGAATCAATTCACGACCGCATGCTCACCTCATCTCTCCCTCCGCCTCGCTTCGCTCGGCACCTCCCCCATCAGGTGGAGGTCGACGCTGACACGTTCTTACATTGCGCAACAGGAGGCAGGAATCGCCCCAACGGTGTGTAAAAGACACAAAAAAGCCCCGCGGGTGCGAGGCTTTGGGAGATATGGCTCATTCCACCGTGACGGAGCCGGAAACCACCTTGATCTCCATATTGATCCGTCCGTCCCCGATCGTCATGATATCGCCGCTGTTGACAACGGAAAGTGCGGTGTTGAATTCTCCGGAAACAGCGTCGAATCTGATGCGCGCGCCGGCTTTCTTGTCGGAAAGCGTGATCTTCACACTTCCGGAGGTGCTGTTGATCCCGACGTTCGACGCGCCTGCGATCCCGAGCGTGATACCGCCGGATGCGCTGTCCACGTCGATCTCGTTCGCGTTGATCTCATCAACGGTCAGACCGCCGGACGCCGTGTTGATCTCGAATTCGCCGGAGACGGAAACATGCCCGAAATGCAACCCGCCGGATGCGGAATCGACCTTGACTTCCTTTGCGGAGAGGAACGGGATGTCCGCGCCGCCGGACGCGGTCTCGAGCTTCAGTTTGCCGAGATCGAGCATATGCTCCGCCTGCACCTTGCCGGACGCGATCTCGACGTCGAGATCGACGAACGCCGGCAGCTCGACCGTCAGATCCTTTTTCTCCTTTTCGGTGATCGAATACTGTTCGCCGGACTTGCAGAACTTGATCTTCAGCGTCGTGCCGTCGATCCACCAGTGCATCTGCTTCTCCTCGGAAAGCGTCTCGCTGCCGGTTTCGGAAACGGATAGCGTTCCCGTGCCGTTCAGGAGCTTCACGCTGCCGGCGATCCATTCGATCTCGACCTTCTTGACCTGTTCGCCGTCATAGGTGAAATTCCCCGCGGTGTACTTGTCCGCGTTTGCATAGCGAATCGGCGCAGAACACGAGATCCGGATGCAGCCGATCGCGGACAGCAGCAGAAGTCCCGTCAGCAGGATTGCAAAGATTCGTTTCATATGATTTTCCTCCATACGTATTTATCGGTTCAATGCCGCCTTTTCCGGCAGCACGGTTTCCAGTTCCGTTACGTCCGCGTCGGTCGTCGACCAGCTTGCCGTAAACCGCGCGATCCAGTGATGCTCGTCCGCCCTGCCCCAGAAGTCGAAGCCGACACAGGCACGGAGCTTTTCCGCTTCGGCATCGGACAGCAGGATGAACTGCTGATTCGTCGGCGACTCCCACGCAAGCGGATAGCCTTTTTCGAGCAGGATTTGGCGGATGCGCTTGGCGTGACGGATCGCCTCCCTGCCGATTTCTTCATACAGCCCGTCGGTAAACATCGCGTCGAACTGCACGCCGAGAACCCGTCCCTTGGCAAGCAGCCCGCCGTGGCGCTTCACCTGCGTGAGCAGCATCTTCGGCGCCTCCCGCGGGAACACGACCGCCTCCCCGCAAAGAAGTCCGAGCTTGGTCCCACCGATCGAAAACGCGTCGCAAAGGCGGGCAAGGTCGCTGAGCAGCAGATCGTTTTCCGGACAGCCCAATGCATAGCCGAGCCGCGCGCCGTCCGCGTAAAGCTTCATCCCGTACCGATCGCACAGCGCGCGCACGCGCTCCATCTGCGCCCTTGTGTAGAGCGTGCCGTACTCGGTCGGATGCGTGAGATATACCGCGCCGGGACGTACCATATGCTCGTGCGTGGCGTCGGCATAGAAATTCACCAGATACGCTTCGAGCGCGTCGACGTCCAGCACGCCGTCGTGTTCCGGGAGAGCAAGGACCTTGTGACCCGTGAACTCGATCGCGCCCGCCTCGTGCACGTTGATGTGCCCCGTCTTCGGCGCGATCACGCCCTCGTACGCTTCGAGCAGCAGGTCGAGCACGATCATGTTCGTCTGCGTGCCGCCGACGAGAAACGTCACAACAGCGTCCGGCGCACCGCACGCCGCTTTGATCTTCTCTGCGGCTTGCGCGGTATACGGGTCGAACCCGTAGCCGCTCATCTGTACCATGTTCGTTTCGGAAAGCGCCGCTAAGATTTTCGGATGCGCGCCCTCCGTATAGTCGCATTCAAACGTCCGCATACGGTCCTCCGTTCATTCGTTCTCGTCGCTTCCGGCATATGCGGACAGCAGCGCGTCGAACTGCGGCAGCGCGGTCTTCAGCGAGACCACCGCGCCGTCCTTCAGAAAGCAGTGCTTCGAAACGCCCTCCGCCGCAAGCGTGCCGCGGGTGATGTTTTTGATCTCGTAGCCGATCTCGAGCATGCGGGTGCTGTACTTCAATATCCGCACGCCGATCTCCACGTCGTCGGCGAACATCGTGGGACGGCGGTACTCGACCGAGATCCCGACGACCGGCGAAACGACGCCCTCCCGCTCGATGTCGACATAGCCGAAGCCGAGCGCGTCGAGGAACGCCACGCGCGCTTCCTCCATCCATTTCACGTAGTTTGCGTGGTGGATCACGTTCATCTGATCCGTTTCGTGGTACTGCGCTTTTCGTTTGTAATAAAACATTCTTTCCTCCCAAGCGTCGAAGACGCAAATTCATGTACGAAATTCACGACGGCATTGCCGTCAATTCATGCCCGTAAGGGCAATTCATGCGCGAAGCGAAATTTATCTCTCCTTCCGTCACCTTGCGGTGACACCTTCCTCATCAGAGGAAGGTCGAAATGAATGCCGAGCCTTTCTACCCTCCCTTGTCAGGGAGGGTGTCAGGCGCAGCCTGACGGGAAGGTAGTCTCTCTTTCTTTTCACGGCGCAGCCGATTCATGCCCGTAAGGGCAATTCATTGATCCGCGAAAAGCGTCCCGCTTTTCTGCGTTTACTCCTCATCCGCCTCGTTCCTCGGCACCTTCCCCACATCAGGGGGAAGGCTTTTGGTTGCGCATGCACCGCAGACGCAATTTATCAAAATAAATTGGCTGCGCCGTGAATGGACCTTCGGTCGTGAATTGTCCTGCGGACATGGAGTATTGTACCACAACGGCGCGCGTCTGTCATGGGTTTTTGAAAAAAAGCGGATCCGCTCTTGACAAATCCCCGGAACGTGGTATACTGCAGTTAGTTGAACAGTTGCTCAACTGTTTTTGAAGGAGGAAGACATGGACTGTTTGCCGGTATGTGAATGCGAAGCCGTCCACCGGGACGTCGTGGATGCGGTGCGCCCGCAGCTGTTGTGCGGAGACGAGGCGCTTGACCTTGCCGCGCTCTATAAGCTGTTCGGCGACGGCACGCGCGTGCGGATCCTGCAGGCGCTGCGTATGCATGAGCTCTGCGTGTGCGATCTCGCCTGCCTTCTGGGCATGACGAAATCCGCGATCTCGCATCAGCTGAAGGCGCTGCGGTTAAGCAACCTTGTCCGGTTCCGCCGCGAAGGACAGAACGTGTTCTATGCCCTTGCCGACGAGCACGTCGAAAAGATTCTGGACCTCGGTCTTGAACATTTGCGCGAATAAACGCGCATTTTCTTTTCGGCATATAGTTGAACATTTGAGCAACTATTGTATTTATCCGGAGGTTCTTATGAGCGAACATCACGAACGCGAGCACGAGCATGAGCATGCCGACTGCTGCCATGCGCACGGGCACGAACACGAGCATGAGCACGGCGAGTGCTGCCACGAACACGGGCATGAGCATGAACGCTGCTGCGAGCACGGCGAATGCCACCGCCACGAACACGAGGATGCCTGCGGCTGCGGACATCATCACGGGCACGGCGACGCGTGCGGCTGCGGGCACGAACACGGGGGACACGGCGAAGGCGAAAACCGCACGATGGTGATCCGCCTGATCGCGGGCGCCGTCCTCTTTGCCGGCGGCCTGGTCGCGCATTTCTGCAAAGCGCCGCTGTACGTCGAGCTGCCGCTGTTCCTTGTGTGCTGGGCGGTCGTTTCCTATGACGTCGTCCGGAACGCGATCCGCGGGATTTTGCGCGGGAACGTCTTCGGCGAAGCGTTTCTGATGACGATCGCCTCGATCGGCGCGTTCGCGCTCCGCGAGTTTCCCGAGGGCGCGGCGGTCATGCTGCTCTATCAGCTCGGCGAGTACTTAACCGACCTTGCGCTCGACCGCTCGCAGGATTCGATCCGCGCGATCCTCGACATCCGCCCCGACACGGCGAACGTCGTCCGCGGCGGCGAAACGCTGTCCGTCCCTCCCGCCGACGTTGCGATCGGCGAAACGATCCTCGTCCGTCCCGGCGACCGCATCCCGCTCGACGGCGTGATCCTCTCCGGCTCCTCGGCGCTCGACACCCGGGCTTTGACCGGCGAATCGGTCCCGCGCACGGCGCACGAGGGCGACACGGTCCTGTCCGGCTGCATTGCGCTGGACGGCGTTCTGACCGTGCGGGTCGAAAAGAGCTTCGGCGAATCGACCGCGTCCCGGATCATCGAGCTTGTGGAGGAAGCGACCGACCGCAAGACCCCCGCGGAACGCTTCATCACAAAGTTTGCGCGATACTATACCCCCGCCGTGGTCATCGCCGCCGTGCTTCTTGCGGTCGTGCCCTCGCTCATCACGGGCAACTGGGGCGACTGGATCCACCGCGCGCTGACGTTCCTGGTCATCTCCTGCCCCTGCGCGCTGGTGATCTCGATCCCGCTCGCGGTGTTCGGCGGGCTCGGCGCGGCGTCGCGCGCGGGCGTGCTGATCAAGGGCGGCAATTTCCTTGAGGCGCTGAACGGCGCGCACACGGTCGTGTTCGACAAGACCGGCACGCTGACCGAGGGCAGCTTTTCGGTGCGGCGCATCCTGCCTGAGGCGGGCTTCACTTCCGAGGAACTCCTGCGGCTTGCGGCGTACGCCGAATCGGCCTCCACGCATCCGATCGCGCGTTCGATCGTCGAAGCGTACGGAAGCCCGATCGATCCCGCGGCGGTCTCGGACGCGCACGCGATCCCCGGCGAGGGCGTAACGGCGCAGGTCGACGGACGCGCGGTCGCGGTCGGCAGCGCAAAGCAGATGCGCGCGCTGGGCCTTTCCGTCACGGCGCCCGACGCGGCCGGCACGCTTGCGTTCGTCGCGGTCGACGGCGCGTACGCGGGCTGCATCGTGATCGCGGACGCGATCAAGCCGGACAGCGCGGAAACGATCCGTTCGCTTCGCGCGCTCGGCGTCGAGCGGCAGATCATGCTGACCGGCGACGCGAAGGCGGTCGGTGAGGCGGTGGCCGACGAGCTCGGGCTCGACGGCGTGCAGGCGGAGCTTTTGCCCGATCAGAAGCTCGAAGCGGTCGAATCGCTCTTTGAAACGCTTCCGAAGGGAAAGACGCTGCTCTTCCTCGGCGACGGCATCAACGACGCGCCGGTGCTTGCCCGCGCGGACGTGGGCGTTGCGATGGGCGGTCTCGGAAGCGACGCCGCGATCGAAGCGGCGGACGCGATCATCCCGGCCGACGCGCCCGGAAAGCTTTGCGACGCGATCCGGATCGCGCGCAGAACGCACCGCATCACGGTCGAAAACATCGTGTTCGCGCTCGGCATGAAGG
>JAEEGI010017269.1_pt1 | contig 14815 bp, 9 predicted proteins | sample 8958751 | NCBI WGS metagenome assembly JAEEGI01 (sample SAMN16246545, study PRJNA631951) | gut metagenome | biome: gut microbiome; feature: rumen; material: KS-attached | host: Bos | place: Iran: Karaj | collected 2018-10
ATCGAGCGCACTCGACATCTTGTCGCCATATTTCGCCGAGAATCCTCCGCTGGAGAATCCCACCCGCTCTACCATGTCGGGATTGATGACAGAAAGGCCCTCCTGCTGTCCGCTGCGGATGAGCAATGGGCGATACACCTCCACATTATTAATATATACAGAGTTCTCGTCGAACGATCCTCCACGTACGTTGTACTGCGACGATAGCTCGTTGTGGGTGCTCACGCCAGCCTGCTGCTGGATGAGTTCTTCGACGGCATTACCCGTCACCGACACGGCTCCACTGCGCAGATCGGTGAGGTCGAGCTGCTCCATCTGGTCGGTCTGCCGCCGTCGCTCAGAGACTACCACTTCGCCCAACTCTCCATCCGTGCGCATCAGAATACGAAGAGTCTGCGTGCCCTGAGGCTTATAGAGTGTTCGCGTGCGTGCTTTATAGCCTATCATCGAGAAGCGCACGACAACAGAGTCAGCCGTGTTGAGCGTCATCTGATACTCGCCCTTGAGGTTGGTCATCGTCACCTTGCCCTGTTCCCGGCACGTCACGGTGGCCAGCTCCAGGGGCTTGCCCTCGTCGTCGGTGACCAAGCCTTTCAGTGTGAAGGTCTGTCCGACGGCAGAGAGGCTTGCCAAAAGCATGGCAAGCACGAGAAACTGTCGCGCTAAAACTTGTCTCATCAATAATAATAACGAGGAAAAAGATGTTTTATTATTTGCGGGCGGCAAAAACACACTTCAAATGACATTACGTGAAAGCCGGGATACCCACACAGAAAAAAGTAGCTCCCCCAGCCGACAGAGCCAGGGGAGCTTACAGTTTACAGCGAAAACGGCCTTTACTCATTCACCTTGAATGACTCAATGACATGCTTAGCGACATCGCCGCCATACTTGTCAACATACTCATCATCCCAATAAACGGTGATGTTGTACTTCTTGTCGCCCTTGTAGACAACCTTCTGCATGCCGTTGCGTCCCCATTCCTTGTACGACTCGGTAATGATGTAACCGTCGGCGGTGCGCTCCTTGCTGTCAGGCGTGCCTGTCAGCGAAAGGGTGGCCTCATCAAAATCCTTGTCAATCATCTCCTTGGTGTACTCGCCGTCCCAGCTTTGGCTGACGTCGGCGCTGACACCATTGATGATCTTTCCGTCGAAGCGGAACTCAGTGGCACCCATGGCCTCAGGACCATCGAACTTCTCCAGTCCTTCGGGCACATCAAAGGACACACCCTTTTCGTTATCTACATAGTTAGTGTAGCTGACTTTACTTGCAGCTGTACCGGCAGTTTCGGCATTATCGGCAGCTTCGGCACTGCCTGTATTGCCCTTCCCACCGCCACAAGCGGCGAGGAGGGCTACCAGTGCTACGGCAGCAACAGTTTTCAGTGTCATTTTCATCTTTCTAGTTTTCTGATGAATGAATCATGTACTGTCACCGATACCATTTACTTGCAATAGAGAGCGACGATGGTCTCGTACTTCTCCTGCTTGCCGGAGGTCTGCTTGGGCTCGCCGTTCTTCTTGCCGTACTCATAGACCTGCTCAAGGGTGAGCTTGCCATCCTCGAAGTCCTTGCCGATGCCGGCATCGAACGAAGCATAGCGCTCTTTCTTCATCTTGGGCAGCTCGCTCTCCTCGAGGATAGCGACGGCGTTCATGAAGGCGCGTGCCATAGCATCCATACCGCTGATATGAGCGATGAAGAGATCCTCAAGGTCGGTCGAGTTACGACGGATCTTGGCATCGAAGTTGGTGCCGCCATCCTTGAAACCACCATTGCGGATGATCTCCAGCATAGCCTGAGTCAGCTCGAAGTTGTCGATGGGGAACTGGTCGGTGTCCCATCCATTCTGAGCATCACCACGGTTGGCATCGATGCTGCCCAGCATGCCGGCGTCGACGGCGCAGGCGAGCTCGTGCTCGAAAGTGTGACCTGCCAGCGTGGCGTGGTTCACCTCGATGTTCACCTTGAAGTCCTTGTCGAGGCCGTGTGCACGGAGGAAGCCGATGACGGTCTCAGTGTCGACGTCATACTGGTGCTTTGAAGGCTCCATGGGCTTGGGCTCGATAAGGAACGTTCCCTTGAATCCCTTGGCACGTGCATAGTCGCGGGCCATGGTGAGCATGGTGGCCATGTGCTCCTTCTCGCGCTTCTGGTCGGTGTTGAGCAGGCTCATATAGCCCTCACGTCCGCCCCAGAACACATAGTTGGTGCCGCCGAGCTTGATGGTAGCATCGATGGCGTTCTTGATCTGGACGATAGCGCGGGCCACGACGTCGAAGTCAGGGTTGGTAGAAGCACCGTTGGCATAGCGCTTGTTGCCGAATACGTTGGCTGTACCCCAGAGCAGCTTAATGTTGGGGAACTGCTGCATCTTCTCCAGAGCATAGTCGGTGATGGCCTTCATGCGAGCCTCATACTCCTCGACAGTATCAGCCTCCTCAACGAGGTCAACATCGTGGAAGCAATAGTACTCGATGCCCAGCTTGTCCATAATCTCAAAACCGGCGTCCATCTTGTCCTTGGCACGCTGAACGGGATCAGCAGCCTGGTCCCACTCATAGCAGCGGGTCTGACCACCAAACTGGTCGGCACTGGCGCCACCCAGTGTGTGCCACCAGGCCATAGCGAACTTCATCCAGTCCTTCATCTTCTTTCCCATCACGACCTTCTCAGGCTCGTAATAGTGGAAAGCCATCACGTTCTTACTGTCCTTTCCTTCGAAAGGAATTTTACCGGTAAACGGAAAATACTCTTTTGCCATAATTGTTTGTTTGGTTTAAATTGTTGGGATATTTCGTTATTATGATATTTCGTTATTTCGATAATGCGGCCAGGGTCTCTTTCCATCGGGCATAGGCCTCGGCATAGGCTGCGCGGTCGGCCTCAGCGGGCTCGATGACCTGCAACTTCTCGAGCGTGGCGAAAGCATCATTGTGATCGCTGTAGATGCCGGCACCCATGCCAGCACCCTTGGCAGCGCCCACGGAGCCATCGGTCTCATAGAGCTCGATGGTGGCTCCCGACACTCCTGCGAGTGTGTTGCGGAAGAGCGGTGAAAGGAACATATTAGCCTTGCCGGCATGTATCTTGCGGATGTCCATACCCATCTGCTGCATGATCTCCATACCATAGCAGAAGGAGAACACGATGCCCTCCTGCGCAGCCCGCACAAGATGTGAGCGGTTGTGCTTGTTGAAGTTCAGCCCATGGATGGAGCAGCCCAGCTCTTTGTTCTGCAGCACGCGCTCAGCACCATTGCCGAAAGGCATGATGCACACGCCATCGCTGCCGATAGGAGCCTGGGCGGCGAGGTCGTTCATCTCGGCATAGCCCATATCGAAGGTGACATTGCGATGCATCCAGGCATTGAGGATGCCCGTGCCGTTGATGCAAAGCAGAACGCCTAGGCGAGTTTGAGGTTTGAGGTTTGAGAGTTGGTGATTGACATGGGCGAAGGTGTTGACGCGGCTCTTCGGGTCGTAGTTCACCTCGCCCAGCACACCATAGACGACACCGCTGGTGCCTGCCGTTGCAGCTATCTCGCCCGGTTCAAAGACATTGAGCGACAGGGCATTGTTGGGCTGGTCGCCACCACGATAGGTGATGGGCGTACCTGCCTTGAGTCCCAGCTCTGCTGCTGCAGCCTCGCTGACCACGCTCTGCTCTGAGAACGTAGGCACGATATCGGGGATGAACGATGCAGGTATGCCATAGTAGTCGAGCAGGAACTGAGCGACCTGGTTTGCCTTGAAGTCCCAGAACATTCCCTCCGAGAGTCCGCTGACGGTGGTGTTGGCCACTCCGCTGAGACGCATGGCGATATAGTCGCCGGGGAGCATGATCTTGTAGATCTTGCCGAAGATGTCGGGCTCGTTCTCCTTCACCCAGGCCAGTTTGGCGGCAGTGAAGTTGCCCGGTGAGTTGAGCAGATGACTCAGGCAGCGGTCGGCACCGAGGTCACGGAAGGCGCGCTCGCCATAGGGCACGGCACGTGAGTCGCACCAGATGATGGCCGGGCGGAGGGGCTTGAGGTCTTTGTCGACACATACCAGACCGTGCATCTGGTAGGAGATGCCAATGGCTGCAATGTCGTCGCCCTTGACCTGGGCCTCGGCCATGATTTTCTGAAGGCCCTGCTTGGCATACTGCCACCACGAGTCGGGTTCCTGCTCAGCCCATCCTGCCTTGAGGGCCTGAATGGGAGCTTCCTTCTCGGGGAAGAATGCTGATGATACGCACTTGCCGCTGTCGGCGTTGACCAACGATGCCTTGACAGACGAGCTGCCAACATCGAATCCTAATAGATATCTTGTTGCCATAATCAAATTTGGTTTGTATGCTTTTACCTATAATACGTATTGGCAACGATATTCCCTAAAAATATTTAGGAGTATAGGAGTGTAGGAGTCTAGGAGTGTAGACAATTGATGAGGAGTTTAGGAGTGTAGACAATACCTTGCTGCAGAAAGGCTTGAACATACGTCTAAACTCCTAGACTCCTAAACTCCTAACTCTATAACTCCTCCTGAAAGAAGAGAGAGAGTGACAGGTCGGGGGCAGGCTTGCCTTCGTCTGCAGGCTCCTCGGCGTTGGCAGCATGGCGGAAATCGAGCACTAGCTGTCGGGCGTCCTTTGAGTTGCGGGTATTGAGCCGGTAGTATCCACGTTTCTCCGTATGCTCAATGATAGCATTCGGTGTGCGGGAGTGGCTGAGGAGATAGCGCTGCGTATAGCGGTGAATCTCTTGAAAGTCTGGTTGGAAGAAAAAAGTGCAATAATGGTTGTAGACGTGCTTGGCCAGCTTTTTCACGCTGATGCCACGCTCGCCTACATCCAATAATATTCTAAGAATCTGCTTTTCGTACAAGATACCTATGCCAGTGCGATCTTGTTGTCCTCAGTGCTCTGCAGCTTGCCCTCCTTGAAGAGCCAGCCCAGACCAAGCAGTGTTTCTTCTTCCGAAATCTTTGCAGCCTTGGCGATGCCCTTGACGTCAAGAGCCTTCTCGGCTGCTGCCAGTGCCTGATAAACATCTCCTGCCTTGAAACCAATGTTCTCAGCGTTCACGGCCAGCACGGTCTTCTCTGCCTTCACGGCGACGGTCTTCTTCGTGGTGGTCTTCTTGGCTGCCACTTCCTTTGTCTCAGCAGCCTTCTTGGTTGTTTTCTTTTCTGCCATAATACTTAAATATTAATACTATTGAAGTTGTACTTTCAATTCGTCGGCAAAAGTACTGCTTTTCTTCCGTTCAAGTTACTGATTACTAGCAGATTCTTCCGATTTAATAACGATTCTTGACAAAAATCAACTACCACGACCGCCAGATGCCGCGCTTCCAAGCATTTTTGCGAAAAGGAGATCAACCACTATTTATCTGACTATAATCTTACGTCCATTCCTGATATAGATGCCCGGCTTGGCAGGTTTCCCGACAACAGTTCGCCCCTGCAGGTCGTAGTAGTCCGAAGAGCAGTTGCGGCCGCCGTCCTCCACAGCAGTGATGCCATCCTCCTGACCGCTGACGACCATGATGTCGTCGACCAGCAGATAGAACCCCTCCAGGCATCGGCTGATGTACTGCAGGGCGATGTAGACCACGGGCTGAGAGGCATAGTCCTTTAGGTCGACGCTGACCTGCTGCCAGTCGCCGGCGGCCACCTCACGGTCGCCGCCCACCGCGACAAAACTGTCGAAGTCGTCGGTCGTCGTGGACACCAGCACCCTATAGCGCTCCGCCTTGTTCCATCCTTCCTCCTTATGGCCTTTCACCCAGAAGGTGAGCATGGGTTGCTGTCCCAGCTGCATGGCAGGTGAGACGAGCCATACATCACTATTGCTGCCGCGTTTCGACGTGCAGTAGGCGATGCCCAGTTTCCGTCCCCCGTGAGGATAGCATCCCGACTCGGGATCCATGGCGGGTATCGTCTTCTCAGGACAGAAGGCGATGAAGCCTACGCTCTGTCCTGTCAGCTCATACTGATAGAAAGCCCAGCCGTCGGTGCCCTCATTGATCCTGTCCGTCGACCACCACCGTGGATTGAAGTCATGGCCATGGTCATAGTCATTGCAGCCTTCGAAATCGAGCACATAAGGGCTCAGTATCTCCTCCGAGACGAGCATCAGCGTGGCGGTGTCGTTAGCAGGATGCTCGTCACCCTCAAGGAGCGTCGTGGCCGTCACCTCATAGCTGCCCGGCTGCGACAGATCGAAGGTGAACGAGAGCGTCTGCTCCTCAAAAGGCAGGAGAGCTATCTCCTGCTGCTGGCGGTCATTGCCAACGGCGCATGCCACGGTCATTGTCTCCACCGCCTGACAGCCATAGTTGCGCACAACCACAGCCACCGTCGTTTGTGAGTCGAAGACGGCGCTGGTGTTCACGGGCCGAGTGAAGCCCTTGATACCGGCATCACGCTGCCAGGCTTCGGCCCCATGGGCAAAGTTGGCTCTCACGGCCAAGGCTCCCCCACCCGCTATGGGCCGCAACTGCTGATCTATGCGCTGATAGAACAGCCTGTAGTCGGTGTCGTAGTCGATGCCCACACCGATATTGTTCCATGTGAACTGATGCACCTCGACGAAGTAGCTGCCAGGTTCCAGGATCATGGGTGCAGGGACGAACAGCCGCAAGCCTTCGTCGGCTCCTCGCTCCGTAACACCCTGCCACAGCAGCCGGTCGACGGTCAGCCCGTCGTCGCACAGTTTGTAAAGGGCAACGCCCAAATTGCGCTGCTGATAGCTGATATCCTGTGCCAAGCCTACGCTGATGGAGGTAAGCGTGTCGCGTGTGGTAAGCGTATAGACATTGCCAAAGAACGTTTCGCTGCTGCTGCCTACACCATAGTTGAACTTTGGCAGCATCTCCGTGGCGAATACGGTATCAGTGAGATGCACGACGGGCAGGTTGTAGTGGTTGTCGTCGGGGAAGGCCTCGCCATCGGTGCCCACATCAAAGTGCAGGGCATTCACCTTCTCGCCGATGCCTGCCTCTGGCAGCTTGCCCCGGAGGTTCACCACGACGGTGTCGCCCACCAAGATGGTCTGCTCATAATCCTGGGTAAAGCACTCCTGACTGCCAATGCTGAGTGAGGCACTGAAGCGGCTGATGTCAGCCTGACCGTGGTTCACCAGCTTCAGTCCATGACTGCTCTCGGCCAGATAGTGGCTTTGCGGGACATAGGGCACCAGCGGTGTGCTGACGGCATACAGCTGCAGGTCGGTCTGCTGGATGGCATAGACATCTAAATAAAAGATAAAGAACCCAGTCTCTTTCTCAGTGCCGTCGGCCACAAGTGCCAACGAGTAGTCGCCTTCACGGTCGATGTGCACCACCACCTCGGTCTCAGTAGGCTGAATGGCCACGAGCGAGTCTTCATACACAACGGGCCACTCATCGAAGCCCTCACCAGCGCGCCCCAGCTTGATGGTGAAATGCTTGTTGGGCATCCATCCTCCCGATGCATAGGCGAACTTCAGACGAATGTCGCCCGTCAGATGCATGCAGGCTGAGTAGAATGCATTGGCAGCTCCCAGCTGCTCGGTGACATGGGCTCCCGCCATCGCATCGTATTTCCAGCAATTGGTGCGCGAAGTCCATGTGCCGCTCACGTCATCTCCCGTACTGAAATTCGTGTAGAATGGCAGCTCGGTGACGGGTGCTATATGGCAGAAGCTGAAGATCGTGGTATCGGCTGACGACTCGTTCTTGGAGATGACAGATATCTCATGTCGTCCCACATCGAGCAGGTCTGCCCTTGCGTCGAAGAACACCTGCCGGGATGACTCCAGGGGCATCTCGCCCGTGAAGGTCTGCTCGCTGTATGGGCTGCCGTCGACTGAGAATGCCAGTGTCTGCTCTGTCGACACGTCAGTGCCCTCATTGGCTATGACCACTCCCAAAGGGGTGCTCTCCGTAAGGTCACAATTGGCATCAGGCAGCACCAGGCTCTTCACCACGATGCGCGGCGACAAATCGAGAGAGCCCTCTCCGAAGCACACATTATCCACAAAGAGGTTGTTGCCATGTGAAGTGCTGTGGAAGGCCAGATAGTAATCGCCATCGGAAGGAATGCTGAAGTTCACCACCTTGCGGCGCCATGTCAGCGACATGATGCTGTCGACCTTCACCACCGTCATCTGTGTCAGATCGGTATCCGACGGTCCGTAGCAGAGCTCAAAAGTCTCCTCCGTGTCAGGCCTGATTGACCGTACGTAGAAGACAGCATAGTGCGGCCCTGCCGTCAGCGTGAACGGCTGCGATATCAGGTAGTCGTTGTTGCCGAAGCCGCTCCATCCGCAATTGACGCAGCCCAGCTCGCCATCGGGCCCTGGTATCCAGTCGTTATAGATCCAGGTGGAGTAGTCATTGTTGGCGTTCACCACGGTCCATTCGCTCTGGAACGACGGTTCGCTGGCGAAGTCACAGCAATAGAACGACGACTGCTGTGCCTGCACATCGGTGAGGATGCACAGCCACAGCAATGCGATGGACAGAAGTCGGCACATAGGCACTAGCGCTTTACAACGATCTTCCTTGCCTGACCGCCCCTGCGCTCAATGACCAGGCCATTGGCATGAGCTGTTCTGACTCCCTGCAGGGTATAGACCTCGGCTGGAGCGCCATTATTGCTGATGGAGCTGACACCCGTGGTCGTCTCATATTCCAGGTAAGCATCGCTCTTCACGGCTACGCTATAAGGATTCAGCTCCACGACATTCGACTGAGGCGACTCACCGGACTCGTAGGTGGCCGTCAGCCAGAACTTGCAGTCGGGACCGCCCTCGTCATAGATGGTCTGCCAGTTCTCGTCCGTATGGTTGTTCTGGAAGGTGCTACGCGTGAAGCTCACCTTGCCCGTGGTCATCTTGTTGAAGTCCACGCCAGGGTTATTGAACTGGGTGAGCATGGCCTGCTGCACCCATGAGCTGCCGTTGTCACAATAAAGTGTATACGAGCTGATGGGCGAAGCGCCTTCGGGCACGGTCCAGCTGAAGTAAACATTGTAGTTGAAAGCGGTATAGCCCCAGTCATACACCGTCACGTCGAGCTCCACCTTGTCGATGGTCAGGTTCTCCATGGCCACATTGCCCTGGTCCTTCACCTCCACGAAATTCTTGTCGACCGTATTCTGACTCACTCCGTCGATAATGGCCAGGACCAGCACGAGGTGCTCGCCGTCGAGCACGCCTGCCGAAGTATACTCAGTGCCCTCCACCGTGGCACAGGCACCGTCGATGATGACCAGATAGGAGGTGGCGCCGTCCACCGGCTGCCATGCGACATGGATGGTATTGCCCGGCTGGCTCTGCAGCTCGACACCAGTCACCTTCTTCGCGACATCGAGCGCGCCGTAGGTATATCCCCAGTACGAAGGGAATCCGCCATAGGCATACTGCAACTTGATTTCCTTCACCGTGGCATCGTCATTATAGGTGTAGGTCTTTGTCCAGTTGGGACGATAGCCCTCACCCATATTCTCCTCCAGCGTCTCTGTAGCCAACAGACCGTCGGCATAGGTGTAGAGCGTACGCTGTGAAGGCGTGAACGCCGTCGGGTCATCCCAGTTTTGTATCAGTGTCACTGCTTCGATCAGCTGCCCGTCGGCATCGTAGGTATAGGCGAAGTGGTGCTCAGTGCCAGTGCTGATGCCGTCGCTGGAGAGCATCTTGCGCACGGTGTAGTTGCCATGCTCGTCGAATTCATCATAGACATAGCCCGAGTAGAAGCCGTTATTGTTCTGCTGCTCCTTCACCAGACGTCCCTGATCGTCGTAGAAGTACTCGGTCACTTGAGGCTGACCTCCGCCCGAGAGCCGCTCTATGCTACTCACCTGGCCCTGCTCGTTGTAGGCATAGATCTTCAGCGTGCCGGAGGTGCCGGTGGGATAGATCTCGTACTCCATCGACAGCTGCCCGTCGGCATCGTAATAGTAGTTCACGTCATTGCCGTAGGGCTGGGGCGTATCTGTCAGCTCATTCGACATTGTTTCGGGATTCCACTTTGAGAAAGTGTAGTTCTCCACCTTCAGGAGCTTCGACTCCTGAGCTTTTGCCGTTCCTGCCAGCATGACTGCAACGACTGCAACGGCCCAAAAAGTAAATCTTTTCATAAGCAACATTTTTTTATGAACAACATTGGGTTATTGACGATACAAAGGTAGCAATTTATTTTCATACAACCTTCGAAAAAACGAGAAAAAATCACGAAAACGCGCAAAAAAGTGACAATCTGCCACCTCCAGCCCCGCTTCCGCCGTCGTTTTGCCATTTCCCATCACCACACTTCGGGCGCCACGCCAAGGTTGGGTTAAGAATATATAAAAATAGGGGGCAATAATACCTACTTCGAATAATTCTCTGTATATTTGCAACTCACACATCATTAACTATAACTGATAGACGAGAATGAAAAGGACACTATTGTTAGCACTTCTGGCGACAGCAATCGTTGCCAGTGCACAGCGTGAGTACGAAATCACAGTCGAAAGCCACCAGCCTTCCGGCATCATCGACGAGATGCTCTACGGACAGCTCTTCGAGCACATCTACTTCTCGGCCAACAACGGTGTCTGGCAGGAGCTCATCCAGGAGCGCTCGTTCGAGCCGGAGCAGTATCCGGGCATTCCTCCCCGCGACGGCTACTTCGACGGCTGGTTCGTGGACGACGACATGGTGCTCCACTCCCCTACCCGCTACGAGCAGCCGCTTAAGATCGACAGCATCACGACCTGCGACTTCGACCTGACGATGGACGTCAACTGGCGCTCCTACAAGCTGGCACGGCGAGCCTGGAGCGGCGGACTGATGGACATCCGCTTCGCCTTCCGCAACAAGGCCGACGGCACGCCTTACTACGTACGCATACACGACCCCTATTACGAGAGCCGCACCTTTACGCCGGCACAGACGCAGGCCCAGATAGACGCTGCCAACGAGGCAGCCGCGCGCGCCGCCCTCCAGCAGCAGAGCTCCACTGCCGACTTCTCGATCTGTCAGATGGAAGAGCGCCAGTCGCAGGGCTTCGGCGGGCGTCCCGGTCGCCGCATGAACATGCTGTCGCCCCTGGCCTCGGCTCCTGCCACGAAAGAGCAGGTCAACGAGAGCCAGCAATGGCACAAGCTGCGCATCGAGAGCCGCGGCAGCAAGGCTACGGTCTATTGGGACGGCAGGCAGGTGCTGACCTATGACAGCCTGGAACGTGCCGACCGTAACTTCGTGACCTTCTGGGTGAACTATACCGAAGCTACCTATCGCAATATCCGTCTGACGGCTGCCGACGGCAAGGTGCTCTTCGAAGGTACTCCCGCCGACGTTCAGACGCCAGCCGTTGCCCAGCAATGGACGGCCTTCGGCGAGGGTGGCAAGTACCGTCTCGTCAAGGACGATGCCGTGAATATGCGCTATTCGCAGGAGATCACGGCAGGTAAAACTGAAGCCGGCATTTTCCAAGGTCCGCTGGACGTGGACGGCGAGGACTTCGTAGGCTCCATCTATGCAAAGGGCAAGGGAGAGCTGATTGTCGGACTGCGCAGTACGAAAGGCAATATTATCGCCCGCCAGTCGTTTAAGGTGAGCAAGGAGTGGAGGAAATATGAATTCACGCTCACTCCCCAGATGATCGAAGGCATCGATGGTCATTGCAGAATCTGCGTGGATAGTATCCAGACACCCGGTTCCCTTGTAGAAGTCGCCAGAGACCTGGGCGTAGAGACCGTCAAGACGATTACCAAGTTTAGCTGCGACTGCGACTTCGTCATCATGGTCAAGAACGGAACGGTACAGGTCGATATGGTGACCATGACCACGCAGACAGGTAAGAATCTGGGCGGATTCCGTCCCGACATCCTGAAGGCCGTCAAGGAGCTGCATCCCACCTGCCTGCGCTGGCCGGGCGGCGGCTACGTGGCACAGTACGACTGGAAGTGGGGCATCGGACCGCAGGAGCAGCGTGAGCGCTGGGCTCACTGGATGTGGATGGATTACGACCAGAACTGCTTCGGCACCGACGAGTTCATCCGCTTCTGCCGTGAGGTGGGTTCCGAGCCCATCATCGTGGTCAGCGTGAAGTTTGAGCGTCCTGCCGAGGAGTACGACAAGATCCTGCAGGATGCAGTGAACTGGGTGCGATACTGCAATGCCCCCGCCACCGACGAATGGGGCGCCAAGCGTGCCGCCAACGGCCACCCCGAGCCCTACAACGTGAAGTACTGGGAGATAGACAACGAGATGTGGGAGATGGGCATCGACCGCTACGAGAAGTGCGTGCGCGACTTCAGCACTGCCATGCGACAGATCGACCCTGGGATCAAGATCATCGCCTGCGGCGGCTTCCGCGAGGACGAGCAGTTCATCAAGCGCAGCGGCAGCTACTTCGACTACCTCAGCCTGCACCACTACGAGCAGCAGGGCGGCTATGCCACGGGACCCGTGCGCCTGGGCCAGCAGTACGACCGCTATGCTGAGATGATAGCCCACGGCCCCAACCCTAACATCAGGCTCTTCATCTCGGAGTGGAACCTCAACAGCATCGACTGGCGCACAGGCCTCTTTGCCGGCGGATTCCTCAACATGTGCGAGAGGCGCGACGTGGTGGCCATGGGTGCCGCGGCGCTCTTCATACGCCGCACCGATGCGCCCGACTGGAACAATGCCTTCATCAACTTCGACTACAGGGACCTGTTCAAGGCGCCCAACTGTCAGGTCACGGAACTCTGGTACGACCATTTCTCGAAGTACCGGCTGGCCTTCAGCGGCGAGACAGGCGACATCAGCGTGAGCACCACCCTGTCGGAGAATGGCAGTGACGTGATCGTGAAAGTGGTGAACCCCACCGACCAGCCTGCCACCCTGCGCGTCGGAGGCGACTGGGCAGGGGTGTCGGCCACGGCGTTCGACTATTATGCTCCGGGCTCGCTGACCGTGGCCAACAGCATGGAGAACAAGCAGGCCGTAGCCCTGCGGAAAGCAACTCCCAGGACCGACGGCAACGATGTTCTCCTCAATGTTCCAGCCCTCTCCGCCGGTGTGCTGACCATCACCAAGTGGCATACCCCGAGAATGAACCGTTAATTTTTCACTTATCGGTCGGAATATTTGCTTGTTCCGCCGATTTATTGTACCTTTGCATCAAAAACGATGGACCGTGAGTTAGAGCAATTGCAGAATCCCGGGCGAGATCCCCGGACCATTGAGGAGCTTCGGCTGTGGTACGCCTGGCATAAGCTGCCGCCCGAAGAGGTGACACGCTTCTTCATAGGGAAAGACATCGCCGAGCCTAAGGCCTTCGGCATCTATAAGAACGAGGATGGCGAATGCGTGGTGTACAAGAACAAAGCCAGCGGCGAGCGCGCCATACGCTATCAGGGGCGCGACGAGGAGCTGGCCGTGAGCGAGCTGCTGCAGCGGCTGAGGGACGAGATAGCCAGTCAGAAGGCAAGGAACAAAGCACGGCGGCAGCCTCCCCTTCGGGCGGAGGATAGAGGGGGCTCTCCGGCGGAGGATGGAGGGCACTCTCAGCGGATGTTCTCGAAGAAGGAGAAGGGCTTCCTGGGCACGATGATCGCGGGTGTCATAGCCCTGGTGATGCTGGCCTCAGGCAATGGCATCCCCGACGGCTACTACCAGTATCAGGACCAGAGCTACTACCGGCAGGGGGCGACATGGTATCGCTACCAGCCTTCGACCGACGACTGGTATAAGACGACGCTCGACCAGATCAACAAGGACAATGCCGACCAATATCGCCTTGAGAACTTCAACGGCAAGCGCTTTGAGGAGTCGCAATGGTATGACAACGGCAGCAGCGACGACGACAGCTGGGACAACGACAGCTGGGACGACAGCGACGACTGGGACGACAGCGACACCGACTGGGACTCGGACTGGTGACGCCACGGGCAATCAAATTTCATGGAGTCTAGGAGTGCAGGCAGCCTCCCCCCTCGGGGGAGGTTGGAGGGGGTCTCAGTCGTGCCGGGTAATCTCGCCGCAGCAGAGGGCTACCACCTGCTGGATGCCAGGCTCCGTAGGGGCATCGACGGCACGGAGCGTGGCATGCTGCACATCGTCGAGAACGACGGCAGGCCGGTACTCGGGGCGCTCATAGCGGAAGGTGACGTCATTGACATGGAGACCGTCGACATGGCGGGCATAGAGGCCGTAGGCAGGCGTCGGGCCGGCAAAGCGAGGCTCGGGATAGTTGGTGCCCTGCTCGCGATATTCCCTGTCGGCCAGCTCCCTGGCTCCACCTCCCTTGAACTGCAGACGGATATTGCTCAGCCACACATTGCGGATGGGCTCCTCAGGCAGTCCGGTGACGATGATGGAGCAGAGCGAGTCGCAGTCGTCGGCCACGACATTGCTGATCTGGATGTCGCGGGCCGACGACGGCCGCGTCACCTCCCTGGGCCCGCGGTTGCGGCAGCCGGTGGTGATGTAGATGGGATAGTGGTGGACGTGGCTCATGGTGACATTGCTCACCACGATGTTCTCCATGCGCCCCTGGTCGACCTCCTCGAAGGCCATGCCGCTGCTGTAGATGAAGGTACAGTTGGTGAGCGAGATGTTGCGGTAGCCTCCATTCGACTCGGTGCCCAGCTTGAAGCGTCCGCACACCCACCCCACTGGCTCGGGCACGTAGGTGCCGTCGAGCAGCGTGCCGCACTTATAGCCCGTGATGTTGCAGTTGGCTATGGCGATATGCTCAGTGAGCACGGGCTTCTTCAGGGCATAGCTCGACTTGAGCACGAGGGCATCGTCGCTGGGGGTGTTGATGCGGCAGTTGGTGATGGTCATGTACTTGCAGCAGTCTATG
>JAEEGI010017272.1_pt1 | contig 14814 bp, 8 predicted proteins | sample 8958751 | NCBI WGS metagenome assembly JAEEGI01 (sample SAMN16246545, study PRJNA631951) | gut metagenome | biome: gut microbiome; feature: rumen; material: KS-attached | host: Bos | place: Iran: Karaj | collected 2018-10
TGTCGGGCGAAGAGAAATACTCCACGCGAATCTCAGAGTCTTCCTCGTTCTTGTCGTATTTGCGGTAGGCCGCGATAAAAGCGCTGTCCGCTTGGTCGAACATGCTGAGCATGCCGTTGTGGAACGGCAAACCTGCACGCAAAATGGTGGCAATGACAGGTTGCTCATGCATCGTACGAATCTGTTTGATGCCCAAAGGAGTGGTCACCTCTTCATCGTCATATTCGAAAGACTTACTGATTTCGTAGGCCATAATCTGACCAATGCGTTCGAGGTTGCGGCGAAAGCGCATTCTGTCTTGTTGGATGACGGCATCGCGGAGTTCAGCCATATATTGGTTGAAGACACTGTCGGTTTTTTCAAGATTGTTGATTTTAATCATAGTGCTGGTATTTGCCACAAAAATAGGAGTAATTCTGATACAAGGCAAGAAAAATTTATGAATGGGTATCGAAAAATAGATTTTTTGTCTTTCGCTTGGATGGTGTAGTTTTTATCCATACCTTTGCACCCCTAATTTTAATCTTCTATGAAGTTATTCAAATACTTGATAATCTTAGCATTACTTTCAGCAGTAAATATTTCAAAGGCCTGTACCAACTTTCTCATCACGAAGGGTGCCTCTGTGGATGGCTCCAGTTTTATCAGCTATTGCGCAGACTCCCATATCCGTTACGGTGAGCTGTATTATACCCCTGCTGCAGATTGGCCAAAGGGTTGCATGAGGATGTGTTATGACCGCGGCACCAACCGTCCAAGAGGCATGGTACCCCAGCCTGCTCACACCTATCAGGTGGTAGGCTATATCAACGAGAACCAAGTGGCCATGGGCGAAACAACCTTTGGTGGCCGCGAGGAGCTCCTCGACCCCACGGGCATCGTCGACTACGGCAGCCTGATGTTCATCGCCCTCGAACGCAGCCGGTCGGCACGCGAAGCCATCAAAATCATGGCTGACTTGGTGGAAGAATACGGCTACGGCAGCGATGGAGAATCGTTTTCCATCAGTGACCCCAACGAGGTTTGGTACATGGAGATAATGCCTAAGGGCTACACTGAGGTGATTACCAAGAAAGGCGATACCATCAATGCCGACCGAGGTGCGGTTTGGGTGGCCATCCGCATCCCTGACGGCTACGTGAGCGGTCACGCTAACGCGGCCCGCATCACCACCTTCCCGCTCCGCAACGGCAGGACTTCCATCACCGACAAGGAATGGGGAAGACTTTATAACCCTGCTGTCGAGGTCATCTACAAGCACGATATAATCAAATTCGCCCGTAGGAAAGGTTATTTCACGGCCAAGAAAGACACCGATTTTGACTTCAGTGCGGCCTTCGCCCCCGTCGACTTCTCGGCTGCCCGCATCTGCGACTTCCGCGTTTGGACCATGTTCAACGAGGTGTGTGACGACATGGACCAATACTGGGATTACGTCACCGGCAAGGACCTAAGCAACCGCATGCCGCTTTATGTCAAACCCAACCGCAATATCAGCCTTGACGACATGATGGCTTTCCAACGCAACCATTTCCAAGGCACTGAACTGGACAAGACACAAGACATCGGCGCCGGCAACTTCCAATCGCCTTTCCGTTGCAACCCGCTTTATTGGGAATATAACGGTCAACCCTATTTCAACGAACGCAGCATCGAGACCGTACAAACCGGTTTCTCCTTCATCGCCCAAAGTCGTTCGTGGCTGCCCAATCCCGTCGGCGGCATCATCTGGTTTGGCGTTGACGACACCAATTCTACAGTTTACACACCTTTCTATTGCTCCATCAGCGAGGTGCCCATCGAGTACCGCCACGGCAACGGCGACATGCTCACCTATAGCGAAAACGCTGCCTTCTGGGTCTTCAACCGATTGGCGCACTTCAAGTATCTCTTCTACAACCGCGTCATCGACGACATCAAAGCCGTACAACATGAATTGGAAACCAGCTATCAGGAGCAGGTCAAACACGTGGACGAGCAAGCCCACACCCTTTATCTGCAAGACCCCAAGAAAGCCATCGAATACCTGACCTATTTTTCAGGCAAGGCGGGCCACAACACTGTGATCCGTTGGAAAGAGTTGGACAACTACCTGTTGGTGAAATACATGGACAGTAACATCAAGCAGGAAGAGAACGGCCAATTCAAGCGCAATGGCTACGGCTACCCTGCCAAACCTATGCAGCCCGGTTATCCCGATTCATGGAAAAAGGCTGTGATTGAGCAGACGGGCGACAGGTTCAGGAGACCGGAATAAAGGAAACAAATCTTACACAAATCAATCGTAAATAGAAGGTTCAGCCCGACAAAGCGAGCTGAACCTTCTCTTTTCATACATTTCAACAAAAATGCGTCTTATTTGTCGATGACAACATTTTGCGTCTTCACATCATCACCATTGATGAGGCGAAGGACATACACGCCTGGGTTCATCCCGTTTGTGGAGATACAAGATTTTGCGTCTCTACAGACGAGGACGCGTCCCATCACATCGATCACCTGCAAGGTCGCACCAGTGACGTCACAGGTAACAATGATGTTCCCATTACTTATAAATGCAAAGGTCTCATTGTCGCCATTTGCGTCCCCGCAAATGGCAGAAAACACTAAGCGGAACCTCGATTCATAATCCGTCGTCTTGGCATCGAAGGTGTAGCCTGGCTCTGTCAGCAAGTCCACATCCGCACCCGTGAGGTTGTCGATAAGATGGAGATAGCTCATTTCAGCGTTTTCGGGATTCACCGTGAGGGTGTAGCTACCGTTTTGAGCGGCCTTGAAGTCGACGGGCACCTCGCCATGCTTGTCGGCATGAACCACTGCATAGTCATGTCGGTCTCGGGTGATAAACATCTTCGTTCCATCGGACTGCAAGCTGAACTTACCCAAGTTAGGGCCATCGCCGAAGCGCACTTTAGCACGGTCAATGGCAGGCTGAGAACCCTTAGCCTGTCGAAGGGCAGAACCCTCATACACATTCAAAATGAGTGCTCCTCCCCTGCCTTGGGTCTCGGGCTGCGTACTGGTGAAGGTCACAGCATTGTCACTGGCATTGGCAGCCTGCACGAAGATACCTTGAAGCGGGGCGATGACACCATTGCCGGACTCATTGACTACCAGCTCATCCCTATCAGTATTCATCACATAAAAATCGCGTGGCTCAGCGAGGTAGGCATCGCAGGCGAAGGGGTTGCCCACGAGATTCCATCCAGATAGACTTGCATTGGGATCATAAACAAGAGGCACTGATACATCCTCACCAACAGGTCTCAATTGGCCTTCCATATCTATCATCACAGAGGGATTGCTGCCGTCACCACTGTTGGCATAGAGATAGCCTTGACCGTTGAACAGCTTGAAGTAAGGGCTGAGGTAGAAACACTGATAATAGTTCTCCCATTCCAACTCCGCGCTTTGGTTGAAACGATAGAGATCGATGGAATTTGCGAACATGCTTCCCGTAGGTTCAATGGCTTCTTCCATAGGCGAGGCGATGAGGTACCAGCCGTTAGCCTTATCTTCTCCGTTGCTTCCCGCGATGGTGTAAGGCATGATACTCTTCTGTGACGTAGCTTTCACCCCCGCATTGTTGTGCTTCAGTTGTCCGCCATCGGCGATAGTGATGCTACCGTTTGAGGTAAAGGTTATCTCATTGGCCTGAGCGACATAACCATTGGGGATTAAGGCTGCTCCGTTGATGGCCACCGATTCCTCCTCCGTCGGCAGCGTGCCTTTCGACCAGTTAGCAGTCTCGTTCCAGTAGCCATTTTCAGTATTCTTGTTGAAGGCGTTCGCGTTGAAAAGCTTCACATCATAAAGATAAAAACTACTTGAGCCTGTTGCCGAAAAACCAAATGTGAAAGAGACCGTTTGTCCAACATATTCATCCAACGAAATCGTGGTGATCCCCTCAGACAAGTCATCAGTGTCGGAATCCCAAAGGACGACGTTCTCCAACCATGGGAGGGTGACAAATGCCTGAATATGCGTTGCTGAAGTAACAGCCTTGCTATGGTGGAAGGTGAGGCACAACCCTGAAGTGACCTCGATTGCAGGCATCTTCAAAGAAGCTGATGTATTGCTATTGAAAGAGTGAGCATACGCACAATAGATGATGTTGCCCTGTGCATCATATTCATAAGTAGCATAATTGAAGTACCATCCACCATTTCCAAGCGTAGTGGCACTTTGCCAACAAGCCGGGACAGTCTTCCCCTCAAAGCGCTGCTCGTAGGTTTCGTTGGGACCGAGGTTGATGGGGGCACAATCGGTGGCGAAGATGGCAATGTTGCTCCACTCGCTGTTGCCGGCAGTGCTGTGGGCTTTCACTCGTACCTGATAGCTATTGGGATCCACCAATCCTTCAAGGGTATAAGGATGAGCCGTAATGCCGCTCACCGTAGTCCACTCGCCAAGACCGTCGATACGGTATTGCAGCGTCCAGGAGGTCTCGCCATGGGTTGTCCAGTCAAGTACGGCGCTGTTGGTCGTAATGTCGGAAGCCACAATCATTTCAGGCCTGATACATTTCGTGACGTTAATATTGTCGATCATCAGTCGGTTTGTTCCACTATTCCAGACAGTCGACTCCGCATAGAAAGCGAAACGGACAATCTTGTTGTCGTAGGACGAGAGGTCGAGGTTGACCTCTGAGAGGATGGCTGGGATGTCGTAATAGGCACGACCTTGGGTGGCATCGTTGTCCCATAAAGCCAAAAGGCTCCAAGAGTTACCGCCATCTTCTGAGATTACTACAGCAAAGCGGTTGTCGTCCAAGCCCGAAGTGGCAGAATGGTTGTAATCCAAGGCCAAGTCGAAGCTGAGTTGGTAGCCCTCACCCAATTCAATGTTGGGCGACAAGAACCAATCATAATCTGTGGACATATTGATATAGGTATCAGCAAAAGCTTCAGTAGAATAAGACATGCCATTCTCTGGGTTAGTGACAGATTGCAACGAACTCGTTTGCCAACCACCACCATTGCCCGCCTCCAAATGTGAGCCACCCAGTATTTGCTCCAAAGTGAATCCTAACGCCCATTGCCAGCCTATCAGAGGATGAAAAAACTCAAAACTGGAGCCGAAGTCTTCATAATAAGGTACGGCATGAGCGGTGATAAAACCGGCATAATCTGTCCAGTCGCTGGTTTCGGTGGCGGAGCAAACGGCCCTTACCCTGGCTTGGTATTTCAAACCAGGGGTAAGGCCTTCCAAGGTGCATGGATTTTGGTTGACCGTCTGATAGGTTTCAGGCCATGCTTCTTCGTCATAGAGTTTATACTGCACCTGCCATTGGGTTTCGTCGTTGTTGGCCGTCCACTGCAAAGTGACGGTGGAAGAAGTGGTGGCTGTCACGGTGAGTCCGGTAGGTTCGGAGCAATTGTAGACGGGGCGGACCTCGATATCATCAACATAAAGCTCAGCATCCTCACCATCTACTTTCACTTTACGAATCGCAATGTAAGTGCCATTGCCCGAATAGCCGTCGAAACTTACCCTGTATCTCAGGAAACCCACACCCGAATACCATGCATTGGGAATCTCCACGGTTTCTACCAATTCGAATGTTTCGGGGTCAGTCGGGTCGGTCATGATGCCCACTTGGCAAGACGTGGGATCATAGTAGCCTGCCGCATAAAACACCATCTCGTTTCCACTCATCGGATGTTGCGCATCGACAGGAATCTGGGGCAGCACAGCCATTACAGTGTATTCATCTCCATAGCCGTAGAAATAGAGCGAATGAGTGCCAGAATGTGCTTCGGCACCGTATGTTTCCAAAAACACAAAAGGATACCCTTCGATGGTGGAATTGCTCGACCAACAGGGAGGAAAGCCTTCATCGGCCACATCCTCGAAGCCGTAGGAGTATGGCAAGGTGATGGGGAGGCAATCCGTGCTAAAATAGGTTTCCGTCCAGTCGCTGTAGGAATCGGCGCTACAGACCGCCCTCACGCGAACCACATAGCCGCTCGAAGATTCCAGACCTTGCAGCGTAAAGGGATTGGTGATGGCTTCTTCAACTGTGGTGTAGTCGACCTCATCATATTTCCTATATTGGATTTCCCAATCCTGTTCGCTGCCTGACGCCGTCCAACTCAAAGTGGCAGATTGGGTGGTGACATTGCCCACCTCCAAACCAGAAGGTTGCTCACATTCGGGCGAAAACACGCATGGGTTGCTCCAGTCGCCTACCTCGTCGCCACAGTTAGCACGAACAAATGCGTAATAGGTGCTGCCAGATGATAGTCCAGTCAAAGTAAATGGATTGGTATCGATATTGTTGAATTGCGGATGGGTATAAGATCTTGGTTCATAGTTGGGATTGTCGGTGTAGAACACGTCCCAATGATCCGCATCGCCATTTTGTGTCCATGATAGCGTGGCTGAAGTGGCGGCCACATCCGTAGCTGTGAGATTTTTCGGCTTGGGACAACTATTATTGCTAGCCGTGTAGGTGAAAGTGGTAATGGGGATGAAATTCTTCTGGGTGCAGCTGACAGATCCATATTCACTAAAGGCATCGCCTTGCACACAAGCGCCAGAAACTGTTTTGCCCAAGAATTTCATACCACTTGCAAAAGATACACTACCCCCTGGTTTGTAAACACCCACCAAGAGGTTTCCACCGTGATAGTTGTAGTTCGTGGTGAAGGTCACGTCCATCGTACTTTGGCTGGCGCTCAAGGATCCTTCGTAAACGATGGTGGCTCCTGTTGTGCCGTAATAGGAACTGATGGTGGGGTTGTCCACTTCCCTGAGAAAAACCTGGAAAGTGTGGCTCTCCAATCCGCTTGCCGTGGAACTCAGATGGAAAGACATTTTGGAGATGGTGCCTTCCTCCATAACCCCCAATTCGCTGGCAGGAATGACAAACTCACATTTTAGCTGGGTAGCAACAAAATAACAAATGGGAACATCGGTACTTGTTTGTGTTCCATCCGGATAAACTGTCAGTGTTTCCTGTGCGGAAACGGCCAATGGTGCAGTAAGCAGCATCAGCAGAAACACGTGGAGCGCCTTGCTCCAACTCTTGAAAAAATGTAAAGTTTTCATATTTGATGGTATTATTTAGATTAATTGCATTATAAAGCCGCAAAATTATATAAAATCATTACGGTTTCAAAATGAACTAGGAATTATTTCGTTCGTTTGGAAAAATCAAGAAACATATCTGAAACGAAGCCACAAAAAGACAACGTCTTTAGTATGAAAGGAGCAGTTTGTTATTGCTGTATTTTATTCAAAATCAATATTTTGCTCGTCAAAAAACTCACGAGGTGTCATAACGGCACTATCACCGAAATCAAAGTCCTCTTTGTTTCGGGTTAAGATATAGTCGGCATTGGCATCGACTGCTGAAAGATATTGCATTTCGTCCTCAAAGTCATCACTGCGATGTTGTAAGCAACGGTCAATAACGGCCGCCCCCATCGAAGTGACTGTCAATAGTGGGCGGATCGTGTCAAGTGAATCATAAATCTCAGACAAACCATAGTGCATTCGCCTTAAAATATAAATGGTGTTGATAATGGTTAGGTCAGATACCATCAATTCAATTTCGTCATTGTCGGCTAACTGAAACAGGATCATGGCATCCTCGGCAAATGGCTGACGAGCGGCCAAAAAGTCGATCAGAATATTCGTATCTATGAAAACCTTCATCATTTGTCGTATTTTTCCTCCAACACATCAGTTTTCAAAGATTTGTAGTCAATGTCAGACGGAACAGAAAACCGCCCAGACATACTACGAATACGACTCGATATCTTCACTTTGCGAGGTTTGGCCGAGAGCAACTTCTTTCGATTTCGGGCACGAAGCGCTAATCGACGCACATACTTTGAAACATACTCAAGCGTTTCAATTCCTAATGTGTCCAGATCTTCATTGATAGAAGTCCTCAATTCAACGGCTGTCATATCATTGTTATTTATGATTCGACTGCAAAAATACAACTTTTTCAATAAATAGCAAGGCTTTGACGTAGTTTTACTATCTGAATCTAAATGACCATAAACGCCTGTATCTCCGACTCATTCATATTCCGAAAACCATATTCATGCACCACTTCCCCATCTTCCAAAAACACGATGACAGGGAAGTTTCCGTTGATGGCTTTCAACAGGCGCACCACATCGGGATAGAGCACATTGCGATACTGCGCCGATCCCGATTCCTCGTAAAACTTCGCAATGCTTTCCTCGTTGCCCATGAAAAGATAGGTGATGCTTTCTTTCGGGAAGTCATAAAACTGTTGCATCAATGAAAGCTTGTGCGCCGCCAACTGGCAGACCTCGCAACTTGTCGAGAAAAAGCATATCACCTGTTTGCCCTCACGTAGATTCAATGCATCCAAAGGGGCATCATCCAACATTTCGTTGAAAAGCTCTAATTGCAGGTTTTGCTCTGGATCAGCATTTGAAGTCAGATTGTCAGGAGGTGAGATGACGAAAACCGCAATTGTTGAAACCATCACCGTTAAGCACAATATCAACCAGCGGAAAGGTGTCTTCCAGCTTTCCATCCTGTAAATCGGCAGGAAAAGCAGCATCAAAACTCCATTTTTCACAAGGCTCTGTTTAGGATCGAGTTGGAGGAAGTCGCCAAAACAATGGCAGCTGTCGGTGCGACCGAGATACATGGCATAAATTAATAATAAGGAGTAGCCAGCAAGCATGGCTATGCTCCCCCACCACATCAATTTATGCAGACAATGGGAAATCAAGCCGATGCCCAGCACCAACTCAATGATGATGGCCAAACGCGCCACCATGAAGGAGGCGTTAAGACTAAAGAAATGGTAACTATAGATGTAAATCTCAAACTTGTCCGTGTCGAATAGCTTCAACACTGCCGACACAACAAAGACAAGCCCGAGCAAGACTTTCAATGCCGATTTACCGAGCGGATTGGTCAAAACCCATTATTTCGGATTGTTGTTATTGAACAGATTCTCCCACCAACTGGGCTTCTCGCCCGTCACTTCCTCCTCGGAGACCTCGTTGCAGATTACCTGACCCCATCCGACGATTTCCTTCGACTTGTCGGAACAAGATGAGCCATCCTCGATGGTATAATAATCTGCGCCCAAATCCACGACTTCCTCATTCTGTATGGTGGTGCACTTGCAATACCTCGTCTTCTTGCAGGCAGGCAAAACCAGCACCGCCATGGCGAGTATTATGATCAGAATCCTTTTCATCTTCAGCAATTTTTCACGGCAAAAGTACAAATTTTTGCCTTTGTGGTGAAATAACGGAAAAAAATAAGTAATATTGCAGTTCCATCAACAATTAAACAAATCGAAGATTGGCTAACGCCGAATGATCATTTCAACGTAGTTAATTCAACACATCAACAATTAAACAATCAACATTATGAAAAAGCCTCTATTATTCACCCTCATCCTGACCGTGATGGCTGCAGGCAGCCTCTTTGCCCAGCATCGCGCCGTAAGAACCACGACTGAGCCCAGCAAGGGCACGTTCCTTGAATACGGCATCAGTAACCCCATGGCCGACAGAGCCATAACCGAAGACCCAAACATCCTTTGGGAGAAATACGAGAGTGGCGCCGTACCCGAAGACGTGTTCTACATCGAAGCCACCGGCGACTACCTCGTGTATTACGGCCTCAACCAGAAACGCGTCACCCTCTTCGACGCCAACGGTAACGTAAAATGGGAAAAACCTATTGTGGAAGGTGGTCGGGCGGCCGTTTCCCACTCAGGCAACGCCATTGCCTACTCCGACGCCTATGACCTTTACGTCGTCGACATTGAAGGCAACGAAGTCTTCCATGAGACCTTCGACTACCCCGTCTCCCACTTCAAACTCACCGCTGATGGCTTGAGGATTTATGTTTCCTACGGCCGTTATGAGGACAACTACTACGCCGTCGCATGCTATGACTTCGGCTCCTACAAAAGCGACCCGGTGTGGATAATCGGCGACCTCACCGTCAACCCTGTCGGAATCAGTCTTTCGAAAGACGACAAACGCCTTGTCGTCGCCTTCGCGCAAGGCTACAAGCAGATTTGGGTCATCGACCCGCTGACGGGCGACATCCTGCAAAACGACCTCTATTACTACGACAACTCACCCAGCCAAGACCCTGCCCTGAGCGCCAACGGCGACTACCTCGCCTACGCCGACTTCAGCGGCATGGCCTACCTCTACCACTGGAACGGCGAGCGCTATGAGAGCGTGTGGACGGCCAACATTGCTGGTCCCGGCGCCTCCTCCACGTGGGGATGCGCCAACGCCATCTCCGACGACGGCAGCATCATCGCCATCGGCACCCTCGACTTCATCAGTTCAGGCTACGACGGATGCTGCTACCTCTTCAACAACTACTCCAACGAGCCCATCTGGAGCTATACGGGCTGCGGCGATGAGGTGACCCAAGCCGCCGTAAGCGACGATGGTTGCATCATCGGCTTTGCCACCTGGGGCCCCATCAACCACTCCGCGCCCGACTTCTTCCTCTTCCGCAAGCAGAGCAACGTGCCCATCGCCGAACTCAACACCCCTGGCTCGATGGAACACATCGACATCTCCAGTACCGGCGACCGCTTCATCGTAGCCGGCAAGGCCGTCCACTGCCGTGAGATGGGCAGCGGCAGCCGCACCTACGCCATCGAGACCTTTTCCGGCGAAATCGGCTCACTGGAGGGTAGCGTCAACTTGGGAGCCAGCGCCAACAACAGTGGCGTCAATATCAACATCAACGAGCTCGAAGACTACTTTGAGACCACCGACGAAAACGGTGACTTCACCTTCCGCTTCGTCCCAGCAGGCAATTATACCGTCACCGCCAGCATACCGGGCTACCTCCCCGAGACCAAAGAAGTCAGCATCAGCCAAGGCATGATTACGAACATCGAATTCGATTTACAAGCCGTCGGCACACCCATCAGCGACCTCTACGCCTCACAAGGCGCCTACGACTATGTGGGACTCACTTGGACCAAAGATGATGCAGCCATAGGTTACAACATCTACCGCAAGAACGCCCTCAATGCACCCTTCGGCGAACCATTAGCCACCGTCGGTGCCAGCGAAGGCTATTTCGAGGACCATACCGCCATCCCCACGCAACATTACTACTATTGCGTCACCGCACAACTCGACGATGAACTGCAGACACCTTATTCCAACGTCTGTCTCGGTTATGCCACCACAGCCTACATCACCCACACCATCGATGTCTTTGATGGTACCGCTCCCACCATCGACGGCATCATGAGCGAAGGCGAATGGAACGATGCCTTCCGCGTGGACGTGAGCAACTACCTCCTCCCCGTTGATATGGGCAGCGTCACCCTGCACCTCAAGATGGACGACAACTATCTCTATGTCTGTTCAGAGAACCGCATGGACAACGAATGGACCAACAACGACGGCGTGGCTTTCTATATCGACGACAACAACGATGGCACCTACCCACCCGCTGAAGACAACAGCGAAGGCAACTACTGGATGTACTACGGCGACCCCAACACCGTGCGCTACCGTCCCATCTACGAGACCGGCGGAGTGGGCACCGTCATGAACCTGCCTGAGGAAATCATCGGCTGCGACATGAGCCAAGGCTATGAGATCATCGAGTTTGCCCTGCCCTTGGGCAACGACGAAGACTGGAAAATCAACACCGACAACGGCAGCAGCGGTCTCTACCTCTTTGTGCGCGATGCCGCCACGGCCACCATGTTCGGCAAATGGCCTGCCGAGAACAACGAGACCTTCGCCCCGACCTACTACGGCGTGATGAACTACCATGTGGAGAACGCCGTGCCCGAGCCGCCCACCAACCTCCGTATCGACGAGGAAGTGAACGCACAAGGTCTCTACACGCCCATCTTATGGGACATGCCCGTGATGAACGACTTCGACCACTTCAACCTCTATTTCGTGGACTATCCTGACCAGCACGTGGAAGTCTTCGGCACCCAATGGATCTTCGAGGTGGATGACGAAGAGGAAGTGAGCATCTATGTCACCACTGTCGACCAAGCGGGACAAGAGTCCGTTCCTTCCGAGATTTTGACTTTCCGTCCTGGCACCGAGAACGTTGCCGAAAACGGACAGGCCCTGCTCAGCCTCTACCCCAACCCGACGCAGAGTGTGCTTAACCTCAGTGCCGACTTGCAAGGCCGCACCGAAGTGAAGGTTCTCGACCTGCAAGGCCGCATCGTGAAGCATTATGTCGTGAATGGCTTGAGCGCCTTACACCTCAACGTCAGTGACTTGCAGAGTGGCGTGTATTTCCTCTCCGTGAGCAACGAGACGACTACTGTTGTAGGTAAGTTTGTCGTGGAATAAGAAGAAACAAACTAAAAGAAAAAGAGAGGTTTGACATGAACCCCGAAAGTTGGACAAAAAACTTTCGGGGTTTTATTATTTGAACTCAGGATGCAACTCCAGGAACTTCCTGTCGTATTGCCTAATCCGGCTCAGTGAGCGTCGGGTCCAAACAAGGCGCAAAGCGTTGCGCTCCTCTTCCGTGAGGTGCCAATTGATGTCGGAGGAGGCATGCAGGCGGTTGGTAAGGGTGTACATCAACAAAGCCACCGACACACTGATGTTGTAACTCTCCGTGAAGCCGTACATCGGGATTCGGACGTGCATGTCGGCGTTTTCCACGGCATAATCCGAAAGGCCCAGCTTCTCCGTACCGAAGACCAAGGCGATGGGCTGGTCGAGAGGTAAGGTATCAGGCGTGAAATCGTCGCGGTGCGGACAAGTGGCCACAATCTTGTAACCCTTCTCGTGCAGCTGCTGATAGGCCGCAGGCGTATTGAACTCGCCCTGCTCATAATAATACATATTGAGCCATTTCGTGCTGCCCAACACCACATCGGGATTCACATCGTAACGGTTGTTGTTCTCCACGATATGCACATCCTGGATGCCGCGCAACTCACAACTGCGCAAAACGGCACTCGCATTATGAGGCTGAAAAATATCCTCCAAAACTACTGTGATATGCCGTGTGCGGAAGTCGAGCACCTCCTCGAAACGCTGCTTGCGCTCATCGGTGATAAACTGGGTCAGGAACTCAAGCATGGCCGCGTCACGGGACGCATTCAGTTGAGGTTCAGCGTACTGCAATTCTCTTCCGTCATACACAATGGGTTTCTTCATGTGCTTTTTATTATTAAAAAGGGGTGCAAAAATACGAAAAAAGAAAAAATTACAAAAAAATGAACGAGGGTATGACGAAAAAGCGTACTTTTGCACGCAAAATTTTGAATCGCTATGGCAAAACAAAACACAAAACAAGGAGACGAGAGACTTGAAAACGTCGAAGAAGCTTTAAGTAAGACCGAACTTTGGATTGAAAACAACCAGAAGACCCTGTGGATTATCCTCATTGCCTTGTTGGTAGCGGCCTTCGCCATCTATGGCATCACCAACTACAACAAGAAACGCAACGAGAAAGCCATGAACCTGAGCTATCCCCAGGAAATCAGCTTCGAGCAGAAAGCCACCCAAGCTGTTGACTTCGCCTCATACTACATGGAGAATGAAGATTATGCCACCGCTTTGAACGGCGACGGCGAGAAGATCGGGTTCATTGATATCGTCAAAGACTATGGTTCCACCAAGGCCGGCAAGCTCGCCGCTTACTATGCAGGTCTCTGCTACCTGAAGCAAGGCGACTACAACAACGCCATCGAATACCTCAAGAAATACACCAACGACGACAAGGTGTTGGCTCCTTTGGCCTTGGGCCTCATCGGCGACTGCTACCTCGAGCTGGGCAACCAACAGGAAGCTGTGAGTTACTACGAGAAAGCCGCCAAGAAGAACGCCAATGACTTCTCTTCACCGATGCACCTCGTCAAGTTGGGCATGACCTACGAGATCATGGGCAACTACGCCAAGGCTTTGGAGACCTACCAGACCTTGAAGAAGGATTATCCTATGAGCAACGAGGCCTTCGAAATCAGCAAGAACATTGCCTACCTCGAACAGAAGATGAAATAACTTTTTTTCTATAATGTTTTAGAGTTTTACATTTTTGGACTGGCCTGTAACAGGGCCAGTTTTTTTGTCCTTACGAGTACATGGAAAAGATAAGAATCGCCTATTTCGGCACACCAGAGTTCGCCGCTTCGCAATTGGAGGCCATCATCGGTGCCGGCTATGAAGTGGCCGTCGTCGTCACCATGCCTGACAAACCTGCCGGACGTGGACGCAAGATTCAGTATTCCGACGTGAAGATGACCGCCATGGAGCACAACCTGCCTCTGCTCCAACCCGAGAAGCTGAAAGATCCCGACTTCTTGGAACAACTGGCTTCCTATCAGGCCAACCTCTTCATCGTGGTGGCTTTCAGGATGTTGCCCGCTGTGGTTTGGCAGATGCCTGCGCTCGGCACCTTCAACCTCCATGCCTCACTCCTACCCCAATATCGAGGTGCAGCCCCTATCAACTTCGCTATCATCAACGGAGAGACAGAGACCGGCCTCACCACCTTCTTCCTTAACGAGGAAATCGACAAAGGTGCGGTCATCATGCGCGAGAAAGTCAGCATCCGCCCCGACGAGACCGCTGGCGAGCTCCACGACGAGCTGATGCTGTTGGGCAACAAAGTCGTAGTAGAGACCATCAAAAAGATCGAAAGCGGACAAGTCAGTGCCCTGGCCCAAGAAGAGCTCATTGAGGGCCAAGTCTTGAAACCCGCACCGAAAATCACCAAGGAATTCTGCAACATCGACTGGAACCAAGACTGCCAAACCGTCTATAACCATATCCGAGGCCTGTCGCCCTATCCCGCCGCCCACACCCAGCTCGTTTCCGAAAACGG
>JAEEGI010017274.1_pt1 | contig 14814 bp, 14 predicted proteins | sample 8958751 | NCBI WGS metagenome assembly JAEEGI01 (sample SAMN16246545, study PRJNA631951) | gut metagenome | biome: gut microbiome; feature: rumen; material: KS-attached | host: Bos | place: Iran: Karaj | collected 2018-10
GAAAAACCACTACGCTGCGCATTATCGGCGGTTTTGTCGAGCCCGAAAGCGGCGACGTGATTTTTGACGGCAACAGGATCAACGGCCTGCCGCCGCACAAGAGAAACGTCAACACTGTCTTTCAGAAATATTCGCTGTTCCCGCATTTGAATGTATATGACAACGTTGCCTTCGGCCTCAAGCTCAAGAAGCTGCCGAAGAATGAGATAAAACAGAAGGTCACAAAGATGCTCGCCGTCGTAGACCTCAAGGGCTACGAGAAGCGTCCCGTGCAGAAGCTTTCGGGCGGTCAGCAGCAGCGTGTCGCGATCGCGCGCGCCCTCGTCTGTGACCCTGACATCATTCTCCTTGACGAGCCTCTCGGAGCGCTCGACCTCAAGCTGCGCAAGGATATGCAGCTCGAGCTCAAGGAGATCCATAAGAACACCCAGAAAACCTTCATCTACGTCACCCACGACCAGGAAGAGGCGCTCACCATGAGCGACCGCGTTGTAGTCATGAACAACGGCGTAATCGAACAGACAGGCACTCCCGAGGATATCTACAACGAGCCTGTCAACGCCTTCGTCGCAGACTTCATCGGCGAAGCGAATATCCTCAACGGCATCATGATTGACGACTGCCGAATCCGAATCCTCGGCAAGGAGCTCGAGTGCGTCGACAAGGGCTTCGGCAAGAACACTCCCGTTGATGTGGTTATCCGCCCCGAGGATATCATCATCACACCTCCTGATAAGGGTCAGCTGACGGGCGTCGTCGAGAAGGTCACCTTCAAGGGCGTTCACTACGAGATGAGCATCCGCTGCGGCAGGTGCGAGATTCTCGTTCACTCCACAAGAAGCGCCGAAGTCGGCACAACCGTCGGCATGAGCATCGTACCGTTCAATATCCAGATCATGAACAAGCTCCTGCCCTTCTATGATAATATAATAGAAACCACCGTCAGCTACGGCAGCAAGGAAGAAAAGTACTTCGAGTTTGAGCTCGAGAAGGAAACCATCAAGGTCTACGGTCACTTCTTCCCCGAGGGAACAAGAGTCAGAATCACTCTTCCGCCCTCAGCGCTTTCCCTCGCGGGCGACGGCACGGGCGATTTGCAGGACGTTTACATCGAGTCTGTCGTCTACAAGGGCGAGCATAACGAGATCATTCTCGAGTCCGACGAGCGCAAATGGCTCATGCTCAGCGATACCGACGAACAGGTCGCGACATATGTGCCGCTCAGCTTTGACTTTACAAAGGCTCAGTTCGAGGTGCTTGACCCCGAACCGCAAAACGGGGAGGGTGAGAAATGAAATCAAAGCTCCTCTCGGTTCCCTACCTCGTCTGGATGCTCGTCTTTACGATGATTCCTCTGGTGATGATAGGAATAACCGCCTTTACCGACAACAGCGGCAGCTTTTCGCTCGACGCGTTCAGCTCGGCGTTTGAGTACACCAACGTCTTTCTCAAGTCGCTGTGGATCGCGCTGCTCTCGACGATACTCTGCCTGATCATCGCGTACCCTCTGGCGTATATGATCACCCAGATGCGCGAGTCGACCCAGAACACTGTCATCATGCTGCTGATGATCCCGATGTGGATGAACTTTCTGCTCAGGATCTACGCCTGGGTCCTGCTGCTTCAGAGCGGCGGCCCTCTCGATACCCTGCTCTCGGCAATCGGTATCCACGGCTCCTACAGCAACAACACCGCGGCGGTCATCGTCGGAATGGTCTACGAGTACATGCCCTTCATGCTGCTGCCGATTTACACCGTTATGGGCAAGATCGACAAGGGTTTGATCGAGGCGGCTCAGGATCTGGGCTCAAACAAGATGATGGTTTTCCGCAAGGTCGTTTTTCCGCTCAGTATCCCGGGCATCATCTCGGGCATCACGATGGTTTTCGTGCCCAGCGCAAGTACCTTCGTCGTGGCTCAGTACCTCGGCGGCACCGACGACATCATGATCGGTGATATCATAGACAAGATTTTCTTCACAAACAACCACATCGGCGCGGCGATCTCGCTCGTTCTGATGATATTCATTCTCGTGTTCCTCGTACTGATGAACCTGTTCGGCGATGAGGAGGCGATTGCGTAATGAAAAACAAAGGTATTCTCACCAAGGTCTACATAGCGCTGATAATGGTGTTCATGTACGCGCCTATCGCGGTGCTTATCTTCTATTCGTTCAACAAGAGCCGTTCGGCTGCATGGGGCGGATTCACCTTCGACTGGTATATCCAGCTCTTCAAGAGCAGCTCAATCATGAACGCGCTCACAAATACGCTGCTGGTAGCGGTGCTCGCTTCGTTCTTTGCGACGATTCTCGGCACGTCTGCGGCAATCGGCATAAGCAACCTTAAGGGCAAAACGCGCATGCTCGTGCAGAACGCGTCCAATATCCCGATCATCAGCCCTGATATCGTAATGGGCGTATCGCTGATGCTGCTCTTTACCTTCCTCGGCGTGATCTTCAACTTCGAGATGGGCTTCACAACGGTTCTGCTCTCGCATATCTGCTTCTGCGTACCGTTCGTTGTGCTCAATGTCATGCCGCGAATCCGACGCATGGACTCCAGTCTGTACGATGCTGCTCTCGACTTGGGCTGCACACCGTTCCAGGCGTTCCGCAAGGTCGTCATTCACGAGTTGATGCCCGGTATCTTCTCGGGCGCGCTGATAAGCTTTACATATTCGCTCGACGACTTTGTTATCACTCACTTCACACAGGGCGCGAGGTTCCAGAACCTCAGTACCGAAATCTACGGCATGCTCCGCCGCAAGATTCCGCCCACGATCAACGCGCTCTCTACCCTGCTGTTCCTCGTGATCATCATTATCATGGTGCTTATCAATATCCGCGACCGCAGGGCTGAAAAGAAAAAAATGAGTCTGTAAAATCTGTTATCCCGTCACAAGGTGACTAATAATATTTTTTGGAGGATTGGGAAATGAAAAAAATCTTAGCCATCGCTCTCTGCGTTGTAATGCTCGGCTCCTTCGCGACAATGTTCGCAGGCTGCGGCAAGACCGACGCGGGAGAAGTAAACGTGTACAACTGGGGCGAGTATATCGCTGAGGGTCAGGACGGTCTGATGAACGTTATCGAGGAATTCGAGAAGGAAACGGGCATCAAGGTCAACTACACCACCTACGAGACCAACGAGGACCTCTACAATATGCTCAAGAACAGCAACGTAAGCTACGACGTTATTGTTCCCTCGGAATACATGATTTCTAAGATGATTAAGGAAGGCATGCTGCTCGAGCTCAACTACGACAACATTCCGAACTACAAGTATATCAACGACCGCTTCAAGGGCCTTGACTGCGACCCCGACAACAAGTACACCGTTATTTATCAGTGGGGCGTTACAGCTCTTGTTTACGACAAGACAAAGGTCGAGAACACTCCCAAGAACTGGGACGCTCTCTGGGACGAGGATCTCAAGGGCGATATTCTGATGTTCAACAACAGCCGTGACGCTATGGCTATCGCCATGCAGACTCTCGGCATCGACCCCTCCAACTGCACCAAGGAGGATATCGACAAGGCAAGCGAGAAGCTCCGCGAGCAGAAGCCCCTGCTCAAGAAGTACGTAATGGATCAGGTATTCACCGAGATGGAGACCTCTCAGTCCGCGATCGCTCCCTACTACGCCGGCGATATCGCTGCTATGATGGACGAGAACGAGGATCTCGACTACTGCCTGCCCGATTACGGCTCAAACCTGTTCTATGACGCTATGTGCATTCCCACCTGCAGCAAGAACAAGGAGAACGCCGAGAAGTTCATCAACTTCATGCAGAAGCCCGAAATCGCCGCCGAGAACTGCAAGTACCTCCGTTACGGCTGCGCTAACGACGAGGCTGTAAAGCTGCTCGACGATGAAATCAAGAACAACGAGCTGACTCTCCCGAGCGACGAGTATCTCGACAAGTGCTACGTATTCGGCAACCTCGACCCCGAGGTATACGAGTACATGCAGGAGCAGTTCGTAAAGATCCAGGCTGAATAATCCAAATGCACAAAAAAGACCCGACGAAAATCGGGTCTCTTTTTTTATTTGATATTTTGAATTGAATACGATATAATATAATAAAAAGGAGGCGTGCTATGAAACTGAAATACAGAATAGCAGCAATATTAGCGGCAGCGGTTACGGCTTTATCGCTTACGTCATGCGGCAGTCCTCAGCAAAGCTCGCAGCAGACAACCGCGGCTCAGACAACGGAACCGTCAACTGCACCTGCTGCTGTTGTTGACAAATATAAAACCTACGACTACGAGGTGCGCGAAATCTGGTGTGAGAACGACGGACAGAAAATCTACGGTCAGGCGTTCGTACCAAAAACAGACGGCAGATCTCCGCTTATCATCACCTCCCACGGTCTGGGCGCCAACCACGAATCGGGCGCGTCATACGCCAAAAAATACGCTCCCAAGGGCTTCGCGGTATACACCTTCGACTTCCGCGGCGGCAGCAATAAGAACAACGAGAACAAAAGCGACGGCTCGTCACTCGATATGTCGGTCATGACAGAGGTGTCGGATATCGACGTGATTCTTGCCGCAGCAAAAACATGGGACTTTGTCGACACGGACAGAATCTTCCTCCAGGGCGGCAGTCAGGGCGGTCTTGTCACGGCTATCTCGGGAATGCGGCATCAGGACGAGGTCGCGGGTCTGATTCTCCTCTACCCCGCCTTCGGAATGGTGGACTTCGCGAAATATCTGTACAGCGAGGATATGCAGGAAGAAACCGACATCAGCGGTATCACCGTCGGCAAAAAGTTCTTTGAGGATATCAAGGACTACGACGTGCGCGAGGAGATTTCCGATTTCACAAAGCCCGTGCTGATTTTACAGGGCAGCGAGGACAACATTGTCCTGCCGTCCGTCACAAAGGAAGCAAGCGAGCTGTACCCCGACTCGGAGTACCACATAATCGACGGCGCGGGTCACGGATTCTCGGGAGAATACCACGACGAAGCGACAGAATACGCGCTTGACTTCCTGTACCGTCACATCTGAATACAAACAATTAAGGGACAGCCGAGGCTGTCCCTTTAGCTTACCCTTAGACGGGGTGAATCATATTCTCTTTGTCGAGCAGATCGCCGTTGATGCCCGCCTTCGCGTTTCTGCGCTTCTCAAAGAAGTCGAGCGCAACCTTCGGGAACTGAGCGTAGGAGAGAACGTCCTCCTCCTGCTCGATCCACTCGGAGATCTCGCCTCTGAGCTTGTCGAGCTCGGGCTCAAGACGGTCTGCGGGTCTGCCGTGGATGATCTCCATATCGCCGCAGATCTTCTTCTGGAACTCGGGGTCGATAGGCATCGGGGTCGTGCCGTACTCGCCTGCAACCATGCCCTTGAACTCGCGGGTGCACATGCTGTAGCGCTCGCCTGTGATCACGTTGAACACAGCCTGTGTGCCGACGATCTGTGAGGTCGGGGTTACGAGCGGCGGATAACCTGAATCCTCGCGCACGCGCGGAACCTCCTCGAGAACCTCGTCGAGCTTATCCTCCTTGCCCGCCTGCTTGAGCTGGGAGAGGAGATTTGAGAGCATACCGCCGGGAACCTGATAAATCAGCGCCTTCGCGTCGGTAGCGAGCATCTTGTGGTCGAGCAGACCGTTTTCGATGTACTTGTCGCGCAGAGTCATGAAGTATGCGCGGATCTCGGCGAGCTGACGGATATCAAGACCCGTGTCGTACTCGGTTCCCTGAAGCGCCGCAACCATGGACTCTGTGGGAGCGTGAGAGGTGCCCAGAGCGAGAGGGCTGATAGCGGTGTCGATACCGTCGGCGCCTGCCTCAACCGCCTTCAGAAGGCACATGGAAGCAAGACCGGAGGTGTAGTGGGTGTGGAGCTGAACAGGCATCTCGGGAAGCGCCTGCTTGAGCGCCTTGACAAGGCTCTCGGCGCGCACGGGAGTGAGAAGCGCCGCCATATCCTTGATGCAGATCGAGTCAGCGCCCGCGTCGGCAATGCGCTTAGCGTACTCAACATAGTACTCGTCGGTAAAAACGGGACCTGTGGTGTAGCTGATGGCAACCTGAGCGTGGCCGCCCTCGCGGTTAGCCGCCTTGATAGCGGTCTGCAGGTTCTTGATGTCGTTGAGCGCGTCAAAGATACGGATAATATCGATGCCGTTCGCAATCGAGCGCTGTACGAGATACTCAACGCAGTCGTCCGCGTAGTGGCGGTAGCCGAGCATATTCTGTCCGCGGAAGAGCATCTGGAGCTTTGTATTGGGGCAATGATCCTTGATCGTGCGAAGTCTTACCCACGGATCCTCGTTGAGGAAGCGAAGGCAGGAGTCGTAGGTCGCGCCGCCCCAGCATTCGAGGGAATAGTAGCCGATTTTGTCGAGCTTGTCGAGAATCGGAAGCATATCCTCAGTTGTCATTCTGGTCGCAATCAAAGACTGGTGCGCGTCACGCAGCGCAGTCTCCGTTACTCTGATTTTCTTTGCCATATTGCCTTATTCTCCCCTTTAGTTCAGTGTTACGAGTACCTTGCCTGAATCAACAGCCTCGCCCTTGGCCACGTCGATTGTAGCGACGGTGCCGTCCTGGGGAGCCTTAACGGGAGTTTCCATCTTCATAGCCTCGATGAATACGAGGTCGTCGCCGGACTTTACAGCCTGTCCCGCGGAAACAACGACGTTAACAACGGTACCGGGCATGGGAGCCTTTACAACAATGCTGCCTGCCGCGCCTGCGGGAGCTGCGGGCTTTGCGGCGGGAGCGGGAGCTGCGGCTGCGGGTGCAGCGGCAACTGCGGGAGCCTCGGAGCCGGAAAGCTCTTCGACCTGTACATCATATGCGGTGCCGTTTACGGTAATTCTAAGATTCTTCATGTTTGATTTCCCCTTTATCTCAGTAATGTTCCAATGGAACGGTTAATATATCAATACAAAATGCGGTTAAATGGTGCTGTGCTTCTTGGCGACAGTCGGAACTCTCTTGCCTGAGAGCATCTCAAGAGCTGAAAGCAGCGCTGCTCTGAGCTCATAAAACTCAACAATGCCGTCGACATAGCCGTTCTGAGCGGCGTTGAACGCGCTGAGCTTCTCCTGAGCGAACTTATCGGCAACAGCCTTCTGCTCGGAAACGGGAACCTTCATCTCCTCGGGAGCCATGATGAACGCGGCAGCCTCAACGTTGACGGGAGAAATCACCGCCTCGGGAAGAGCGTAAACCACGTCGGCGTTCGCGCCTGTGCCCGCGAGAGCGATGTAAGCGGAACCGACAGCCTTGCCGACAACAACGGAAATCTTCGCTGTGGTGGCCTCGGCATACGCGGAAGTCAGCTTCGCGGCAGCCTTAATTCCCTCAAATCCGTCGCAATCGACGAAGGTGATCACGGGAATCGAGAAAGCGTCGCAAAAGCGGACGAACTTTGCCGCCTTGTTAGCAGCCTTGCAGTCGAGCTTGCCGCCTGTGGTGCGAACCACGCCGATAACCTGTCCGCCGAGACGGGCAAGTCTGATGCGCGCGTTGTCGCCGAAATCGTCCGCGATACGGAGCTTTGAGCCTGCGTCAACGAGCTTGCTGACGATGCAGTTGGTGTTTTCACCGTCGGGCTCAACGCTGTCGTACTGGGGCGCTGTGGTCAGGTTATTGGAGGGAAGATATGTCATCAGCTCTCTCGCCTTTGCCACCGCGTCGGAGCTGTCCTTCGCGATAAAGGAAGCGGTACCATTCTTTGCGTTTGTCTGCGCGTCCGCGTCCTTGCCTGTCACGTCGAGAGAAAGCTGCGCGTCCTCTGTCATAATCACAAAATCAGCGCTTGCCGCAGCCAGAGCGTTTGTACCCAAGCAGGTGCCCGTTACTACGGAAATCTGCGGTACCGCGCCCGAAATCTTCGACGCGTATTTCAGCACCTCACCTGCGCCCGCGAGCAGCTCTGTGCCCTGAGCGAGTCTGCCGCCGACGCTGTCGTAAAAGCCGACAACGGGTGCGCCTGTCTTGAGAGCGAGAGCGTAGAGCTTCCTGAGCTTCGCTGTCTGCGCCTTGCTGAGAGCGCCGCCGCTGATATCGCTGTTCTGCGCGAACGCGTAAACCGGCAGACCCTCAACGGTGCCGTAGCCAGCTACTGCCTCGGCAAAGCCCTCGCCTGATTTTGCGAAAGCGTCAATCTCGCAAAAGCTGTCAGCGTCAAAAAACTCCGTGATCGTCTTGTACGCGGAGGTCGCTGCGATTTCAGCCCTTGCGGCATTGATTTGTTCCATACTCATTACATTATTCCTCCAATGCCAATATTACTCAAACATCTTATAGTATACTACAAAATGAGATAAAAAACAATAGATTTTTAAATAACCCGTCCGTTAACGATCGGGTTCGCGAGAAGATTTTTTACTTCCTTCTCGGTGAGGTCGCGCCAGTCGCCCTGCTTGAGCATTCCCATCTTGACGCCGCCTATCTGGGTACGGCGAAGTCTCGCGACCTCCAGCCCCACCGCCGCGCACATTTTGCGGATCTCGCGGTTCTTGCCCTCGTGCAGGATCATCTCGAGCACAACGCGGTTAGCTTCCTTGTCCTGTACGAGAACGTGGACGATCGCAGGTGCGGTCTTTTTGCCGTCGATTTCAACGCCTGTCTCGAGCTTTACGAGCTGTTCCTCGGTGATGCCCGGGCGGACGGTCACGCGGTAGAATTTATACACGCTGTTGCGCGGATGCATGACCTTGTTGGCAAATTCGCCGTCGTTTGTGAAAACGAGCATTCCCTCAGAGTCCTTGTCCAGCCTTCCGATGGGATAAACCCTCTCGCCTACGTCCGCGACGAGCTCCGCGACGCACTTTCTGCCCTTCTCGTCGCTCATAGTGGTGACAAAGCCGCGCGGCTTGTTGAGCATTATGTAGCGGTACTTGGTGCGCGGCATAACAATCCTCTTGCCGCTGACAAAGACCTTGTCCTTGTCTGTCACCTTGTCGCCGAGGATCGCGGGCTTGCCGTTGACCTTGACCTTGCCCTGCAAAATCAACTCCTCAGCCTTTCTGCGCGACGCGATGCCGCACTGAGCCAAAAATTTTTGTAATCTGATGGGTTCTTTTTTATCCATGTGTAAACAAATCCTTTATCCAGTCAAAAAATCCCCTTTGGTACTGCCGCTCGGGCGCGTCAGCCGCCGCTATAAGGGGTACCGCGCCGAGCAGCTCGCCGTCCGCACGGTATTCGATTCTGCCGACCTGACGACCCTCCCCGATCGGCGCGTAGAGGAAGTTGTCGAGCACGACCCTGCGCTCGACCTCAGCGTCATCCGGTACCGTCGCGGAGAAGTCCTTGCCGCCGACAACGGGTACGGAGTCGCTTTCACCGCCGACGAGCGGAACGTCGAGCCGATATTCACTGTCATCTGAACGGACAGCCTTCAGCCTCGAAAAGCCGTAATCGTAAAGCGAAATGTGGTCGTCCCAGTCACTTTTATCGTTAAGCGTGACACAGATCAGCGTCAGACCATCTTTCTTTGCCGCCGAAACAAGGCACCTGCCCGCGGCCTGGGTGTAACCCGTCTTGCCGCCTATGCAGTATTCATATAGAGAAAGCAGGCGGTTGTGGTTAGTATATGTCACGCGCTTGTCATTCGGCTCGCGAAACACCACCTGAGCGCTTTTCAGTGAGGTGAGATCGGCGAAATCAGCGTTCTTCAAGCCCTCAGCCATCAGCAGCGCAAGGTCATAGGCGGTGCTGTAGTGGTCGTCGTCATCGAGTCCGCTCGGCGTGACAAAGTGAGTGTTATTCATTCCGATTTCTGCCGCACGCTCATTCATAAGCTCCGCAAAGCCCTCAGAGCTGCCGCCTATAGTGATCGCGGCAGCGTTTGCCGCGTCGTTGCCCGAGGACATCATCATTCCGACAGCCAGATCGCGCAGTGTGACCTGCTCGCCGAGCTTGAGGTACATCGAGCTGCCCTCGGCTGTCATGTCCTTGTTAAACGTGATGATATCATTGCCCTTTGCGGCGCTCTCAAGCGTAATCAGCGTCGTCATCAGCTTAGTGGTGCTTGCGGGCTTCATGCGCTCGTTTTCGTTCTTTGAAGCGAGGATCTCGCCGTTGTCGGGACAGTAGATCACGTACGCCTGAGCGCCCGTTTCGGGAACGTCGGCGGCGTACGCTCTGAGCGGAATAAACGCGCAAACGGCGCAGATCATGATTGCGGCAAGTCTTTTCATAGGAACCCCTCCCGCTTAATTTTACGCGGAAGGGCTCTGTTTTATGAAATCAAATATCGATATCGTCCACCGTGATCTCTGAGAAGTCGTCCGTCTTGGCAATTTCGCCTTCCTTATTCTTCTTGCGGTCACCAACGAACTCCTTTACCTTGGTAACAACATCGGGAATCGCGTTGATTATGCCGTCAAGCGCTGATTTGTTGCCGTCGACGGGAATCAGGCGCACATTGCCCTGATATACCGTGAGAAAGGCGACAGGCTGAATCGTAACGCCTGCGCCCGAACCGCCGCCAAAGCAGTCCTTGTTCTCCTTCTTGGTGGGGAGGTCGGAGCCGCCCGAGGCGAAGCCGTAGCTGACCTTGGAAACAGGGATAATCAGCGTGCCGTCAGCAGACGTGATCGGAGTGCCGACGATGGTGTTGACGTCAATCATCTCTTTGATTTTTTCCATTGTGATGTTCATTAAGCTGCCGATTGGATGTTCCATATCGCTCTCTCCTTTATTTGAAGTTTGTTCATTCAGGAATTTTTCAAGCTCCTCGGTTTTGCCGCGCCTTAGCGCGAGCAGGAGCTTTATTATACGGAAGCCGTATTTGAATACCAGACCGACGACCCAGATTATTCGGATCCTGATGTCGATTTCGGCGTAATATACGGACTTGTCTTTTTCGTTGAAGTTCGGCGCAATGTCTACGCCGTAGTGTCTGCAGTGGGCAACGTCAGCGAGAATGCTGACCGCGGGATAGACCGAAAGGCAGAAGTAGCCGTACTTAACGGCGGTGTCCTGCGCGTCTGAGCCGACGTAGGTGATGCTGACCTGCAGATTGCGGATCACAAGGTGCTTGAAGAAGTCCTTCATTACTCCGCCCGCGAGGGTCGCGATCTGCCGAATCAAATCGACAAACCAGCCGATGCCCTTCTCCTTGAGCAGGCTCGGCTTCTTTTCCTTCGGCTTTTCCTCCTGCTTCTCCTCTTTCTTTGGTTCTTTCTTCTTTTTCTTCTTTTTGGGCTTTTTCGGCTTCGGCGGATAAAGCTGTATCGTTATGAAACCGATTTTAAGCTCCGCGATAAATTCTTCGTTGTAGCACACCCTCACCCCGACGGGTATGAGCAGTATCAGCAGGAAAAAGAGGATTATTCCGATTAATATATACAGCCAGAGCAAAATAACCCTCCCTCTTGTTTATTCCTCAGCGGTTTGTGCTTCAGGCTCGTCCTTTTTTTCGTCCTCGGGAAGCGGCGGCAGATCATCCAGACTCTGCAGATTAAAGCAGCGCAGGAAGTTCTCGGTCGTGCCGTACAAAAGCGGCCGTCCCGGCAGCTCAAGCCTGCCCTTCTCTTCGATCAGATCCTTCGAGGTCAGGCTGCCGATAACACCGCTGCAGTCAACGCCTCTCACCTGCTCGACAAACGCCTTTGTGACGGGCTGGTTGTAGGCGACAACCGCGAGCACCTCCAGAGCCGCCTGCGAAAGCGGAGTGTTGCGGCGCAGATCCATAACCGTGCGTATCTGAGGCGCGTATTCCTTATTCGAAATCATCTGGAAGGAATTATCCAGACGCAATATTGTTATTCCCCTGTCGGCGGCTTTATACTCCTCAATCAGCGTTTCGGCGTACTCAATCGCCTGTTTTTCGCTGATTTCGAGCGCCTCGGCTATTCGCGAGGCCTCAACCGACGCTCCGCTCGCGAAGAGTATCGCCTCAATCGCGGCGGTGTAGTTTATTTCACTCATTCTCTATCCCCTTCGATCATTCTGACGACAGCATGCTCGCCCTCGCCCTCAATGCGTACGCGCTTGCCCTTGACAAGCTCGAGAGTTGCGAGAAATGTCGCGACAAGCTCGCTCTTGCCGTCGCACGCCTCAAATATCTCGTGGTACTCAAGCCGCTTACCGTGGCGCAGCCTTCGCATGAGGTGAATGATTCTGCTGTTTACCGAGACGATCTTGTGGGCGACAATGCCCGAAAATGCCTGCTCGGAAGGCGGCAGCCTTCGTTTGCCTCTGCCCACCGCGCTGATATAGCCCTTGACGATATCAGTGCTCGGGTGAAGGCGGTTGTAGGTCAAGTCATATTCCACGGGAGAAGCCTCACGGAAAAATGCGTCAAAATCGTAGATACCGCCGAGCTTTGCCGCGATCTCACGGCACACGGCGTACTCAAGCAGCTGTCCTGTCAGCTCCTTCTTGAGTTCCTCAGCCTCTTCCTCGTACTTCGGGAGAAGCATGACGGATTTTATATAGACAAGCCGCGACGCCATTGTCAGGAATTCCGAGGCTATGTCCATCCGGTTTTCACGCATCTGCGCGATCTGCTCCATATACTGGTCGAGCAGCTCTGATATCTGAATGTCGTAGATGTCGATCTTATTCTTCGAAATCAGCGAAAGCAGCAAATCCAGAGGTCCCTCGAATACGTCGAACTTGTACTGTAACTGTGCTTCCATTCTCAGCCTCAGAAAATCGCGTTAAACGGAACCGTGCTCTGTCCGAAAAGCCGGAACGGCAGAGTTGAGAACTGATATATTCCGTATAGCGCGCCGCGCGAAAGGAAGGTCAGCACGTAGCTGAGCGGGCCTGCCCACAGCAGTACGATCAGGCCGATCATGAAGAACATCTGGTAGCGGTAGAAGAACATTACCGCCTTGTCGGGCAGGAAAACGAACAGTATCTTTGAACCGTCGAGCGGCGGTATGGGCAGAAGGTTGAAAACAGCGAGGTTGACGTTTACAATGATATAGAACTGCAAAAACGCCAGCACGTAGCTGCCGAATCCGCCTGCCGTGAAAAACGTTGGTACTATACACCACAGCGTATGGAAAACAAACAGTCCCGCGAGAGCAGCGATGAGGTTCGCGACAGGTCCCATGAACGCGGTGATCGCCATTCCGACCTTCGGGTTCTTGAAGTAGCGCGCATCAACAGGCACGGGCTTTGCCCAGCCAAAGCCGATGAACAGCATTGCCAACGCACCAACTGGGTCGATGTGGCTGAGAGGATTCAGCGACAGTCTGCCGCGCTGCTTTATGCCCTTATCGCCGAGCAGGTAGGCGGTTTGCGCGTGAGCCCACTCGTGGAACGGCAAAATCAGAAAGATGATGACGAGAACCGCCAGAATTTCGGCGATAATCGTCTGGATTGTGAAATTTCCGCTGAGTAACTGAGAAAGCATATAAGCCTCCATAATAGATTTATAGATAATATATATTATACAATATCGTAACCGAAATTACAAGATAAAAAAACAAGTTGAGAAATTTTCGAAAAACACTTGCTTTTTTTTCATTTTTCTGTTATTATAACAAAGTTAGGAATAATATTTGATTTGACTAAGGAGGTGCAGACGCATGGCAAAATGTGAATTCTGCGGTAAGGATGTAAAGTTCGGTATCAAGGTATCTCACTCACACAGACGTTCCAACAGAACCTGGAAGCCCAACGTACAGCGCGTAAAGGCTATCGTTGACGGATCTCCCAAGCGTGTATATGCTTGCACCCGTTGTTTGCGTTCAGGCAAGGTAACCCGTGCCAACTAAGAATTAAATGGGCTGTTCACCGGAACAGCCCTTTTTTCATATCTGTAAAAATATTAAGGTCGGACTGTGAGTCCGACCTTTTTTCGTTTAGTTATAAAGAATTTCCTTCTTGCGCATTACGAACAGCGCGGACGTCGCAATAAACAGCGCGCCCAGACAGATAAGCGCATTTCCGGGGCCGCCCGTGCCTACGGGAGCCTTTTCCTCGGGTGTGGTCGGCGGCTCAGTCGGAGCTGTCGGCGGTTCGGGCTTTTCACCTGTTGCAGAGGTCGCGTCTGTCGACGCCGTGTTATATGCGGTACTCTCCTCGGGTTCATCGGGAGTTGCTGGAATAATGTTTCCGTGCTCGTCCGTTGCCGGCGGTGCTGTCGTTACCGGAGCGGTGGTTGCCTGAACGAAGTTCGAGGGCGTGAGGTAAGTGTTGCGGGAAAGACGTACAGAATCGATCGCTCTCTGGCTCAGCTCCGAATTTGATACAAAAAATACTTCTTTATCTACGTCGCTTTTGCGGGTCTTTGGATCCAGCTCGGAAGCGCAGAGCACATCAACCGTGAGGTCGCACTTTGTAATAACAGGCTGCTCAGGGTCAAGCTCATTGACATTGAAGATAATCTTAACGAAAGGAACCTCTTTCGTGGAAAAATCGTAAAGATTAATGCTGGACGAGCGGTAGATAATCACGTTTTCGCCGTAGGTGATGGCTGCCTTGTCGCCGATCGTGGGACAGATCGACTCGGGACTGTTCAGTTCCTCGGAAACAGTGAAAACCTCGGGGTCATAATAGAGGTACCATTGTACGTTCATCATGTTCATAGAACAACGCAAAGAATAGGTAACCTCAACCTGCTTCTTGCTGACGGAATACTCAGCCGTAGCGTTCGGGAAAAAATTTGAGATCGCATTGACGGTAAGCGCGGGATAATCCGCGGGAATGACCTCCTCGGTTGAAGTCGGCTGCGTCGTTTCAGCGGTTGATGACAACGGCTCGGTGCTATCTTGGGCAGCAGGCGTATTCAGTTGTGTTTCCTCAGGCTCTTCCTCAGCGTAAACTCCCGTAAGGGACGCAATCACGAGGACGAGTGTCATAAAAAGACAAACCGTC
>JAEEGI010017275.1_pt1 | contig 14813 bp, 9 predicted proteins | sample 8958751 | NCBI WGS metagenome assembly JAEEGI01 (sample SAMN16246545, study PRJNA631951) | gut metagenome | biome: gut microbiome; feature: rumen; material: KS-attached | host: Bos | place: Iran: Karaj | collected 2018-10
TTCACGAGTTTCTTCGCGACCTTCGGATCCTCCAGCTGGTCGCAGATGGCGACCTTGAAGCCGGCCCGGACGAGTTTGGTCAGGTAGTTCTCGATGGCGTGATGCGGGAAGCCCGCCATGGGGATGGGCCCTTTGTCGCCGTTGGACTTCTTCGTCTGCACGAGCCCTAACACCCGGGACGCCGTGACGGCGTCGTCCGAGTAGGTCTCGTAAAAGTCTCCCACACGATACAGCAGCAGCGCTTCGGGGTGCTGTGCCTTCACCTCGAAAAACTGCCGGATCAGGGGGGTGTCCTCCGCCATCTTCGCCATCGTGCCTTACTTCTTGAAATCACGCAAAGATACAATTTTTTGTTAACTTTGTAATCTATGAAACGTGTGCTCGTCATCACCTATTATTGGCCCCCGTCCGGCGGGTCCGGGGTTCAGCGTTGGGTGAAATTCGCCAAGTATCTGCCTCAGGAAGGCTGGCAGCCGGTCATCTATACGCCGGAGAATCCGGAATATACGGCCATCGACCACACCCTGGAGGCGGAAATCCCCCATGGAACGGAAATCATCCGCCGTCCCATCACCGAGCCGTATGACATCTATCGCAAACTGATGGGCAAAGGGGCGTCGACGGACATGAAGACGCTGACGGCGGGAGCCTCCGGCGGCGCCGTCACGGAGATCTCCAGCGGCCGCAAGTCCTTCAAGCAGCGCCTGTCGCTGTGGATCCGCGGCAACCTGTTCGTTCCGGACCCCCGCGTGGGCTGGGTGCGCCCGAGCGTGCGTTTCCTGAAAAAATATCTGGCGGAACACCCGGTCGACGTCATCGTCACGACCGGTCCGCCGCACTCGATGCATCTCATCGGACAGCGGTTGCACAAGGAGCTCGGCATTCCCTGGATTCCCGATTTCCGCGACCCCTGGACCCGGATGTACTACCTCAAGCATCTGCCCATGACGCGCCGCACTTGGCGCCGGCTCCGGGCGATGGAGCAGTCCGTGCTGGATGAATGCTCCACCGTCCTGGCGGTCACCCCGCTTGTGCAGGAAGAATTCCGGGCGCAGACGAAGACGCCTGTGGCGATGATCACGAACGGTTACGACGGCGGTGATTTCGACCAGCCCGTCGATGCGGACGGCCAGTTCAATGTCGTTCACACCGGCCTGTTCGCCGCTGACGGCAATCCGCTGAATCTCTGGAAGGCGCTGGGTGCCAAGGCCTGGGCCGATCCGGACTTCAAGAAAGCGCTCCGCCTGCGGCTCGTCGGCAAGGTGGACCGCGAAGTGTACGCCGCCATCGAGGAGGCGGGGCTCCGCGAGAACGTTGTGGACCTCGGCTACTGCGACCACCTCACGGCTGTCCGCGAGCAGCTCGCCGCCTCAGTCCTCATCCTCCCGCTCCGCAACGATCCGGAATACAGGCCCATCCTGCCGGGCAAGCTGTTCGAATACCTCGCCTCCCGCCGTCCCATCCTTGGCGTCGGCCAGGAGGACGGGGCCATGGCCCGCGTCCTCGCCGACACCGGCGCCGGCGTCACGGCGGACTGGGATAACATCACCGCAATGCGCGACTTCCTGGACCAGGCGTGGGAACAGCACAAGGCTGGCGGCGTGCCGCCTGTCGCGGGCGACATCGCCCGCTTCTCCCGCCGGAACCTGACCTGCGAACTGGCCGCCCTGCTGGAACGGGTCTCCAACGAAAACAAGTAAGAAATGGACAAGAAACTGTTGAAGAATATCGGCATCGCCCTCGGCGCCGTCCTCTTTTTCCTCGTGCTCAGCTACGGCTTCGTGCCCCAAGTGCTGCAGGGGGAGATCGTGAACCAGAGCGACATCTCGGGGTACATCGGCATGTCGCACGAGATGTCGGAGTGGAACGCCGCGCATCCGGACGACCCGACCTATTGGACGGATTCGATGTTCGGAGGCATGCCTACGACGGCGATCTCCACGCAGAACGGCGGAGACGCCACGCAGGGGATCTATAACCTGCTCCTGACCGGAAAGCGGCCCGCGACGTACCTGTTCATCGCCTTGCTGGGAGCGTTCCTGCTGATGCTGGCGCTGGGAATCAGCTGGCCGCTGGCGATCGGCGGCGCCGTGGCCGTGGCGTTCTGCGCGTACAATTTCCAGATCATCCAGGTGGGCCACAACACGAAGATGCAGGCCATCGCCTTCTTCCCGTGGGTGCTCGCCGCGCTGGTATACACCTACCGGAGCATTGAGTCCAAGAGCCGCTGGCTGGCGAAAGTGCTTCTCGGGGCGGTCCTGTTCAGCCTCGCGCTGAGCATGCAGATCAAGGCCAACCATCAGCAGATCACCTATTACCTGGCCATCCTCGTGCTGCTCTACGCCCTGGTGGAATTCATCGACATTCTCCGCAAGCGCAAAGACCGCATCGGCCGTTTCTTCATCGCGTCGGCCCTGCTGCTGGTTGTCGGCGGCGTGGGCATCGCCACGAACGTGAACAAACTTCTCCCGCTGGCGAAATACACGCCGTACACCATGCGCGGCGGATCCGAGCTCACGCAGGACGGAGCGGTCAAGGGCGGCGGTCTGGACCTGGACTATGCCACGGCGTGGTCCTACGGCTGGGAAGAACTGCCCAACCTGATGATTCCGAATTTCAACGGCGGTTCCTCGTCGCAGCCGGTGGATCCGGCGAAATCGGAAACGATCCGGCTCCTGAAGCGCGCCGGACAGACGAATCTCCGGGAAATCGCCAAGGGCCTGCCCCTCTACTGGGGGCCGCAGCCTTTCACGGCCGGACCGATGTACATGGGCGCCATCACGGTGTTCCTGTTCATTCTGGGCCTGTTCCTGTACAAGGGAAAGGACAAATGGTGGATCATCGCGGGCACCGTCATCGCCATCCTCATGGCCGTCGGCAGTCATTTCATGGCGTTCACCAAGCTCTGTTTCAATGTCCTGCCGCTGTACAACAAGTTCCGGACGGTTTCCATGGCGCTCATCGTCCTGCAGGTCACGCTGCCTGTGCTGGGCTTCCTCACGTTGGACCACATCGTCAAGGACGGCTATGACCGGAAATCTTTCCTGAAAAAGAGCGGCATCGCCTTCGCGCTTACCGGCGGTCTGTGCCTCCTGTTCTACCTGATTCCCACGCTTGCGGGCGACTTTACTTCCGCGAACGATGCGGGGCAGCAGGACATCCTCGTGGAGGCGTTTCAGGCCGACCGTATCGCCCTGATGCGTCAGGACGCCCTGATGTCGTTCTTCCTCATCGCCGTCTCGTGGGGTTTCCTGCTGTGGGCCGGGCTCTCGGAGAAAAAGAACCCCGTCCGCAAGGTCATCGCCAGCCTCGCCATCTGCGCGCTGGTGCTCGTGAACCTCTTCTCCGTGGGCAAGCGCTACCTGAACGCGGACCACTTCACCACGCCGAAGGACTTCAACAAACCCTTCGCCGAGCGGCCCGTGGACCAGATGGTCAAGGCCGATCCGGACCCGTCCTACCGCGTCCTGGACCTCTCGGTCAATGTGTTCAATTCGGCCGTCCCGTCCTACCACCACAAGAGCGTCGGCGGTTATTCCCCGGCCAAGCTCCAGCGCTACCAGGACCTCATCGAACACTATCTGACGGGCGAAATCAACAAGATTTACGGCGTCCTGCAGAATGCCGAAACCATCGACGACATCGAAAGCGGCATGCCGGATACTCCGGTACTCAACGCGTTGAATACCAGATACATCATCCTTGACGGAGAGTTTGCCCCTGTGGTGAACGGGAATGCGCTCGGCAACGCCTGGTTCGTGGACGAGGTCGTCCCGGCCGCGACGCCCGACGAGGAGATCGCCTTCCTGGGAAGCGTAGATCTGCGGCGTCAGGCCGTCATCGGCAAGGACATGCCGGCGGTGACCGCCGCTCCGGCCGATTCCACCGACACCATCGTCCTGACGTCCTACGCGCCGAACGAACTCCGGTATCATTATTCCGCCTCTTCCGACCGCCTCGCCGTTTTCAGCGAAATCTACTACCCCGACGGCTGGAAAGCGGAGGTGGACAGCGTGCCCGTGGAGGTGCTTCGGGCCGACTGGACGCTCCGCGCGGCGCAGCTCCCGGCGGGCGAACATGACCTCGTCATGCGATTCGCCCCCGCCTCCTACCGCACCGGCGCGAACATCTCCCGCGCCTCCTCCATCGCCCTGATCCTCCTTCTCCTCCTCTCCGTCGCCGGCCTTTTCCTCCCTGCCCGGAAGAAGAATGTCATTCCGAGCGAAGCGAAGGAATCTAACACAAAACAATGATTATGAAACGCATATTCTTCCTCCTTCTCGCGACAGCCGCCACCCTCCCGGTCGCGGCCCAAGGCGTCCGCAAGACGGCGGACGAGTTCAACAAGATGTCCCGCAGCGATACCTCGCTGGTGATCTTGCACGGTGTGGTGACCCGGACGCGCGCCAACGACCAGCGCGGCGTGTTCTATCTCAAGGATGAAACGGGAGAAGCCTACATCTACGGCCTCCAGGACGGCCGCCCGGGTTCAAACGTAAGTTATCCGCAGATGCAGATCGCCATAGGCGACACCCTCACGATTTCCGGCCGGCGTACCGTCTATAACGGCACCACCATCGAGATGGCCGGCGGTCACCTGCTCCGCAAGGCCGACGGACCCGACCACGCGGCGGCGCTGGAAAGGATGAAGGCGCCGGACAAGTTCCCCACCTTCAAGGGAAAGGGCACCGAGGGCTTTTCGGCCTGGGTGACCGCCCATCTGAAGTATCCGAAGGATGCCAAAGCCGCTCACATCGACGGAACCGTCTTTATCAAATTCGTGATTGGCACGAACGGCGGCGTCCAGGAAGTGGAAGTGGAGAAAGGCGTCTTCCCTTCGCTGGATGCCGAAGCCGTCCGCGTCGTCAAAAGCTCCCCGAAGTGGAAACCGGCCATCAAGGACGGCAGACCCGTCCGCATGGTCTACCACCTCCCCGTCATCTTCGTCATCCCGGAATAGTGCGCCTTACTTCATCGCCTTTTCGATCATCTTGGCCAGGTCCTGCCAATGCGCCTGCGTGGCGGCGTCGGAGGACTTGGCCTTGGCGGCCTTCTTCTGGAGCTCGGTGAGCTTGCCGAGGAGGAGGGTGCGGGCGTCAGTGCCTTCGGCGAGGCGGCTGCCCATGACCTCGATGGCGGTGGAAACGTACGTGCGCTGGAGATAGCGGCGCCAGCTGTCGGTCGCGCGGCCCTTGTAAAGTTCCTCGAACACCATGTCAGTCAGGTCGTCTAGGAATTCCTCCGGGGCGTAGTTGCCGGGACCGTAGTCCGCGAACTGGCCCATGCGGTCGAGCTTCTGCACATTCAACAGGGCGGTGAGGGCGCTTTTCGCGTACGGGTAGATCTGGCTGTCCGGCCGGTCGGTGATTTCGAAGATGTACGGGACGTCCACCAGCCAGGATGGCTTCTTGAACAAATTGTCATTCAGCCAGTTCAGTGCGCGCTTCTGGCGGTCCTTCGGAACGGGGGCGTACTTGACCGCGTCCGGCTGCTCGATGCTGTGGTTCGTGACGAAACGGCCGCCGATGTTGGCCGCCACATGGCCGACATAACGGTTGTACTGGCCCAGGAGGGACTTGTACATGCGGGAGAGATTGTCGAACTGGTCCGCTTCCTCCGCATTCCATTCCGGCAGCTGGCCGATGATGCGCTTGAGGTTCATCAGGCCGTAGTTGCTGGCGGCCACGGCGTCGTCACCGAGGTCCTCGCGCTGGGCGCGCGGGTCGGAATCGCCGCCCTCGCCGCCGAACCAGAGTTCGGGCTGGGCCTTGAGCCGGTCGATGATGACCTTGTTCCAGTACAGGTGGTCCTCCTTCGGGGTCTTGAAGTCCGTGGGCTTGTAGCCGTATTCAATGGCCCACTTGTCATAGGTGTTGATGCGCGGGTACAGGCCGGCTTTGCCGATACCGTCCTCCGGCTGCGCCACGTAGTTGAAGCGGGCGTAGTCCATGATGGACACGGTGTGGCCGTGCTCCTCCACCCAGGCCTTGTCGCGGAGCTTTTCCACCGGGGTCTGGCTGCTGGAGCCCATGTTGTGACGCAGGCCCAGCGTGTGGCCCACCTCGTGCGAGGAGACGAAGCGGATGAGGTCGCCCATCAGCTCGTCGTCATATTTCATCTTGCGGGCGCGCGGGTCCACGGCGCCGGCCTGCACCTGGTACCAGTCGTGCACCAGGGTCATCACATTGTGATACCAGCCGATATGGCTTTCGAGGATTTCGCCCGAACGCGGGTCATGGACGTTGGGGCCATAGGCGTTGGCCGTGGAGGAGGCGAGATAGCGGATGACGGAGAAACGGGCGTCCTCCATGCTCATGTCGGGATTGTCCTCGGGCCATTCTTCGGCGCGGATGGCGTTCTTCCAGCCGGCTTGTTCGAAGGCTTTCTGCCAGTCGTTCACGCCGGCGATCAAGTACGGACGCCACTGCTTCGGGGTGGCCGGGTCGATGTAATAGATGATGGGCTTGACGGGCTCCACCAGTTCGCCCCGCTTCTGCTTTTCCACGTCCTCCGGACGGGCTTCCAGGCGCCAGCGGGTGATGAAGCGGATGCGCTCCACGGCCTGCTGCTCGTCGGAGAACTCGGTGTAGCCGTCGGCGAAATAACCTACGCGCGGGTCGAACCAGCGCGGCTGCATGGGCTTTTCGGGGAGCAGGACCATCGACGTGTTGAGCACCAGCGTCACGACGCCGGCCTGGGAGCCTGCGGGCAGCGTGTTGGCCCGGGCGGCGGGACCCGGCGCGGAGGATGTGGGTGCGTTATAAGTGAAGGTCTTGGTGGTCGTCACCTCCGTGTTGATGGGATAGGTGCGGATGCTCTCGATGAAGGAAGCGTCACTCTTGATGCCGCCCAGGTTGTAAGACCGTTTGGTGGCGGGGGTCAGCGAGAACGGCTGGTTGTCGCCCTCGAACAGGGAGGTCACTTTCACGCGGGTGCAGCCGTCGGAGGCTTTTTTCTCCGGCTTCAGGGAGGCGACGATCGGGTTTTCGGAGCTGGCGCGGACAGCCAGGCCGATTTCCTCGCCCTCATCGGCATGGATGGTGTTCGGGTCGATGCGGAGGAGGATGTTGCCGTTCGAGGCTTTCTCCCAGTAGATCATCCGGCTGGCGATCATTTCGCCGCCGTACTCCGAGGCGCCCGGGGTGTGGCTGACGAACCGCGTCACGGCGAGAATCCGGCGGCCAAGCAGGCTGTCTGGGATGTCGAAGTACCAGTCCTTCTCGTGCTGGGCGATGCCGACGAGGCCGGCGGTCACCGTCAGTTCGGGGGCGGGCTTCTCCGCTTCCTCTTTCTTTTCCGTGTCGGGTTTGGCGGCGGGGCGGTTGCCGGGACGCTGGGCGAGGGAGGCCGGGGCGAACGCGATCAGGAGGGCCACGGCGGCGACGAGAGTCTTTTTCATAAAGGTCACATTTTTACGAAGATAGTGTTTTTTCGGCAATCTATGCCCCTTTTCCGTTGGCTTTCTTCGGGAAAAACCGTATTTTTGGGATTGGACCAACCGAAAACCCTATGCGATTCAACAACTTCATCCTCTTTGCGGCGGCCGCCGCCATCGGCCTCCTTCCGCTGTCCTGCGCGAAAAAGGACTATGTCGTCAAAGGCAATTCCGTGACTGTCAATCTCCAGGCGGGCCAGGCCGGCGGGGAAAAGATGGCGCCGAGCCAGATCCGGCTCCAGGTGCTGGGCGAGAAACTCATCCGCGTCTCCGCGACGCCGGACGGCAAGTTCCATGACCGGAAAAGCCTTGTCGTGCTTCCCCGGACGGAAAAGACGCCCTTCTCCCTGGGCGTGACGGCGGAGGACGGCCTCGTGAAAGTGGCCACATCGGCCGTAACGGTCATCGTGGACCCGGCCACCGGCAAGCTGGACTTCCGGAATGCTGACGGCAAGACCCTGCTGGCCTCCGGCGACGGCGGCCGGATGGAGTTTTCCCCGATCGAGGTCGAAGGCAAAAAGGCGTTCTCCACGCGGGTGGTCTTCGATTCCCCCGCCGACGAGGCCTTTTACGGTCTGGGCCAGCAGCAGACGGGCGAGTTCGACCACAAGGGCCTGAACGAGGAGCTGTACCAGTACAACACCAAGATCAGCATTCCGTTCGTCGTCTCGTCCAAGGGCTACGGTCTGCTGTTCGACGCCTATTCCTGGAGCCGCTGGGGCAACCCCGAACCGTATCAGCACCTGGGCGACGTGTTCAAGCTCTATGACAAAGACGGCAACGAAGGCGCCCTCACGGGAACCTATCAGACCGTCCGCGGAAACGGACTTGTCCAGCGGGAGGAAACGCTGGATTACGGAGACGAGCGCCTGATCGGGAATCTGCCGAAGCTTCCGCTCGCCGGTGCTTTTGTGAAATATGAGGGCGAAATCGAGGCTCCGGTGGCCGGAGACTACTATTTCACCCAGTATTACGCCGGCTTCCAGGGCACGAAGATCGGCGGGGAGGAGGTGATGTCCCGCCGCTGGCGTCCGGCCTGGAACCCCAACAGCTTCCGCTACAAGGTCCATTTCGAGGCGGGCGAGCGCAAGCCCATCGAAGTCTTCTGGGAACCCGACGGGGGCGTTTCCTACCTCAGCCTGAAGGTGGCGGTGCCCCAGAGCGCCGAGGACCAGTCCCGCCTGAGCTTCTGGTCGGAATTCGAACCGGAACTGGACTTCTATTTTATGGCCGGTGACAATTATGACGAGGTTGTCAGCGGCTACCGCACCCTTACCGGCAAAGCCTCCCTGTATCCGAAGTGGTCCTTCGGCTTCTGGCAGAGCCGGGAGCGGTATTCCACGCAGGAGGAGTTGGTGGGCACCCTGGCGGAGATGCGCCGCCGGGAGATTCCGGTCGACAACATCGTCCAGGACTGGCAGTACTGGTTGCCGGACCAATGGGGGAGCCATGAGTTCGACGCGGCCCGCTATCCGGATCCGGAAAAGATGCTGGACGACGTCCATGCGATGCACGGCCGCTTCATGATCAGCGTCTGGCCCAAGTTCTACACGAATACGGACCATTATAAGGAACTCAAGGCGGCGGGCTATGCCTACACGCACGCCGAGGACACGGGCCTGGTGGACTGGCTGAACCATCCCCAGTCCTTCTATGACGCCTACGCCGAAGGCGGCCGCAAGATGTTCTGGCGCCAGATGGACGAAACGCTGTACAGCCGCTACGGCAAGAAGATCGACGCCTGGTGGATGGACGCATCGGAGCCGAATCTCCGCGACTGCCTCCCCTGGGACTATTTCAAGTGGCTGCTCACCCCGACGGCCCTCGGCCCGTCCACGGAGTACTTCACGGCCTATTCCCTCGTGAACGCCGACGCCATCTATAACGGCCAGCGCGAGGTCAATCCGGACACCCGCGTGTTCCTGCTCACCCGCAACGGCTTCGCCGGCCTGCAGCGGTATTCCACGGCTTCCTGGAGCGGCGATATCGGCACATCCTGGTACGACATGCGCATGCAGATGGCCGCAGGCCTCGGCTATTCGATGTCCGGCCTTCCGATGTGGGGCATGGACATCGGCGGCTTCTCGGTGATGGGCAAGTTCAACGATCCGGCGAACCGGCCGGAGTGGCAGGAGCTCCAGACCCGCTGGCACCAGTTCGGCGCCTTCGTCCCGCTGTTCCGCACCCATGGACAGTGGCCGCAGCGCGAGCTCTGGAACATCGCCGACGAGGGCAGCGAGGCCTACGAGTCCATCCTCTGGTACATGCGCCTGCGCTACCGCCTGATGCCGTACATCTATTCCCTCGCCGGCGCTGTCCACTTTGACGACTACACGATCATGCGCGGCCTGCCGATGGACTTCCCGGGCGATCCCGAGGTCCGTGACCTGTCCGACCAGTGGCTCTTCGGCCCGGCCCTGATGCCCTGCCCGGTCTATGAGTACAAGGCCCGCAGCCGCAGCGTCTATTTCCCGGCCGGAGGCTGGTATGACTTCTATACAGGGGCCTATTTGGTTGATGGCGGACGAAAAACGGTTGATGCCCCCTACTCTCGAATGCCCCTCTACGTGCGCGCCGGCTCCATTATTCCCCTGGGACCCGCCATGCAGTGGTCCGACGAGAAGCCCGCGGACGACATCCTTCTCGCCGTCTATGCCGGTAAGGACGCCTCGTTCAACCTGTATGAGGACGAGAACGTGAACTACAACTACGAGAAGGGTTTCTACGCCAACATCCCCATCACCTGGGATGAAGCCACCCGCACCCTCACCATCGGCGAGCGCAAGGGCTCCTTCGACGGCATGCTCCAAACCCGCACCTTCCGCGTCGTCTTGGTCGACCCGGCCCACCCGTGGCCCTACGATCCTGATGCCCCCGGTGTGGCGGTGCAGTACGATGGAAAGCCAGTCTCGGTGAAGCTGTAAGACTGATCATCTCCAGCCCCCTCATTCCGGGCCGGCCTCGGAATCTCCCGAGCCCGTAGTTCCGAACGTCGGGTTGCAAAAACGGCCATCTGAGCGAAGCTTCGCAACATATGCCTCTTCACAAAGAAGGGTATAGCGCGATTTATTACGTACAACGATAGTTTTGCAACCGGGACCTCGGTCTCCATGAGAAGATTCGACGGTTATCGTCACCATCCATCCGTTCACTGCGGGTAACGTCCCTAAAAAACGGACGTCACCTGCGTTTTGGGCCTTTTTTGCGGGTAATGTCCCTGTTTTCGGGACGTTACCCGCACCTTGAAAGGAGCCAGGCAGGGAAGGTTTTGCGGTCAGCGGAGGGGCGCCGGCTGCATGCGGGTTTCTGCGGGCTCGCACGGTGTCGGGAAGGCGCTTGACGGCGAACTCGCTCAGTTAGTCCGGCGAGCCGGCCTAACTAGCGCTCAAACAAACGCCGTCATCCCTGCCGGGACCGCGCCTTCCCTCGCGGCTCGCGTTCGCTGAACCCCGAATTTCGCCGTCACCCCTTCGCCGCCCGATGCGATATTCCCAAGTTTCCCCGTTTTTCACCCCTCCGCCGCCCGATGCGACCTTCCTAAGTGTCGCTGTTTTCACCTTTCTACCGCCCGATGATCTTCCCACGTCAAAATCATGCGCACACGTAACCTCTCCGTAGGATCTCCAAGGGCACATCGGTGTGCTTTTCCTTGTTTTTAAAAGGGGGCAAAAGCACACCAGATGAGCAGATATGCAGTGAAAGACATATCCATGTGCTCCTGAGTTGTATAAAACATGAGAGTGAAATTGCGGCACCTCCTCGCTGCTGGGATTTTCATTTCTCTCTCACTAGGTGCGCAACGCCATAGGTACAAGTCTCGCTTGTACAAGTTAAGGTGCTTCAATGGCTACTTTTGTGTTCATGTTTCCGCCAATCTTGCCTTCTGGGGCTTTCACCCGGGAGACTTGTACATGGAAACCCAGCCTGAGGCCGTCCTGATGTTCAAGCGAGACTTGTACAGGGAAATTCTGGCGGACAGGGGGTGGAATGGTGCGGGATAAAAGGGTGGTTTGTGAGATGATAGGAGCGCGCCCCCTCCGTCATTAATAAAATATCAAAGAGGAGCACTGTCCCATATACTCGGAATTAATGGAGTGTCTTGCCCTATCCGATGCTTAGCACTTCGCAGGGCCCCGTCGCCAAAAAGCCACACAGGAAAATGGCTTTTGCGCGCTGTGCCGATGGTTGCGGTGCGCCACAGGCCGATTACGGACCTCGGCGCACGGCTGGCGGCCTCGGAGGGCCTCTCGGCGGATGTCAATGTGCGGCTGTTTGGCGAAACCCCTGACTAGAACGTCCAGCCGAGGCCGAGGTCGATGGCGGTGGCGGCGGGGCTGTAGGTGTGTTCGATGAAAAATGTCAGGTGACCTGTGCCGAATCGGACGGCGATGGGGGTGATGGAGGGAACGGGCGCTATGCGGGCGTCGTCCGCCAGGAAAAAGCCGCGTTCTGCGGCAATGAGGCCGCCTCCGAAAGCGGAGTATAGTTTGACCTTTTGGGTGGGGTTCCAGAAGCAACGCGCCTGGAAAAAGAGGGCGCCGGCCAGGGCGGAATCCCTCCAGCCGTCAAAGTGTGGGTCCTTCAAGTTGTACCTGGGTTTGCCGTGCGGATCCGTTCCGAAGGTTCCATACCGGGTCATCTTGTGATGGCACCAGGAGACTCCGCCCGTCAGTACCATTTCCCAGCGCCGGGCGGTCTTCCAGACAGCGGAAATGCTCATCGAAGGCATCCAGTAGCCGTCCATGTCGGGCTCTTTCCCCTGGTCGGCGAAGGAGCGGTCGTATCTCACATTGTTGGCATTGGCGATGGTGTGGATGGGGGGCAGACCCGTGGCGATTTCCACAGAAAACTGCTTGAAGAAGGGCGGATCCTCTTCCTCTTGGGCAAAGGCTGTGACGCCCGACAGCAACAGCGCAGCAAGTAAGGTCAGGCGCACTTTCATTGGACGGAATCCAGCTTGATGACGATTTCCCGGTCGCGGAGGTCCACCAGGGAGGTGTCTTTGCCGATGAAGGCGCCCTGCGGGTCTTCGAACCGGATGAAGGGGCCTTCCTGATTCCGGAAATAGGGAATCTCCACGCGGCAGTGACCGTTGGCATCCGTGATTCCCAGCAACTGCTCCCTTTCCATGTCTTGTTTCCAGGGACCGCCCTTGATTCGGATTCCCTCCAGGGGTTCCCCCGTGGTGCGGGAAACCAGGGAGAAGGACATCGGCGCTTCGCCATTCTCTTCCCAGAGCGGCGCCTGGGGCATGCCATAGCAAGCCTGGAACACGAACAGGGCGCCGGTCAGGGACGCACCCTTCAAGAGATTATGCAAGAATTTCATGGTCGGCGGTTTTACAAGATAAATCCCTCCGGGGAGGAATCTTGCACAAAAATAACGTAAATTTGCCGAAAGACCATACCCGCGCCATGAATCCGCTGCTGTTCCGCCTGTTCCGCGCCAATGAGACGAAGGTCCACGAACTGAATTACCTCTTCTGGGAATGCACGACCCGCTGCATGCTCCGCTGCCGCCATTGCGGGAGCGACTGCTCCGTGCAGAGCCGGGAGAAGGATATGCCCCTGGAAGACTTCCTGCGGGCGCTTGATACGATTCCGGCGGACCATCGACCGCGGGATTTTTCGGTGGTCCTGACCGGCGGGGAGCCGTTGCTGCGGCCGGACATCGCCGAGGCCGGACGGGAAATCCGCCGCCGGGGCTTCGGCTGGGGCATGGTCACCAACGGCTGGTGCTATGACGAGTCGATGCACGGGAAGCTGATGGCAGCCGGCATGGGCGCCGTCACCGTGAGCCTGGACGGCCTGGAGGCCTCCCATGACTGGATGCGCGGGGTTCCGGGGAGTTATGCCAGGGCGCTGAAGGCCATCGGCATCATCGCCGCGGAGCCGCGCCTGAACGCCGATGTCGTCACCTGCGTGAACCGGCGGAACCTGGCTGAATTACCGGAAATCTATGAGATCCTCAAAGGCCTGGGCGTGAAACAGTGGCGCCTGTTCACCATCATCCCCATCGGCCGGGCCGCCGCCGATCCGGAGATGAAACTCTCTGACGCCCAGTTCGTTTCCCTGATGGAATTCATCCAGACCAAACGCCGGGAAGGCGGACCGATGAAGGTGACTTTCAGCTGCGAAGGCTACTTGGGCCGATACGAAGAGAAAGTCCGCGACATCCGGTATTTCTGCCGTGCCGGCATCAACATCGCGTCCGTCCTCATCGACGGCCGCATCTGCGCCTGCCCCAACATCGACCGGGACCGCTTCTCCCAGGGGAGCATCTACACGGACAATTTCTACGAAGTCTGGGAAAACCGCTTCGGGGCCTTCCGGAAGCGCGACTGGGCCCGGACAGGCCGATGCAAGGATTGCAAAGCCTGGCGCGACTGCCTCGGTAACGGGATGCACAATTGGCATAATGGCACCGGAGAAGTCCTCCAGTGCCACTATGCAAAAACGTTGTCTAAGGAAGCGTAATTACCTCGCTACCACATACTTGTGCAGCGTCTCGCGGACAGCGCCGGGCCTGGCGTAGAGTTCGCGAACCATGCCCTCGATGCGCTCTCCGAGGCCGGCCTCATACAGATCCACCGCAAAGACGTCCTTCCGGCCGAAGAGCCGCTTGAGGCAGGACCAGTCCTGGTCGGGCTTGCCGATTTCCAACGGTGCCACAATCTCCATCAACTCCTCCAGCAGCGGGTCCGGAGACGGCTCAAACGGCGTTCCGTCGTCGCGGACGCCCTTCAGGTAGCGCGCGTAGCCCGCCAGCGTGAGCGGAATCAGCACCAGATTGTCCATGTCCAGTCCGCGGGCGATGTATTTCTTGAGGGTTTCGCCGAAGCGGATGGGCAGTTTCTGGCTCGTGTCCATTGCGATGCGCTGCGGCGCGTCGGGCATGAACGGATTGGGCAGCCGGCGGTTGATGACCGTGCCGATGAACTCGTACGGGTTCAGCACGCTCGGATCCGTCACCACCGGCATCGCCTCGATGTAGCCGATCTTCTGGATGAAGGCGCGGATGTCCGGGTCCGCCATCTCGGCGCTGATGAGGGTGTAGCCCAGCAGGCAGCCGTAGATGCTCATTGCGGTGTGCAGCGGGTTGAGGCAGGTCGTGACTTTCATCGTCTCCACCTTGTCCACGGTCTCCCGGGTGGTGTAGAGCGCGCCGCCCAGCTCGAGCGGCGGCCGGCCGTTGGTGTATTTGTCCTCAATGACGAGATACTGCACCTCCTCGGAATTCACGAACGGGGCGGTGAAGGTGTGCTTTTCCGTTTCGATGTAGTCGTTGTCCTCAAATCCATCCGCCGCGAGCATGGCCTTCACTTTCTCGTGCGGGCGCGGGGTGACCTTGTCGATCATCGACCAGGGGAAGGTGACCT
>JAEEGI010017278.1_pt1 | contig 14812 bp, 13 predicted proteins | sample 8958751 | NCBI WGS metagenome assembly JAEEGI01 (sample SAMN16246545, study PRJNA631951) | gut metagenome | biome: gut microbiome; feature: rumen; material: KS-attached | host: Bos | place: Iran: Karaj | collected 2018-10
TTTATATTTGTCTGCAAAATCTCCATCATATAAGCCCTTAGATTTTCTCTTAACATCAAGGGCTGTAATAAATTCAAGCATGTCGTCTTTTGAATTTGGTACAGGAAAGTCAGCAATATACCGTGATATCTTATTTTGCTTTGTAAATTCTCCAAATCCCAATATTCCAGAAGGACCGTTTAATATTTTCTGAATTCCTTCTGCCATTCTTTGTGCAGAAGAAACTGCTGCAACATTTTGAAAATAGTGACCACATTCAGGACATTTTCCTGTACCAGGTTGATATGGAGCGCCACAATTAGGGCATTTCATTACGTTACCAACTTTCGTAGATTCAGCAGCCTTTGGTGGTGCAGGGCGTAGCCAGTCCTCTTCTTTCTTCTTTTTTGCCAATCGCCCATCAATCACCACATCCAGTTCATCAGGATCAACCCCTTCCGCTTGTGCTCTTTTATGTAAAACGGCACGTTCTTTGTCTGTCAATACACCGTCTGCAATCGCAGCATCGATTACTTCTTCTAATTCTTTTGAAAACATAGCTATAATTATTTAAGTTACGACATTTTATTTAATATGTATTTAGCCCACCACTTCATATTCTTTTTCCATCTGCTTGAATAATCTCTCTGATGTCCACATTCTACAAACTGGCTAATAGCATGCTTTGCTCTCCAACTCCAACATTTACCTAACAAGAATGTATAATCCTTGCTCATTTGGTCGTCACGGAAACTATAGGGATGGACAGTTAAACATAGATATCCCCATAGATGATACCAATGTTTCTTATAGTATATGATTCCCTCCAAATCTGATATTTCAAAAGTGAGCTTGCTACCATCATCTTTCTTTGGATCTTCATTCTTCTCTTTCCAGACAACATAGAGAGGTCCCTCCCAAGATGCTTTTTTCTGAGTCGCGTCAAGCGTCAGGTCATTTCTTTTCTTTGAACTTGTAAAGAAGACAACTATCCAATGCCAGATGGATAATGTTACTATGCTTAACAATATTCCTATCCAACTTGAATGGTATGAAGGAGAAAACTTTTCACCCATAATAGCGTGAATGCCATGTTCTTCAAGACATTTCAAAATCTCCTTGGTGGCAGATTTACTGTATTTTCTTATTGGCATTATATGTTGTTCGCCATATATTCTAATATGACGGGCTCCAAAGAGTGAATGACCTCCATAAGTCTCAGCAAAGTTTATTTTCTCAAAAGGAAGATAGATGTTATCATTGGTCTTGAAAGTCTTTTGTGTCATCTTTATTCCATTCTTGGTAACAGAGATGGTGGAACTAATAAACCAATTTTTCACCTTAAACAAATCACCAAGAGTAAACACGTCATTATAGTCAGCCAATGAATCTAAAGCTATTTTAGCACCATTGTCCTTAAGATGTTGTTCTATTGCAGCCTTGTCTCTTGACGAAACATTATCAACTCTAATGGCACCTCTTGCACCTAAATACAAATCATGAGAAAAGAATCCTTTTGTATAGAAAAACTTAATCTGAGGAATGATGATACCATGCTGCCAATCCCACCAACTTGTTTTGTCACAGACGACATGTCTTGAATTCATCCAAAGATTATCGGTGTCTGAGAATAATCTACGCCAGAATTTCCAAAGCGGAACATTCGTAGTGACAACATTTGAACCTTCTTGGTAACAAATGGCATTATTTGTCTTCAAGAAATCGCGTGCTTCCCTGATTTCTTCTGCAGAACATTTCACGTTAAGTGTGTTATAGTCAACCCAATTGTATTTGAAATTAAACCAATCAGCTACACCTACAGAGAATTTTGACTTCAAAAGTCCAAATAGTCTTCTCCTTTTTGATGCGAACTCCACATCCTTTGTGGAAATCCCTCTATACAAGCAAGAACCTCTAGTAACGATGCGCTCAGGGTTCATCCATAGCGCCCTATTACCTTTTCCTATTGAGATGTTGCCGTCGCGATAACATAGTGCATTTCTTTCTTTTAATATTTGGATAATCCTATCAATATCTTTTTGTGGCAAATAACACCTCTCATTTTTATAATAGAATCGTCGCCCTTGCGAACCATAACATTTCTCGTTATCGGTATCGCTTGCCTCATCTTTATTTTCTTCATTCTCCCTTTCTCGCTTCAGAAGTTTTTCGTATTCTTTCTTATACTTTTTACTTTTTTGCCATTCTCCATCATTTACACCCACTGATAGTTGGGAATTGGCATAACCAAGCCATCTCTTTTTAACATTGCAGAATTCAAGTTCGTCAAGTCTAAAAGTGTTTTTGAAAACGCCTTTAAATTCTACCATTATGTCTTCTTCTGTTACAACAACATGACTTTTCGAAAAAAAACCTCGCCAACCGTCATAATCAAACGGCCATAAATGAAAAGTCCTCTTTTCTGTTTCAAATAAAATAGTATTTTCCATAATTGTAAAATTTGGGTTATTAATATTCCTTGTAAATGCAGAATGACCGTAGTCAAGTCTTATGGATACAGAGATGAAGGAGCAGGAAGCTCTGTTAGCAATAAAAGATTTCTCATAGTCATATTTGATTAGCAAGTTTTGTATCTGGGACTCATCTCCAATGTCCTGTGTGTTTGTTATCAAGGTTGTCTGGCTGAGGCATAAAAAAAAGACGTGGAGACTGTACTTGTTGTCTGTCCCACGTACCGAGGCTCTCGCATTGCCCAATCTGTCAGAACAGACAACGCCAGCGCCCACGCCGATATGAGAAACCTTTCCTCTTCTCTAAATAAGAGAACGGATAATCTCCATATTCCTCAATGTACCTCTGAGAAGAGGACGGAATAGGAGTTGGGGATTGGTTAAATCATACCCGGGGCATCTACCGTTGCTATGTTCTTTGACAGATAAGAGAAATTTGCGAGATTTCAGTACGTCAAGAACAAAGCGTTAAGTAAACGCCTTTTAAATATGTCCTTTTGTCTCATTGCCCACCCTTCCACCTTAATATAAAGGTTCGACGTGAACTGGAGACAGACACCGGTTCCATGGTGTCGGTAGCAAAATTACATATTATAATTGGACTATGCAAGAAAAAAATGAAAAAAATGTTGGAAAACACACAAAAAAAGAGCTGTGTACGCACACAAACTTTAGTGTTATATCCGTTTGGACTGTCGAGAAGGAATAAAGCATAAAAGATCTTTTCATACTTAAATAAAATTTAATTACAAAAAAGAAGAAGAAGAACATGATGGTGTCGTGAGTTATAGTAGGAGGAACTGGTATCTGAGAGAGAAGGCTGAATAGCCTTGTGCAATAACTGCGGTTGCTTCTGCGTTTAGTATATAAAACAATTGTATATGGCAGAGCAAGAGAAATGGAAATGGCAGGAGCCAGGTACTACATGGAAGGGTGTCGGCTTGTATCATATTACTTTGACTATCCCTGACCGCAGGGCTCTTTTGTCATCTCTCCTCATGAGAAACAGGTGATGCAGGTGCTTCTGGATGAGCAGTGGCCGTTCATCTGTCTTACCGACAATGGCTTCCGCGATTATTACAAACCTTCGGATGCTCTTTTTGATGCCTGTGCCGCAGGTCGCGTCCTGATATTAAGTCCCTGGCAGTATGATGCCAATAAGCGTCACATCAGCCGTGCGGATTGTCAAGCGCTCAACAATATGGCAGAGGAAATAGCTCAGTATCATTTGACCTTTTGATAGGTTTTACCCTATTTCGCTTTACAAAGTGTCAAAACAAGAAGTGCCGCCAGAAAACTCAAAATAGAGTTTCTGGCGGCACTTTTTAGATATTTATGAGGTAGAAAATAGCTCATTCTGTGTCAAAGCATAGCTTTTACATTGTAATATGATAGCTTTTACCTCGTCAAAGCATAGCTTTTACAACGTAAAACGAATGCTTTTACGGCCTAATTTGATAGCTTTTACATGACAGGGAAAATGCCTCTGAAATTAAAAAGCTGACTGTCAATGGTTTGCAAAATGTAAAAAAATCGCCTTTTTGAAGTCTGACGGGAAATATTTTCAAAATATCGCAAGGAAATCAAGGTTGCAAAAATCAAAGTGTAAGCAAAACACATTATTTTCTGACAATATGGCTATTTATAGTCTTGCGAGTTTTCTCTTCTCTTTTAATGCGGGGAAGGGAGTCGTTTATCAGTAACAAAAACTTTTTCTTACAGAAAATTTGCAAGTACGAAAAAAATGTCGTAATTTTGCATTATAATAAGATTATAATAATAAAGTTATAATAAAGTAACACGTTATGAAACAGGCTAATCCGTTTGTAATAGAAGGATATGTGTCGCCAGAATATTTCTGTGACCGTAAGGCTGAGACCACAGTGTTGATGCAACATATCATCAATGGACGCAACGTTGCCCTGATAGCTCCGAGACGTATGGGTAAATCAGGACTAATACAGAACTGCTTTCACCAGAAACCTATCTCTGATGCCTATTACCTGTTCTATGTTGACATCTATGAAACAAAAAACCTAAGTGAATTTGTATATGAACTTGGCAAGTGTGTGCTCAACACATTGAAACCGTTTGGCAGAAAAGTATGGGAGGGATTTATCAATGTGTTGCAGTCATTGCGCACGGCAGTAACCTTCGACATAAACGGTAATCCTGAATGGAGCGTGAGCCTAGGCGACATAGTGCAGCCCGACATGTTACTTGATGAGATATTCGACTATCTAGCAAAGGCATCACGGCCGTGCCTTATAGCCATTGACGAGTTTCAGGTCATAGCCAGCTATCCAGAGAAAACCGTAGAGGCTGCCTTGCGTAAGCGGATACAAAACTGCCACAATGCCCGTTTCATCTATTCCGGCAGCAAGCGCCATATGATGGCAGAGATGTTCGCATCAAGTGCGCGACCATTTTATAACAGTTGTTCCATCATGGGCCTGGAACCTATTGATCGTGAAATATATTTCAATTTTGCCAAGGAGAAACTCAGGCTTACCAACAAAGATATCACGCAGGAAGCCTTCTGGCATCTGTATGACGAGTTTGGCGGAGTGACATGGTACATACAATATGTGCTTAACATGCTCTATGCACTACCCTATGTTTCTGCGCTCACCGCAAAAGACATTGACGAGACAGTGGGGCTGATTATATCACAACAGAATTTTGCATACAAAGCTTTGATTTATCAGTTGCCAACGAAGCAGAAACAACTGCTTCTTGCCATTGCACGAGAGAATAAAATCACCGGCATCATGTCAAAGGACTTCCTGCGCCGTCATTCGCTTACTGCCAGCATGGTGCAGGGTGCACTAAAAGGATTGCTTGACCGTGATTTCATAACTTTTGACAACGGAGTATATCAACTTAGCGACACATTCCTGATGAAGTGGTTGCAAAGGGAACAAGTCTATTGATATGCCTGTCGCAGAAGTGCTCTGTGAAAACTGTTCTAATCAATGTCAGTGCGCAGTCATAGTGTCATCTGTGGTTGAAAGACCAATGCGGCTATTCCCTGACGATAATCTCCTCTGTGGTCTTGCGAGTCTTCTCCTTCGGTGCGTCGGCGGCATAGCCGAGGGGAATGAGGACGGCTGGTTCCTCGTTGGCGGCGAGGGAGAACAACTGGCGGCACAAATTTGCGTCGAAGTTGCATACCCAGCAGGTGGCGAGGCCCTGTTCTGTGGCTGCCAAGCACAGGTGCTCCACTGCAATGGCGATGTCTATGTCGCCGTGGTGCTTGCCGTCAGAGCGCACCCACTCCTCATCGTGGAGTATGGAGGCAATGACATACATGGGGGCGGTGGTGAACCACTCGCGGTTATAACACTGGCGCAACTTCTCCTTGTCGCCGTCACTGCTGATGACGTGAAAGCGCCAAGGCTGTTTGTTTACTGCCGACGGAGCAAAGCGCACGCACTCCATCACATAGTCCACCTTCTCTTGCTCTACACTCTTTGCCTGATAGCTTCTGCAGCTGTATCTCTGTTTTACTAAATCGAGGAAACTCATAGTTAATTCATAATTTAAAATTCATAACTCATAATTACAGCATGGCTTCTAATCATGTCTGATAGAACCCACCTTATATGTAATCTGTTTGCAAAAATAGGAATTATCTGGCAAACCGCCAAATAATTTCAGGATATTTTTCACAAATGTTTGTGTGTTTCACGAAAAATAGTTACTTTTGCGGTATGAATTTGAAATTAAAGGTAAAGACAATAGTGCAGCAGTTGCTACGCAGTCCGAGGGAGTTCCCCGTAGAGGCTGCCATGGGTGTGGCGTTCTTTTTGATAGCTGCACTTCACACTTTGTCCAGTCAGTGGGCGATAAAGATAGCAGACTATTTGCAATATGATATATTGGTGCTCTTTGTGCCGCTGATAGTGCTGACGTTCCGTCTGCACAGGGTGAACAGCTGGGCATACATTCTGTCAGGCTTGCTCTTCATACCGCTGATGGCGATAGACTTGAAACCATTTCTGTTTACTAACGGCTTTGGGTTTACTTATGTGCTGGCAGCCATACTGCTTGTGGCGGGCACGTGGAGGATGGACAACCGCAGCTTTGCCGCCCACGCCTTGCATGTGGTGACAATGCTGTTCTTCGGCGTGGTCATCAGTGGACTGCTGACCTTGGCTGTCATGGCCATAGTGGCATCGTTTGTCTATATCTTTGACATCACGCAGCCTGTCCACTTGTATGAGTACATCCTTGAGTTTATATGGTTTGCCATAGCTCCGCAGGTGTGCTGCTCTCTTATCTCCCATGATGAGGACAAGGTGAAGGAACCGTCACGCGTGCTGAGCATCATACTGAACTTCATACTCACTCCGGCAGTCATCATCTATGCAGTAATCTTTTATGTATATTTCATAAAGATAGCGCTGGAGTGGGACTTACCGAAGGGTGGCGTGGCATGGATGGTGATGGGCTTCATCACAGTGGCGCTCATAGGCAGGTTGATGCAGTATGTGCTCAGTAAGCGATACTATGACTGGTTCTACCGCCGCTTCCCGCTGATAGCCGTGGCTCCGCTGATACTCTATTGGGTAGGCTCTATCTATCGCATACGCCTATACAGCTTTACCGAGAGCCGCTTCTACCTGATGGTGGCAGACTTGCTGATGACACTATTCGTGATGATGCTGGTATGGCGCCGCTCACGCCGCTTCCAGTTGATGGCGCTCATCTCCGGCGCAGCCATTATACTGTTTACATACATCCCCGGCATATCAGCAAAGAGCATAGGACTGCGCTGTCAGACAGCACGCATGGAACGCTTGATGCAAGACCTGAAGCTGATAGACAAAAAGACAGGGAAGTTGGTGGCTTATGTTGACGTACCTACTATACTGAAGGACAGCCTGCAGTGTAATCGTTATCAGGATGTGTGCAGCGTCATAGATTATGTGAGGGAAGACATGGGCTATGATGAGTTTACACAGCAATATGGAGTGTGGGATTATAATGATTATCAGTTCGTCTATAATAAGGAGGCAGGCGTGGTAGCCGACGAAGGGCATATACTTGATAAACCTGTTGCTTTGGGCGAATATAACATTATGATACCAGCGGATGCATACTCCAGCGATTTCACTGATGGCACGTTGACGGTCACGATGAACGAAAAGATAGTGTTGACCTATCCTATTGACAGCATAGCGAATCATACTCCGGAGATGAAGAATCATCCAGAGAAGTTACATGTATATAAGAATGATTCGCTGCTTGTGGTGCTGAACCAAATCTTTGTGATTGACAATGAATACAGCAGTGCCGACGGTGATAATATAAGCCTGTTCCGCAGACAGAGGAAGTGAGTTGGTTTACTGTTTGGCTAAAAAGCAGGCAGGGCTTGCGTATTTTAATAACATCAATATATATAGAAATGAAAAAGACTATTCTTCTTGTCGTCCTTATGGTGATGACATTTGTTGGAGCAATGGCTCAGGAAAAGGGTCCTGCGGTGGTGGAGACAGAGAACTTCTCTGTGAAGGTGCCTAAGGGCTGGGTGGTAAAAAAGAAGAGCTCTGGCAGCATAAGCAGCGTTACGCTGGAGCCGGAGACAGCACCGAAACCGGCAACAAACTTCGGTTACAGGGTGGAGCTGTGGTCGTTTGCCTACAAGAGCTACACTGTAGAGAAAATCATAGACGAGGCGTTGCATCAGTATGGTGAGAACGGCGCCAAGAAGATGGAGGACGTGAAGTTTGGTGACAACACCTTCCAACGCACCTTCTTCGATGAGGGACACGGTTCGTCACAGGTCCTTGCCCTGCCGCTCACTGGTGAGGGCGCCCTGCGTGTAGGGGTAAGCTCTTATGCTCTGACAGACAAGAATGTGAAGACGATACTCAAGAGCATAAAGGTGCTTAAATAACGTCAATTTATTATTTCGCGCATCTTTTAACCTTTTTTAAGGGGGAGGCAACGATTATTGATAGTTTTATGTGTACCTTTGCATGTAGTATTGTAAATATCAAATAAACTTAAACATGAAACATCCAATTAAGATTTCGGTAATGGCGCTGGTTGCAATGTTTGCACTCAGCAATAGTGCCAATGCACAGTTTGGCAGTTTGAAGGGACTCGCCAATAAGGCTAAGAAGGCAGTAAAGGAAAAGGTAACAGATACGGGTAGCTCTGTTTCAGAGAGTGCGACAAGCTCTGTAAGTTCAACAACAGGTTCTTCTGCCGGCACAGATAATGACGGCGGAAAAGTAGATGTCACGCTTGCTGATTTCAATGTTGACTACTCTATAGCAAAGAAAACAAACTGGACTTACAGTTCGCCTACAGAAGATGTGTTAGCCGACGTGGCTTATTGGTTACAGAGACTGCGCAACAGTCTGGACAAAGGTAATGCCAACGCAATAGACTTTGAAGCATTAGGACGTATCAACAATGGTGCTCCGTTGTTTTCCTATGTTGACAAACAATACCATCAGACGGCTTCAGCCCGCAACATCCAGGCCGTAGATGACTGGAGTAAAGAGAAAGACCAGTTGGTAAAGGCCGCATGGAAGATAATCTCAGCTAAACTGCCGGAGAAGAATGATTACGTAGGTCGTGTAAATGGTTTGCTTGCTATGGCAGAGAATGCTACAAGCAGAGATGCCAAGGGATATTTCTTTGACCGTGCTTTTGAGGTGACATCGCTTGCCATCAAGTTTGGCAAGATAGGTCAGGGAAGCAGCGATGAGAGCCAGATAGCTTCAAGGTTGCAAGCACTCTATGCTGGTCTTGACGAAGGCTTGAAAGGTAACTATCCTTCATCATTCAAGGTCAGCGACTTTGATGCCTTTGATGCCAAGCGCATTGCCAATGGTGGTGCAGCCGCAGGCGCAGAGGAACAGAGAATGCGTAAGGGTTCGCTGCTGAAAATGTATAAGTATGCAGCTGCCAACAATCGTTACAGGTCTATGCCGGCCTCTAAAGGCAACGCTGCAGAGAAGAGCGTACGCGACTATGTGACGAAGATGTATCCTGAGTGGGGTAAGGTAGTTCGCGTGTCATGTCCGGAGGACTGGACTGTGGTGCGCGACCGTCTGGGTAATCCAACCTATCGTCACTATGGTGCCACCATTCTCTGTGAGGACCAGGGCTATAAGGTGCTGCACGGCATATCCATACACCAGACATATAAGAGTGGAAAGTATGGCACGTCGGTACCTGACAGCGACAGATGGAATACGATGGTTGACCTCGTGAAATAACTTGATGTATGAAAAAGGAGATATACTCAAGAGCATAAAGGTGCTTAAATAAAGAAACGGGGGGGATGCTTCATGGTGAAGCATCCCCCCGTTTTCCTTTAGTATGGAATCTCTTAAAGTTGAACGGTCGGGAACCGTCGTTGCAACTGAGTATGGCGCTCATAGGATAGTTCGTCCTACGATTGAGCGTTCTATAACATATTTTCCAATTGTTCTACGGCATTGGTGATGTCCTCGGCAAAACGCTGGTGGTCCTTTAGGAAGTCAGCCCTGCCACCAGATATGGTATTGAGCAATTCGGGACTCATGTCGTCCACGTAGCTTGCTATGGCATACTCTATGTCATCCCTCTGCCAGTCGAGCGAGGAATGTATATACACGTTTCGCTTCTGATGCAGGAAACTGTATGCTGTTTCTATGCTGTCACGTGTTATCATGCGTCGTAGCCTATTGGTCGGAACTGTTTTTGATTGTCACTCCATACGAAGCCATGACCATGGAGATAGTCTTTTATCTCCTGTGGCTCACGGTTGAAGGCGTAGCATAGTGACTCGAGCGAGTCAAACTCTTCATCGCGCAGCAGCATATTCACGCTCGATACAAGTATTGCCGGGTCTTTGGGTAAATATTCCATTGGGTATCTTTATACAAATGTCTTTTTCACTGCAAAATTAAAACAAATATCTCAATAAAACAAAATCTATTTCAAAAAGTAACCGCGAAGGGCACCAGACTTTGTTAAAAGCCCGCAAAGAAGCGTTCTCTGCTTCAAACAAGAAGTGGAGCAAAATGCTGTCTATATGGCAATAGCCCTGTAAACCTATGCTTTCTTTCTCCTGACGATTTCTCCGTATAGCCATCCACCTATGCCTGCGGCGAGAATTATGTATATCGGGTTTACGCCAAACAGCCATATAAGCAGTGCAGAGACGATGGGAATCCAGCAATTCAACCACCCTATCTTCGCCTTACGAGCCATATTGAACGTGGGCACCGCCATCAATGCCACCACAGCAGGACGTATGCCCGCAAACATTGATGCCACCCAAGGTATGTGCTGAAAGTTCTGGAAGAACATTGCTATGGCAAGTATTATCAATAGCGAGGGCAATGCCGTACCCATGGCTGTAAGCAATGCTCCTTTTACCCCTCTCAGCCTATAGCCTATGAATATTGATATATTTATGGCAAATACTCCTGGACACGTCTGTGCCACGGCTATGAGGTCAAGAAACTGATCTTTTGCTATCCAGCCACGCTTATCTACCACCTCTGCCTCTATCAAAGGTATCATGGCATAACCACCTCCGAGGGTGAATAATCCTATACGAAAGAATGTCTTGAAAAGTTCTGCGCCCACTACTCTATTCCTTATTTTTCTGCAAAGGTAAACATTTTTTTGTTAATGACAATGGATTTTATCTCTACGCTTCTTCCTGTGCTTCAGAAGAAGCTGTGCCCGCATTGCTTCTTTCCAACTTAAAGTATATGAAACTGATAAGGAAGAGCAGTATTCCTGCTATCAGGAAGCTGACGGGGCGATAGAATTCATTGTCGAACACTATGTCGAAGAACAGTAATTTCACCACACACACTATTGTCTGTACCAAGCCATAGAGTCGCAAGCCCTTGAAGCCAAGACGGAAGCCTGCTACTATAAATGCAACGGCTAACAGTATGCCTGCCAATGAAATAATATATGACACGGCAGAGAAACGCCATAGTATTACGACTAACAGCCATGTGAATTTTCCTCCATTATAGATACTCAGCAGGTATTCGGGACAACGACCTACCAGACTGTTAACTCGTTTCAGGTTCATTACTGCAAGCATAAGTGTCAGTGCTATGAGCATAAAGGTAACGATTTGCTCACTGTTTTCTATAGTATGGAATATGAAAAGGTTGTCATGATAAGAGTAGAGCAAATATGTGCCAATCATCATAAGAACCTCATGCATATAGTTACAAAACTTAAATGAGAACGCCTCTAACTGTTTCGTAACGGGATTGAACTGGAAACGCATTAAGCCGCAGGATATGACGAATAATGCTATGAGTGCCCATGTTTCCGCTCCTCCTATGATATCCATGATATATAGCGCATGAATAAAGCATGGCCATAAGACGGCATGACATATCTTGTCAAACTGAGTATAGTGTCGATAAGTCCATATAGTGGATGCTGTAAGTACAGCCAAATACATAACGTATGCAGTAAACCTTGGTCCGGAATCTATGCTTGCCAACATATTTATATAAAACAGAATGTAGCAGGCTAACTTCACCTTGTCAGAGGGGCGAATGTATGCCAACGTCCAAAGCATAAATGATGCTACCAGACCTACAATCGGATTACCATAAACCGACGGTATATTTATGATTTGATAATCATCTGATATTAATCTTACCGGTAGTGCCATCACTGCCAAGAACAAACATACGCAAATAAGGAAACCTTGATTAGGAAATCCCTGACCGCTTTCCGGCAATGTCTTTAATCCCTTGCAGATTAAGACAAGCGCCATGCAACAAAGCATGATGTAACAACATTCTGCGTCAACAAAATTACATACATACAACTCGATAATTCCAAAGGCTAAGCCTGACAAGAGAGTCATTCTTTCCAACAAGTCACTGCGACGCCATATCAATCCTCCAAACGCTGATAACGTTATCAGATATACCAACGCCTTGCCTTGTAGATAATACTTGTACGAATATTCTCCCTCTCCTACGGTATAGTCTATAGTCAAGCCTTGGACATAAGAGATAACATAGAGGAACAGATAGAAATAACCCAGATACCTGAACTTGCTGTTATCGCAGTATAGTCCGATACCAAATGCTAACACTGCCGGAACCCAATGCGTGCCAAACCACTCATGATAGAATGCTCCGAAATTCAAACTTGGAATTACGTATGCCGTAAACACTATCATTGACACAATAAGAATACGTCCTCCATTTGTGTCAGCATAGCTGAATATCTTTGAGAATAATATACAGAATCCGATAAGGGTGATGCTAAGCAAGACACTCCACATCCAGTGATTGGCAAATGCAGGATGGCCAATGTATGTCATATACAATACCTTGTAGAGATTATCAAATGAGAATTGCGTAGCGCAAGCAAGGAATACTACCAAGGACAGGCATGTAGGTAAAGCGAATATTATTTTGTAGCTTACCTTATTGTTATAATGAACAAGCTGGCCTGCCAATACAACTGCCGTTGTCAGGAAGATTGTCAGCAACAGGAGGTTGCTGTTGCTGTATATTCCCGCCATAAGTAACATTACCAATGGGAATTGTATGAGAAGCCATGCGTCACGTTTGTAAGAATGTGAGATGTTAGCAAAGAATAATGCCGTAACACTAATAAGATATACCCATAATCCAATAGAGGAGTCACTCCATCGCTGCACTGTCATATATGCAGACACCAAGATGCCTACGTAACATATATAACTGAACATGACAGACCTGTACCTGCTAAGCACGGTCATTACGGCTATCCATATAACCACGCATGCCATCAGGGAGTATTCAGATAATACTCCAAGTGTAAAATGTGAAACTAAAGCAGTGATGTAACAGCTGGCGGTTCCACATCCTGCCAAGGCTGCAAACAGACTTTTGTAGCGGCCCTCATGCTTCATCTTCCACATACCGAGGGCTGTAACTCCCAAACTGCCTGCCCCCATCAGCAGTGCCTTCATAAGGTTTGTAAGATAAGGTTGAATAAGACTTGCAAACATTATCAAGGCAAAAATAATCAGGGCTGAACCGGCTATCGGTATAACTTTCTTGCCTATCTTCAACTCTAAAGACTGAGTCTCTGTAGCTTCTTCTTCTTGTTCTTCTGTGTTTTCAATATCTTCAGCTATAAAGGCCTCTGTATTCTCTGATGCAGATGTATTCGCAACTGTTTCTTTAACTGTAGTCTGCTCACTGACGTACTCTTCTTTTGAAGTCTGCTCAGTAACAAACTCTTCTTTTGAAGTTTGCTCAGTAATGAGCTCTTCCTTTCTGATTTGCTCTGCAACGGTTTCTTCCGCAGGAGCCATAGTGTATGGAGTAAACACAGAGTCTTCCTCTATTGGCTTTGCTTCCGGACACAGTGGTTCCGTCTGCACCTTCTCTGCTTGTGTCACGCACTGAGTTGTATCAGACACGCTTTGTATGTTTTGCAGTGCCATTTTTCTGAGTTCAGCTACCTGTGCTTCCAATTCGCACACGCGTTCTTCCAAACTCTTTTTATGGTTTGTACTGTCCATGTTATACCTATTAAGATGTTATTATTTACAGTATGTATTTCGAGTACAAATTTACATAAAATATTTGAATTAGATGCACATAAACGAAAATTTTTCTAATAACTACACAACAACGAATTAAGGTTGTTTTCACTTTGTCATAAAAAAGGTATTTTTGCTTACACTTTGACTTTTTAAGACTTTCGACTTCACTAAGCAAAATAGAGAAAAAGGATGCCGAAAATTGCTCTTAAACTGCCCCGGTGGGTAAAATATATTGTCCGAGTGGGTAAATTTTATCATATTTTACCCACTCGGACAACGTAATTTGATAGCTTTTTCGCTGTAATTTGATAGCTGTCACACTGTAAAAGCTATGCTTTTACGATGTAATATGATAGCTTTTACAATTCTTGAAAAATCCCAATACTGATTATCAACAAGTTACAAACATCGAATTTTTGCCCGAATTTACGAATAATTCCTCGTCGCTGGATTTTATCGCACAGAAATCAAAGTGCGAAAAATCAATATGTAAGCAAAACAAGCTTTTGGGTGACAAAATGATTTTTTGATCGCTCAGTGCTCCTTTAGAGCAGAAACGAAAAAACGCGCCTTGTCAATTTTGTTGACAAGGCGCGTTACATTATGAATGTTGTACACTTTACACTTACTTTGAGATCTTCTCAATCCACTTGCGAGCATTTACAAATGCCTCGTGCCATGGAGTAACCTGGTCGGTCAGGCGGCGCTCCTCTGGATAGTAACCGCACTGCCATGGGAACTGGGTACGCTCTGGGTGGGGCATGATGGCGAGGTGACGACCGTCCTTGCTTGCCAGTGCAGCCACGTTGTATGCAGAACC
>JAEEGI010017283.1_pt1 | contig 14809 bp, 14 predicted proteins | sample 8958751 | NCBI WGS metagenome assembly JAEEGI01 (sample SAMN16246545, study PRJNA631951) | gut metagenome | biome: gut microbiome; feature: rumen; material: KS-attached | host: Bos | place: Iran: Karaj | collected 2018-10
CTTTTCGCCGCCCTTTTCGGCCTGATCCTTTTCGGCTTTTGCCATCATGTCCTTCATAGCGGCGGAGAAGCATTTGCCGCAGTAAATGCATTCCTTGGAGCGGTCCATCACGCAGCGGCGTATGCCGGCTCCGTCATAGGTGAACGACTCGCGCCCGTCGGGGCCGACGCTGCGGTTGATCTTGGACCAGTCGCCGTCAAGATATACCGCGGAAAAAACGATGGGCTTGCTTATCCTGCGGAAGTTTACGGGGCAGTGATAGAGTTTGGGCGGCACGCGGATAATGGTGGGCTCGGTGAGGGTATAAAGCTCGAGATTTTCGGGATCTTCGCCGATCCATACGTCTACCTCGGCGTCAAACTCCCAGAAGTTTTTCAGGTCCGCGCCGGTGAAAACGAGGTATTCGTCAACGGCGTGGTGGGTATGCGGCACCTCCATGACCAGCTCCTTGGTGACGGAGGTGAAGTCCATGTACAGCTTTGCCGCGGGCATCATGGTAGTGCCGCGGAAAAAACCGCGGGGAGACGCAAAGCCGTACCAGCTGTGGAATTCCTGCGGGATCGTGAAAACCAGATCGTCATATCGACCCATTTGCCATACCACCTTTACTTATATTTTTATTATATTTATTCTCAATCGTCGGCCCGCCGCCGAAGGGACGGGAGGGGGTAACGGTCATGCGGCTTAAATCGTATAACGGCCGATTTGCGGTCGCTTTGCGGTCATTATAGCACAGTATGAAGATATTACCAAGATAAAAAAGAATGATTTTTGACTCTTTTGCGCCGCTTGACCGCTTTTTGAAATTATGATAATCTAATACGGCAAACGGAGGTCCCGCATATGAACAAGAAAAAGTTTATTCTCCCGATATGCGCCCTGCTGGCGGCGATAGCCGTCGAGGCGCTTCCTTTCAGCATGTCCTGCCATTGGACGCCCGAAAAGGACGTTGTGATACACGAAACGTACTCGTATTTCAATATGACGGTTTTCAGAAACGGCGTATACGGGCCGTTCGTGACGACGATGCTCAGCATCGCCATGGTGCTTATCATCATAGTGCTTTCTGCAAGAAAAGAGCCGAATTTCAAGCAGCACCGCAACATGGTGCGTTACGGCGTCCTGACGTTCGTAGCCTCGCTGACGCCGCTCATTCTCGGCTCCGAATGGTTCTCGATATACAGCGTCGTAATCAGCGCCCTGCTGCTTGCGGCTACGGTGATGCTCCACAGGATGTCTGACGACGTGCTGGCGGCAGAGGAAGCCCTGAATAAGGAGCGGGAGAAAAAGGCAAAGCAGGCGAAAAAGGAAAGACAGCAGGCGGCGTCAAACGCCGGCAGGAAAAAATAAACTTGCGTGCAGCTCGGGCGGCGGGATACCGTTCCCGCCGCCTTGCAAATTATTTCACAAAAGTCTTGCATTTCCTCGGAGAGTGTGCTAACATATCAAAGCTGATTTCTTTGACCGGGTGTGGCGAAGTTTGGTATCGCGCTTGAATGGGGTTCAAGAGGCCGCTGGTTCGAATCCAGTCACTCGGACCAAAAAGACCCGACCGCTTATGCGGTCGGGCCTTTTTGCATTTGGGAGTCTTATTCGAACCGGCGGCCTCTTGATGGCATCCCCGAGCGGTTCTGCCCGAAGGGCAGGAGCGAGTGGGGCCATAACGCCGCCGGCTTGCCGGACGAAGTCGGCAAGCCGCTGGTTCGAATCCGGTCACTTCGTCGGAGCAAACTGCGCTCGCGCCGTTTGCGGCGCAGTAAATGACCGACGCCGCAAACATTGCATCGCTGCGTTGCTCCTCCTCTTCACATCGCAAACGGACAAGCCGGTTTGCAATGTGGACCCGAACGCGGTCGGGCCTTTTTGCATTTGGGAGTCTTATTCGAACCGGCGGCCTCGAAACCTCTTTTGTCTGCCAAGGCAAGAGAGGTTTTCTTGTTGCTTTTTGGGCAAAAATCGGGTAATATATAATTTGCAGAGGTATCAAGATGAATTATAAAAAGAATATTTCAGACAAATTGGCACTTGGATACGGGTCAAAATATCAATTACTCAGAATGCTTGGTTGGCATCGAAATGAGTTTAATCACACGATTGCTCAGTCTGCTCATATTAGTTCAAACATAAATTGGTTGGATTTTAGATTTAATGGTCCGGAAGACAAAGAATTGTTGAATTTTGACTTTATCGATACTGTCAATGACGAATGGCGAGAATATTGGAAATGCGGATTTGCCGGTTTAAACTGGGATGCTGTCGGTATAACCGAAGATGGAACTTATGTTTTCGTGGAGGCAAAAGCAAACAGTGAGGAATTGAAATCATCTTCGGGCGGAAGTGAAAAAAGTATAGAATCAAATAATCGAGTGATAGAAAAAGTAATTAAAAAATATAGTGTACAAAAAACAGCAGAAGACTGGAACCGCGATGTTTATCAATTAGCGAATCGCCTGGTGGCAATAGATTTCTTAATTCAGAAGAAAATAAAAGCAATACTTGTTTATGTGCTATTTGAAAATGGCTATGAATTCAATTCTTCTACTAACAAATCGGTATCAAAGGAAGAATGGGAGAAGACGATAAAAAACGAATTCGACAAAGCCGGTATAGTTGGTACAGGACTTGAAAAAATGGTTTCGGTATGTATTATTAACTGCAATAAAAAAGAATCAAACCTATAAATGGTGTACTTTTTTGTGTTCTTAGCTCGGTTTTGTACCTTTTGGTGATTCTTAGACAAAAAGACCCGACCGCTTATGCGGTCGGGCCTTTTTGCATTTGGGAGGCTTATTCGAACCGGCGGCCTCTTGATGGCATCCCCGAGCGGTTCTGCCCGAAGGGCAGGAGCGAGTGGGGCCATGTCGTCGGAAGAAGCCGACTCCATTTCGTTTCCGCGCTGCGGCGAAAACTGCATATCCGTTAGCTCCTTCCTCCTCTCACCGCCGGATCCGCTTCACCGGGCTCCGACGGTGTTCTTTCGAAATGAAGTGAACGGAGAGGGGATAAACACCCGGCCTCCTGACGGCATCCCCGAGCGGCTGCCGCGGCCAAACTGCGGCGAAATCGAAACGCTTGGATCGGCTGCTCAGGATACCGTATAAATAATACATCGGGGCAGATGAATGCCCCGACGCGCCTCAAAACACCTGTGTCGTGCCAACGCTTCGGTCTTACTCCGGCAAATGCCGTTCCATGACCTCAAACAGCTTGTCAACCGAGATCGGCTTTTCGGTAAAGGCGTTCATTCCCGCTTCAATGGCCGCATTGCGGTCCCTGTCGTTGGTGTTCGCCGTGACCGCGATGATCGGGATCGACGCTTTCGCCGCGTCGGGAAGCCGGCGTATGCTTCTCGTCGCTTCTATACCGTCCATGTTCGGCATTCTGACGTCCATCAAAATCAGATCATAATGATCAGCCGGATTGGCGATCACCTTATCCAGACAGATCCGGCCGTCTTCCGCGAAGTCGAGCTCCGCGCCGTACCGTCTCAGGAGTTCTCCGAGGATCTCCCGGTTTATCTCCATATCTTCGGCGATGAGAATTCGCTTGCCGGAGAAACGATACGGCGCGAAACGGGCTTTCCGATCGCGCTCGCCTTCTTTCAGATATTCGTCCAGATTTCCGGCCGATGAACGGGAGTCCGCACCCGGCACAGGTTCCCGCAGAGTCGTCTGAGTCGCGCTGTTGACCACCTCGAGCAGGTATTCTCCGGAGGCCCGGATGCTGTGCAGATATCGCCGCACCCGGTCCCTGTTCTCGTAATGATTTTCCGCCAGATCCACGCATCCGAGTATTATATGGAGCGGAGTACGGAAGTCGTGGGACATTTCAAGGATCTGCATCAGCCTGGAGGGCGGCACCTCTCCGATGCTTTCATTCAGAAGATCGTTCATATGGACGCCCAGCGCATCAGCCAGCTTCGGAAACAGTCTGATATCCGGGTAAGACAGATCGCGTTCCCATTTCGAAACCGCTTTGTCGGTAATATACAGCTTTTCGGCAAGCTGAGACTGCGTCATGTGGTTTTTTAATCTGAGAAAGCGTATATATGCTCCGAACGTGTTCGTTTTCATACGTACTCACCTCCGGTGTGATGTTTTGAGCGCCTCGGAGAGGCGAGATGCGCAGTATGATGACCGTCATATAGTCATTATATCACGGTTTTCCGGAAAAACGACCGACTGTTGGTTTACTTCCGGGGAGCTTCTTCATCTGTTCGGGCTCTGTGATCCCGGCATGACCGAGAGCGCGCTTTCCGGACAGGGGAGCATACCGGCGATCGGAAGCCGGGCTTCGGGACGACCGGCGCTTCAAAGGGCGCTGCCGCACCGGCCGGAGCACGCCCCGTGCCGGGAAGCGGCGGGACGGAGACCCGGGCAATTTACGACTTGCTTTTTTCCTGATATTAACATACAATACAACTGTGAAAAGCAGAGACGTATGAGCCGGGAAGGGATACCGACCGGCGCGTATGAGCCCGAGGGACGCCGGAACGCCCTCCGGGCGGGGAGATCATTTGCGCATAAGGCCCGTCGGCGCGGACGCGTTTTCGGAAAATGACGCAGAACGTCCTAATTCCGGAATGAACGGGCATATCTCAGGACCGATCGGCATGTTAATTGCCGTCAGGGATATTCGCGAAATCAGGGAGGTACGATCATGAAAAAGCTGCTCTGCACAATTCTGATCATCTGCGCGCTTGCGTCGATGACGGCATGCGGAGGCAAACCGCAGGAAAAGACCGACGAAGGATTCAAGCCGGCTCTCGACACGAACACAAGCTGCGGGATCACGGTAGTCGGAAGCTATGATAACTTCGAGGCGCTGGAGGCTGAATTCGTCCGGTTCAACGAGATATACCCGAACGTGCAGCTGAACTATATGAAGCTGGACGACTATAACAACATCCTGGACAAAGCGCTGGAAAGCAATGAAAAGCCCAATATTTTCTTCTCCTTTACCTGGATGACCGGGAACGAACAATACAAAGCGGTGGTCGACCATATGGAGGATCTTTCCGACCCCGCGCTGGGGCTGAAGCTGGACTGCATACGCCCCGGTCTGCTCAATCACGACGCGGAAGGCCGCGTGCGGCTGGTGCCGGTTTTTTCCAGGACCTACGGTATGCTGGTGAACAACGATCTGTTTGAAAAGGAAGGTCTCGGCGTCCCCTCCACCTGGACGGAGCTGATGGACGTATGCGATGAGTTCCGCAGCAGAGGGTATGCCAGCCCCATGATGGGCTACAGCCTCAAATCTTCCAGCTGTTTCATGAATACGGTGGCCTATCCGCTGTTTACTGCCGCGCTTGCCGAGGCTCCGGAGGCGCTTGCGCCGGCAAATGAGCTGGATCCCGCCGCCGGAGAATACATGCGTCCGGCGCTGGAAGCGGTGGAGCAGCTGATAGAGAGCGGCTGTATCGATCTGGATGAGTGCGACAAGATCGAGGACAACTATACCCAGGTGATCCTGCGCTTTTTCGAAGGCGACGTGCCGATGATGATCTGCACCGCCGATACCGTGTCCGGAACCAAAAAAAGAGAGAGCCAGTCCGAGGCGTTCACCGCTTCGCCGTTTAATTATACGTTTTCACCGCTCCCTCTGACAGACAAAGGCGGGTATTTTATCGACAGTCCCTCCGTGGAGTTCTCCGTAAACAAGGACTGCGACGATCTGGATATGACAAACGAATTCATGCGGTTTCTGATCACGAATGAAGAGCTGAATGAGATGGCTTCGGTGAAGCGGCTGGTTACGCCCACCACGGAACTGTCCGTGGATTCGGTTTACGCGCCCTTCGGCCGGGTGCCTTCGGACCTCATCATATCTCCGGAAGTGCTCGGCATTACGGACCCGCTCACTGTCCAGATCCGTATCGCGGCGTTCCGGGTGGGAAAAGGCGAGATCACCGTGGATGAAGCCGTCGCGATGTACGGAAGCTTTGAGTAAAAATGACGTCGGCCCGAAGAAAGGAATGGCAATAAAATGAAAATCGTCGTATTGAGCGGAAGTCCCAGGCCGAACGGAAACACCGCGGCGCTGGTGTCGGCCTTTAAGGAAGGCGCAGAAAGCAAAGGACATACCGTGTCGGTCCTGCAGGTCGGGACGATGAAGATAGGCGGCTGCAGGGGCTGCGAATACTGCCATGACAAGGGCGGCGGCAAGTGCGTACAAAAGGACGACATGGACCGGGTTTATCCCGCGCTTGCCGAGGCGGATATGACCGTGCTCGCCTCTCCGGTCTATTATTTCGGCCTGACTGGCCAGCTGCAGTCGGCCATATCCCGTTTCTACGCGGTCATGGCTCCGGCGGCGAAAAAATGGGCGCTCATACTGACCTCCGGCTCGCCCGACGTATACGGCGCCATCGAGACGCAGTACCGGGGCATACTGAATTTCATTCAGGCGGAGGATCTGGGCATATTCGAGTATGACGGCAGGCAGGCGGGTACGGAAGCCGCCTCCGCCGAGGTCAGGGCCTTCGGAGCGTCGCTGTAAGAAACGAGAGAAGTATAAAAATGGAGCTTTTACACGGTTCGCCGTCCGATATGGGCGGCAGAAGCGACAGAGAGAAGCGGGCGTACGCGTTTCTGGACAAGCTCGGCATAGCTTTTGAGCGGACGGATCACCCGGACCGGCCGGCCACGTCCATGGAGGTGTGCGCGGACGTAGACGCGATACTCGGAGTGCATATCTGCAAAAACCTGTTTCTATGCAACCGTCAGAAAACGGATTTCTACCTGCTGGTGATGCCGGGAGACAAGCCATTCAAAACGAAGGAGCTTTCCGGGCAGTTGGGCGTGAGCCGCCTGTCCTTCGGCGACGAGTCATATATGGAGCGCTTCCTCGACCTGCATCCCGGCAGCGTTTCGGTGCTGGGCCTGATGAACGATAAGGAGCGGCGGGTAAGGCTCATTATCGACGAGGACGTGCTGAAGGAAGAAATGTTCGGCTGTCATCCCTGTGAAAACACGAGCTCCATCCGCTTCGCGACGAAGGATCTTACGGATAAGATCCTGCCCGCGCTGGGGATAGAGCCGGTTACGGTACATCTTGAGGGAACGGAATGATGAAAGCCCCCGCCCTTTGTCGGCAGACAAAAGGCGGGGGCTTTCTGATGCCGCCTTTGCGGCGCGTGGAAGTCGGTTTGTCGAATGCCCCTTATCTGAGTATCAGGGAGTATAAGTAATCGTTTTTTGCTTTCATGTTTCTGCCAATTAACAATAAAACGCCGAAAATATGATAGCGCAATACAATATTATACTGTATAATAACCTGTAAGTTGACTTTGGAGGCGCGTTATGGCAAACGGCACTACACAGGCAAACCTTGGATTTGAGAAGCAGCTTTGGGACGCGGCTTGCGTACTTTGGGGTTCTATCCCCGCCGCGGAATATCGGCAGATCATCGTCGGTCTGATCTTCCTGCGTTACATTTCCGCCGCGTTTGAAAAGCGGTATGCGGAGCTGGTGGCGGAGGGCGACGGCTTTGAGGACGATCCCGACGCATACATGGAAGACAACATCTTCTTCGTGCCTGAGATCGCCCGCTGGAAGTACATCGCCAAGTACACCCACTCCCCTGAGATCGGCAAGGTGCTGGATGACGCCATGCGTGCCATCGAAGACGACAACAGGACGCTGAAGAACGTGCTGCCGAAGGTCTACGCCAGCCCTGATTTGGACAAGAAGGTGCTGGGCGAAGTGGTGGACCTCTTCACCAACAATCTGCACATGGACGGCTCGGAAGAGGACCAGGACCTTTTAGGGCGGACCTATGAATACTGCATCGCACAGTTCGCCGCGAAGGAAGGCAAGGGCGGCGGCGAATTCTATACGCCCGGCTGCGTCGTGCGGACGCTGGTTGAAGTGCTGAAGCCCTTCGAGAACTGCCGCATTTATGACCCCGCCTGCGGCAGCGGCGGCATGTTCGTGCAGAGCGCAAAGTTCATTCAGGCGCACGGCGGAAAGCGCGGCACTTTGTCCATCTACGGGCAGGAGGCGAACCCCGACACCTGGAAGATGGCGAAGATCAACATGGCGATCCGCGGCATGAACGCGGACTTCGGCAAGTATCACGCCGACACCTTCACGAATGACCTTCATCCCACGCTGAAGGCGGATTTCGTGATGGCGAATCCTCCCTTCAACTATCACCCTTGGCATCAGGAGGAACTGACAGGAGATGTGCGGTGGAAATATGGCGTTCCCCCCGCAGGAAACGCCAACTATGCCTGGATCCAGCACATGATCCACCATCTGGCACCCAACGGCAAGATCGGTCTGGTGTTGGCAAACGGCGCCCTCGCCACGCAGTCCAGCGGCGAGGGAGAGATCCGCAAAAGGATCATTCAGGCGGACCTGGTGGAAGCCATCGTCGCCATGCCCACCAATCTGTTCTACAGCGTCACGATCCCTGTGACCCTCTGGTTCATCAGCCGCAACAAGAAGAACAAGGGCAAGACGGTTTTCATCGACGCCCGCAGGATGGGCACGATGATCGACCGCATCCACCGTGAGCTGTCGGATGAGGAAATCGCCAAAATCGCGGGGACGGTCGAAGCCTTCCAGAATGACACGCTGGAGGATGAAAAAGGCTTCTGCGCCGTCGCCACCTTGCAGGACATCGAGAAGCAGGAATACATTCTCACGCCTGGACGCTATGTGGGCATCGAAGAGCAGGAGGAGGACGGAGAGCCTTTTGAAGAGAAAATGGCTCGCCTGACTTCGGAGTTGTCTGAGATGTTTGAGAAATCTCATGAGCTGGAGGAAGAGATCAGGGCAAAGCTGGGGGCGATTGGTTATGAGATCTGATTGGAAGATAAATAAGCTCTCAGAAATCGCAATCTTCAATCCCACTGAAAGACTTCCAAAAGGAACTATGGCAAAGAAAATCGGAATGGAAAAACTTCAGCCATTCTGTAGAGACATCCCATCTTTTGAGGTCGAAGCCTTTTCGGGTGGAACTAAGTTCCGAAATGGCGACACCATAATGGCACGGATTACACCGTGCTTGGAGAATGGCAAGACCGCAAAAGTAAGCATTCTTGATTCCGATGAAATAGGTTTTGGCTCTACAGAGTATATTGTTTTTCGCCCTTCAGACGAGACCGACGAAGACTATCTCTATTACTTGGTTTGCAGTCCCATCGTTAGAGAACCCGCCATAAAATCAATGGTTGGGTCTTCAGGGCGGCAAAGAGTTCAGACTTCTGTTGTCGAGAATCTTGAAATACTTGTGCCAACATATGGAGAGCAAAAAAGGATTGGTGCATTCTTAAAAGCGCTTGATGACAAAATCGAACTCAACAATCGGATAAACAATAATTTACTTCAGCAAGCGCAGGCTATCTTTAGCAAATACTACGATGCCTCAATTGATAAGCAATCGTTTACATCCTTGATTCGAGTATTGGGCGGTGGAACCCCCAAAACTAGCAATCCCGAATACTGGAATGGGGCTATTCCGTTCTTTACTCCCAAAGATGTGGGTGAGCCATATACTTTTCATACCGAAAAGAACCTTACCGAAGCTGGCTTGGACAATTGCAATAGCCGTTTATATCCAATAAACACATCCTTTGTGACAGCTCGTGGAACTGTTGGCAAGGTTAGCTTAGCAGGAAAGCCAATGGCTATGAATCAATCGTGCTATGCTCTCGCAAGCGAAACCATTGATCCCATTTTGGTGTACTTTTACGTTCTAAAAGCGGTTTCGTCTTTGAAGCACAAAGCCTCTGGAGCTGTGTTTGACGCTATTGTTACCCGTGACTTTGATACAGAAGTCATCAATGTTCTCAATTCAGATGATTCCAAAGCAGTTTTGGAAGTCATTGCTCCAATGATGAATGCAATTCACAGCAACACAGAAGAGAACATACGGCTTTCATCATTGAGAGACGCGTTGCTTCCTCGACTAATGTCTGGAGAACTCAACGTTTCCGAGGTCGAGATTTAAGCCGCTAAATTATTGTTTAGCCAAAAGGAATGAGAAAATGGAAAAATGTCATTTGAAATCTGTTTTCTTTAGCAGATTAAAAGGGTTAAAAAATGCAAACATCTTTTTTTCTGATACATTAACTGCCATAATGGGGGTTAACGGATCAGGAAAAACAACGGTAATTCACGCGTTAGCGTGTTTATATCAACCGGATGGTAAAGGTGAGAATCATAGATTTCCAGAATTTTTCGTTCCCAATACAGATGCACTTTGGAATGGAAGCAAATTGAATGTTGTCAATGAAATAACAGACTCAAATGGAAGGCAAATTGTACAGCCATCAATAGAGTATAGCAAAACTTTTGATAGATGGTGCCCTCGATATAACAGTCGTCCAAAACGGAATGTCTACTACATAGGCATTGAATCATGTATGCCAGATATTGAAAAAAAGAATATAAATTCCAGAATCATTTATAGAACCAAAGAACTAATGGATGGTCAATCTGAAAAGATAATAAAAATGTCTGCTTATATCTTAAATAAAGATTACAAGCAGTTACTTGATAACACATATAATGAAAAACACTTTTTGGGCGTTTCGTTGACAACCGGGTTAAAATACTCTTCGCTGAGTATGGGAAGCGGCGAACAAAGGGTAATAAAAATAATCAGCACTTTGTTGAAAGCAGAGCCGTATTCATTGGTTTTGATTGATGAAATAGATCTCTTGCTTCATGTTTCATCACTGAAAAGACTAATTAAAAAGCTATACGAAATTGCAAAGAGTAAGCATATTCAAATAGTTTTTACAACTCACTCCTTAGAAATTGCCCGCCTGGGATCATATGTTAAAATTCAGTATATCGATAATATCGCCGAGGGAAAGGATACACTTGTATACGAAAAAATCACTCCGGAACTCATTTACAGTATGACAGGAGAATTAAAAAAACCATTTAGAATATATGTGGAAGATTCTTTGGCGAAGGCGATTGTTGTCGAGCTAATTCGTAAGAGAAACAAATCTTCATCTGTTGATGTTTTGACATATGGAGCTATAGAGAACGCATTCACATTGTCGGCGAGTTATGTATTAAGAAACGATGCTACAGATGGTGTGTTGATCGTATTAGATGGAGATAGATACAGAGGAGAAGAAGAAAAAAAGGCTCAAATTCAGAAAAAATTATCCGGAACGGAAGATGACTCAGAAACTAAGCGTGAAAAAGCGCGTGATATTATTTCAGAGTTTAATCTTCAAGATAGTGCTACTCCAGAAGAATTTATTTTTAATACGATAGCTAGGTGCATTCCAAGTGATAACGAAATATGGGTTGCAGCAACGGAAATAAAAGCAGTAAGCGATTCACATGAATGGTTGGGACTAATTTGCAATAATCTTGGATGTGACTATTCATATATAGCTAGAGAAGTCTTCTTACATGCATATGAAAGCAAAAAAGATGAAATATTCATAAAGTATATTCATCCCATAGAAACTTGGATAGAAAGCAATTGTTAATAATCAAAACTCCCACCAACGGCGGGAGTAAACAAAGGAACTGCCGTTGAGTAATCGTTCTCTTGAGGTTAAATCAAAGGAGAGAAAACGATGAAAGACGCAATAATCAATCAGGTGTTGCAGGAAATGCTGCCGTATCTCGACAACGCGCAGATGAAAAGGCTTCAAACAGTTCTGAATCACGTACTATGGAACTGTTCCGTGGAAGAGCAAAGAATTGAATCACAGATGGATCAGACAAAAGACCTGATCAGTCTGTTCCTTGCCTCAAAACGAGTAGAAGGATGCTCTGAAAAGACATTGTCCTACTACAAGGCGACTATTGAGGCTTCAATCAAAATGATAGGAAAACCGGTCACGCATATCGCCACCGAAGACCTCCGCGTTTATCTGACCGAATATCAGCGAAAAAAGCAGTCAAGCAAGGTGACAATAGACAATATACGTCGGATCCTTTCAAGCTTCTTTTCATGGCTTGAAGACGAGGATTACATACTGAAAAGTCCGGTGCGGCGGATCCATCGGGTGAAAACGAGTACAACAATAAAGGAAACGTATTCGGATGAGGCGCTCGAAACCATGCGGGACAGTTGCCAAGAATTGCGCGATCTTGCCATCATAGATTTGCTGGCTTCAACCGGGATGCGCGTTGGCGAAATGGTACGGCTGAACCGCAGCGACATCGACTTCAACGAGCGTGAATGTGTGGTTTTCGGCAAAGGCGATAAGGAGCGGCTCGTGTATTTCGACGCAAGGACGAAGATACATCTGCAAAACTACCTTGCAAGCAGGACAGATTCGGAATCGGCGCTGTTCGTCACGCTGAAAGCACCATATAAACGGCTCCAGATCGGCGGCGTAGAAACACGGCTGCGTGAAATGGGAAAGCAGCTGGATATTCCGAAGGTACACCCGCACAAATTCCGGCGGACGCTTGCCACGATGGCGATCGATAAAGGAATGCCGATAGAACAGCTGCAGCAGCTCTTAGGGCATCAACGAATAGATACCACGCTGAAATATGCGATGGTCAAACAGAGCAACGTGAAGTTGGCTCATAGAAAGTACATCGGATAAGAAAGGTTAAACATGGCTGAATGGAAAGAATGCTTGTTATCTGATTTGGGAACTGTAGTGGGCGGTGCAACTCCTTCAACAAAGACTGCGGCCAACTATGACGGCGGCACAATCCCGTGGATTACGCCGAAAGACCTTGCAGGCTTCAGTGGTAGATACATTGTACGCGGAGAACGAATGATTACTGAAAGAGGATTAGCGAGTTGCTCGACTCAGATAATGCCAGCAAGTTCTGTGCTTTTTTCTTCGAGAGCACCTATTGGATATGTGGCTATTGCGGCGAATGATCTTTGCACTAACCAGGGGTTCAAAAGCATCGTACCGAATGAAGCTACTGATTCATTATTCTTGTACTATCTTTTGAAATACAAAAAAGACGCAATAGAAAACCTTGGGAGCGGCACGACATTCAAAGAAGTATCCGGTTCCACTATGCGAAATGTTAAGGTAAGAGTTCCTTGTTCTCTTGTAGAGCAAAGAAAAATCGCCTCTGTTCTTGGAACTGTTGATGACAAGATTGAGGAAAACGAAAAGATAAACAATAATTTACAAGAGCAAGCTCGTGCATTGTACCGCTCTTGGTTTGTTGATTTTGAGCCGTTTGACGGTTCACAGCCGAGTAATTGGAAGAACGGCAGATTGAAAGATGTACTATCACTCCAGCGATCCTCCATAAAAGCAGGAGAAAACACGTCTTTACCATACCTTCCGATTGATATCATCCCCATGAATACATTTGGATTGAGTGATGTTAAGCCAAACGAGGAAGCACAAAGCAGTTTGATCACTTTTAGTAAAGACGATATCGTTATTGGCGCAATGAGGGTTTATTTTCATCGTGTTATCATTGCACCTTTTGATGGAATTACACGTACAACGTGTTTCACATTACGTCCATTCAACGCAGATTATCTCGGCTTTTCTCTGTTATGCTGTGATCAAGATAGCAGTATCGAGTATGCACAACAAACCTCGAAAGGGTCTACGATGCCTTATGCGGTTTGGGATGGCGGGCTTGGTGATATGGAAATACCTATACCTGATCCCAAAACTGCCCATAGGTTTAACGAAATAGTTATGCCAATGATCAGAATCATTCAATCGTCGTTCGCAGAGAACAAGAATCTTCGTGAACTTCGAGATTCATTATTACCACGACTGATGTCCGGCGAGCTGGATGTCTCCAACCTCGACCTCTAAGCCGCTAAATTATTGTTTATGGAGGATGATATGCATTTTAAATGCCGTGAAGTATGCAAAGATGATTATTGCCAGTGCCAGCAAAGAAACGTAATCTCTTCGTTTGAAGATGAACCTGATTATCGGGACATCTGATGCAAACGTGGAAAGCCGATAGAAGATGGTTTTCACTATTACAACCATTACGATGGCGAAGACCATGACGATATTGACGAGTGGTAATACTCTCGCTTTTTGTTCTTGTCGTTTATAACGGGCGCATCTTCAATGGTATTTCGAAGGAACGCGTCTTGTTAGGGAGGAATCATAATGGCAGTTTCTATCGGACAGAGAGTGCAATCCATGATAGATCATATGGGAAAAGGAGAGCTTGAGTTAGCTCTTTCAGATATTTGCATTGCAATTGATATTACTTCCCAAAAGTATTATGGCGAACAACATTCTTCGGCATCTTGCTACAAACGTTTTCTGAAAGAAAACATTTGGATGATTCTTGTTACGGGCATGAACGCTGTTATAGCAGATGGTATTAAAATTCCATTTTCTCATAAAGACATTAAGTCTGACAATGAAGGATACTGCACGTTTGAGCAAATTGTTTATCATGTTATGCGTTGCGGACTTATTCACGGGACAGGAGAAGACAGCAAGATCGTATGGAATAATCACGCATTTCTCGCAGTCGACAGCAACGGGAATCTCAATTTATCTCCAGCGTTCATTTGGGGACTGGCCTTATCAGTTATAGTTTGTCCAGTTAATGCTGATGAACGTGTCGGAGACTTGTGTTGGATATCAACCGCAACATTTAAGTATCTGATCAATGACTTGTGGGGCAAATACGACAGTGTTCGAAAAATGGTTGAGAGTGCTTATGCGGTCAAATTCGAGAAAAAGGCTGACCCAGAGAATTGAGGTGCTTCAATGTCTATCACATACACCGAAGCGGACTATGAAAACTCCGTCATAGAGCTGTTTGAAAACATGGGCTATACACATGTGTATGGTCCAGATATTGAGCGCGATTTTACAAGCCCTCTCTATGATGAAGTGCTGGAAGACAGCATC
>JAEEGI010017286.1_pt1 | contig 14808 bp, 14 predicted proteins | sample 8958751 | NCBI WGS metagenome assembly JAEEGI01 (sample SAMN16246545, study PRJNA631951) | gut metagenome | biome: gut microbiome; feature: rumen; material: KS-attached | host: Bos | place: Iran: Karaj | collected 2018-10
TATCCCGGTTGGTTGGAATATGCCCAAAAACAGGAACTGGCCAGCGAGTTGGCGGGCGCCTATTTCTCGGTGGGCGACAAGGAGAGCACCTCGCGCAATGCCGTGCTGCAGACCGTGGGCGAGCGCATCCGGGCGATGGCCGACCTGATGGCCTCACGCGGCATCCCCTCCAAATTCGAACTCAACCCCGGCAACCACTTCAAGAATCCGCCCCTGCGCGTTGCCAAGGGCATCAAGTGGCTCCTGCAACTTGACGACAATCCATAATACAACAAACACACTTGGCCATCTGCCAGTTTTTGAAGACAATAAATTCAAGCCATCCGGCTATATATTTTAAAGACAACTTGCACAACTCAAACAACCTGATTAATAAATAGTTGTAAGTGTTGTAAGCGTTGTTTTATAAGAAGAAATTGTCTTTTTTGTCTTTCTTGTCTTCAAGTCAGGCGGGAAAACAAACCAGGGGACCTACAGGGCCTTGTGGCCCCTAGCGTCCCCTGGACGGTGTGGTTGCTTTTATGGAGATACTCCTTTTTCCTCTCAGGCAGCCTCACTAATACTCGCAGCGCGTACGGTTGGGATTGTTCACCGGATAGGTGGGATAAGTGGGGTAGGTGGGTCGATTGGTGTCTTTGTTAAGGATGACCAGAGCACCGATCACTCCCGGAATCCACCCGGCTATGGTGAGCAACGTCACGATAAGCACCGATCCGCACCCCTTGTCCAGCACAGCCAGCGGCGGGAAAATCACCGATAAAATTACTCTGAATACAGACATCGTTCAACTCCTTTCTTTATTTAATAACTTGTTTTACTCTCGAACATCAATCTGCAATTCTCATGCCAAAACATATCGGCACCCCTGAAAAAGGGATGCCGATATCGTTTTTTTCTCTATAAAGGGTTGAATCAGAACGGCTTGTCCTCGCTGCCCGAGAAGGACTGGAACAATGCGTTGGCCAAGCTCGAGGCTCCGATGCGGAAGTACTGGTTGTTCAACCACTTCTCGCCCAGGACTTCCTTGACGATGGTGTAGTACTTGATGGCGTCCTCGGTGGTGCGGATGCCGCCCGATGCCTTGAAGCCCACCATGCGACCGTGCTGCACAAAGTATTCCTTGATGCACTGGCACATCACGTAAGCGGCCTCGAGCGATGCGCCGGGATAGATCTTGCCTGTGGAGGTCTTGATGAAGTCGCAGCCCGAATACATCGACAGGATGCTGGCGCGGCGGATGGCCTCGGCACTCTTCAGCAGGCCGGTCTCGAGGATGACCTTCAGGGGACGGTCGCCCACGACTTGCTTGATTTCGGCGATTTCATCGCACAATTCCTCGTAGGCCTCGTCCTTGAAGTAGCCCACGTTGAGGACGATATCCACCTCGTCGGCACCGTCGGCGATGGCGAGGGCCGTCTCGGCAATCTTGGTCTCGATATGTGCCTGGCTGGCTGGGAAACTGGCGCTGCACACGGCTACGTCGACGCCGCTCACCTCGAGCGTACCGCGAACCACGGCAGCGAAGTTGCTGTACACGCAGATGGCGGCCACATTCTTGTACTGGGGATAGTTGTTGTCAAAGTCGTTGACTTTCTGTACAAACTTGGCGACGCTGCGCTCGCTGTCCTCGGTGGCCAGGGTGGTCAGGTCCACGCAGTTGAGCAGGAACTGCTGCACCTCGGGGGTGTTGTTCTCGGCAGCGTGCTTGTCGATGATTTCCTGCACAGCGGCAGTTACCGCGGCATCGTCGGTGGTGACCCCCGACTGGTTGATGGCGGTCATGTACTTGTCCATGGACTTGTGCTCGTGCTCATGATCGTGATGCTCACATCCGCATCCGCAATTCTCGTGTTCGTGGTTGCTCATAATTCGTTGATAATATTATTGGTTAGTAAGTTTCGTGTTGTGGATATGGCGGTCCTTGTCGCGCTGGGTTTTCTTGGCGAAGTTGCGTTCCAATGCTTCATCCAGGTCAATGCCCGTCTGGTTGGCCAGACACATCACCACCCACATGACGTCGGCCAGTTCATCGGCCAGGTCCAGGTCATCGCCCGGCTTGCTCGACTGGTCGCCGTAGCGACGGGCAATCACACGCGCCACCTCGCCCACTTCCTCGGTCAGCACGGCCATATTGGTCAGCTCGCTGAAGTAGCGCACCCCATATCGTTTGATCCAAGCGTCAACACGCTCCTGGGCCTCTTGTATCGTCATAGTGATGGCAAAGGTAATACTTTTTTGGTGAACAATCAATAGTTGTCGGTTAATAGTTGCGCGCCCGTTGTGCACAATTGATACTGATGTGAAATGGAAAAGTATGTTATAATGCACTTTGGATATTATTTTGCATATACAAGTTATAAATCATTACCTAAAGCCATGTTGGTGGATCTATCCTGATAATTGAGTGATAAATCCCTGATAACAGCTATTATATGGGCGTAGAAAACTGTCGATTTTGGTGGTTTTCAAATTTTTGCTCCTTTACCGAAAATAATAAGAAAATAATTTTGTTATCTCGAATATCGGTGATAATTTTGCATTTTCTTTCAAATTAACCCTAACTTTCCATGAAAAGGTTTTTAAATCTTTTGGGCTTCGATGAAGCCAAACACAACGTGAGGACTGAGCTAATGGCAGGCCTCACGACGTTTTTAACCATGAGCTATATCCTCGCCGTGAACCCACTCATCCTGGGTGATGCCGGCATGGATAAAGGCGCTGTGTTCTCGGCTACGGTAGTTGCTGCTGCCATTGCTACTCTGGTCATGGCCTTCTTTGCCCGCCTGCCTTTTTCGCTGGCATCGGGCATGGGGTTGAATGCGTTTTTTGCCTACACGCTGGTCATAGTCATGGGCTTCACATGGCAACAGGCGCTGGCTGCCGTGTTCATTGAGGGTATTGTGTTCATCCTGCTCACGGTTTTCCGTGTGCGCGAAGCCATTGTGAATGCCATTCCGCTCAATCTGCGCTATGCGATATCGGTGGGTATCGGATTGTTTATTGCGTTCATCGGTTTGAGAAATGGCGGTATCATCATTCAAAGTGATGCCACGGTGACCACGCTAGCCCCATGGACAGCCACCTCGCTACTTGCCATAGGCGGTGTAGTGTTAGGTTGTGTGCTGATGGCGCTAAAGGTGCGAGGCGCATTGTTCTACACCATCATCGTGATGACCCTGATTGGCATACCCCTTGGAGTGACACAGCTTCCCGAGGGGTTTTCTATTCTCAGTTTGCCGGCCTCGTTACAGCCCGTGGCCTTCCATTTGGATTTTTCACGCTTCCTGAGTTTTGACGTTGAGTATTATATCATTGTGTTCACGCTGGTGTTCATGGACCTGTTCGACACCTTGGGCACACTCATCGGAGCCTCGACGAGTGCAGGCATGGTTGACAAGAACGGCCGCATACGCGGGCTGAACCGTGCGCTCATGGCCGATGCTGTGGGTACAACGATCGGCGCCCTCGTCGGCACATCTACCGTGACTACCTACGTCGAGAGTACTACGGGCATTGCTGCTGGCGGCCGCACAGGCCTCACCTCGTTTACGGTGGCTATGCTGTTCCTTGTCGCCTTGTTCTTCTCGCCATTCTTCCTGATGATTCCTGCTGCCGCGACAACGAGCGCGCTTGTGCTGGTGGGCGTGCTGATGATACGCACCATCACCAAGATTGACCTTTCGGACATTACCGAGGCATTCCCCTGCTTTGTCACCATCCTGATGATGCCCTTCACGGCCAGCATTGCCGAGGGCATCGTGCTGGGTATGCTCAGCTATGTGCTGGTGAAACTCCTGAGCGGACGCTGCCGCGAGGTGTCGGTAGCCATGTATGTCCTGGCGGTGTTCTTTGTTTTGAAGTATGTAGCACCGCTGTTGTAAAACCAGATAAATAAGAATTGATTCCCATTCACATTAATAAACCAATCAACAAAATGAAAAAGCAGATTCTTTTGGTCATGCTGATGCTCATGGGCATGGCGATGCAGGCACAGGACGTGCAGCTGCACTACGACTTCGGTCGCAACTTCTATTCCAACGAAGAGGCTGGACGCCAAAAGGTGACCATGACGCTCGAACAGTTCAAGGCCGACAAGTGGGGCTCGTGGTTCTACTTCGTCGACATCGACTTCAGCCGCAAGTTTGTCGAGGGTGCCTATGGCGAGATTTCCCGCGAATTCAACCTCAGCAAGAAGGTGCCCATTGCCGCCCACATTGAGTACAACGGCGGCTTGAACCGCTTTGGCAGTTTCCAGCATGCTGCTCTGGCGGGTGCCGCTTGGAATGGCCACTCGGCCGATTTCTCCAAGACCTACTCGTTGCAGCTCATGTACAAGCGTTTTTTCAAGAGCTATGAGTATACTCGCGCCTACCACAGTTTCCAGGTGACCGGCGTTTGGGGGCTGAATTTTGCCAAGGGCAAATTGACCTTCTCGGGCTTCATCGACCTGTGGCGCGGCGAGAAGGCCAATGGCCATGGCCAACTCGTGGTGCTGACCGAGCCGCAGTTGTGGTATAACGTTACGCCTCACTTGAGCTTTGGCTCCGAGATTGAGGTCAGCAACAACTTCGTCTTCAACACCTACAATGACAAGACGTTCTTTGTCAATCCCACCCTGGGTGCCAAGTGGAATTTCTAAAGCACTAATCAGCACATAATAGAGCATCCATTAACTCAATTGAGCCCCAACAGTTGTTTTGTCCGACTGTTGGGGCTCAGTTCATCATGGCATAGCGGCTTCACCATTATCGGCACAATGCACGTGTCCTATTCTCGATTTATGCCGATTTGAGTGTAAAAAACGTGTAAAATTGCAATTTTTTGTTATTTTTCTTTGCAGTTTCGCCGAAAAGGAGTAATATTGCTACCTGAAACTATTAACCTCTCTATTTAAAGAAGATGTAATGATGAAAAATGTATTTAATCCAAAAGCTATTGCCAAGACTATTGATGTTGAAGAACTCTACGATCTCGACATCACCATCGCGCGTTTTATTCTGCCACGACTGATGGCCTACAAAAAGCATTGTGAGCGTACCCCAAATTTGAATATGACGCAAGAGGAATGGAACGGTATCCTTGACAAGATGATTTACGCCTTTGACCGTATCGCTTGCCAGACCGAGGAGGATACCCCCGAGTACAAGGCCTATATCAAGGCCATCTGGAACAACGAGGAAGACCTGGCCGACCTCAAGCGCGAAGCCAAGGCCTCGCTCAAGCCCATCAGCGAGGGCCTGTCGCTCTACCACAAGTATTACCGCAGCCTGTGGTGGTAGTTCTACAGTTAGGAGTTAGAAGTGAGGAGTGAGGAGTGAGGAGTTGGAAGTGACGCTGCACCTAAAACCTGACACCTAAAGCCTGAAGCCTGAAGCTAAAACACAATTTCAAGGCTTGATGTCCGTTATTATAGAAAACTAGAAAAAATGCGATGAAACGGACGATTTTGATTCTTTTGGCGATGTTAATGTTGACTCCTGCCGCCTTGCGTGGCCAGGAGGCTGAGTCGTTATATACCGGCTGGGGTGCCGGGTTCCACATCGGTGTTGGCGGTATGGTGCCCACGGGTTCGCTGGCCGATGACCTGAAGGGATGCGCCGTGTTTACGGGCGGTTTTGATTTGGTCTATCGGCGTGCGAGGCTCAAAATCGACGTGAACTATAGCCAACCCTCGTTCAAGAACGAGAACCCCTATGCCGTCTATGACAGCCAGGGCCGCAACCTGCAGCAGAACGGCACAGCAAGCACGACCAACCTTGGTGCGGGCCTGCAGCTGGGCTACACGGTGTGGCAGCAAGGCAAGGTGAGCGTCACCCCCTGTGTGGGCGTGAACTTCAACCGCCTGAGGTGGGACATGAACACCATCAAGTGGGAAAAGGACGATGAGGGCAAGGAGAGGCCTCAAATCGACAACGTGACCGACGTGCACGAGAACAGCACCAGCTGGACGGCCAGCGTGGACGTTGACATCGCGCTGGGCGGCAAATTCGTCGATTTGGGTGGCAAGAGCCATTACATCTCGTCGGTGCGCATCACCCCCTTCATCACTCATGTGGGCTACAGCCATCTGTCGCCGGCCGTCAAGGGCAACTGGATTGGCATGACCGTGAGCTATTCCGGCCTGTCGCGCCTTCTGTCTAATGACTAGCCGACTAGAAACTAGGGACTAGAAACTAGAAACTAAAGACTATTTAACAAAGAAATTTTGTCGGGATTCATTTCTTTATTCTACTTTTGCGGCGAAAGATGAAACGCTTGTTCCTCATATTAGCTATTGCCGTGACCATGACGGCATTAACGGGCGCCAAGGCACACGCAACTCCCGCTGTGGAAGACCCGCTCGACAACATCGAACTGCCCTCGGTGTTGCAGAAGACCTTTGCAGGCTACTACCATTTCATCGAGCCTTCGACGGGTGACACGCTGGCGATGATCGTCTTCAACCCCATCATCATCTATCCGCGTGAGCGTTTCCGCAACAAAGCCGAAGAGAAATACTACTGGAAGACGGTGCGCGACATCAAGAAGGCGCTGCCCTATGCCAAACTCATCAGTTCGACGTTGCTCGAGACCTATGAGTACATCGACACCTATCAGACCGAGAAGCAAAAGCAGGCTTACCTGAAACGCTTTGAGAAAGAGCTGTTTAACCAGTACAAGCCGCAGATGAAGAAGATGACCAAAAGCCAGGGCAAGATGCTCATCAAACTCATCAATCGCGAGACCAACCAGAGCAGCTACAACATCGTGAAGGCCTTCTTGGGCACCTTTAGGGCCGGTTTCTGGCAGACCTTCAGCAAATTCTTCGGCGCCAGCCTCAAAGCCGGCTACCACCCCAACAAGGACAAACAGGACGCGATGATAGAGCGCATTTGCGTCCGCATCGAGCAGGGTGCCCTATAACCCGTTCATCAACAATCGATTACCACCAACTGCCCCAATTTTTATAGAATTCTATAAATACTACGGGCCGTGCGACGTGCTATAACAACACGAATGGCCACAAAATCCCACGAATGTTCATTAAAAAATATTTCTGATCATTCATGAACATTCGTGACCATTCGTGTTAAATTCGTGTCGTCAAACCGGTGCGGCTGGGGTAAACAACACGAATGTCCATAAAATCCCACGAATGCTCATTAAAAAAATTCATGATCATTCGTGGACATTGGTGGCCATTCGTGTTTAATTCTTGTCATCAAACCTGTGCGGCTGGGATTAATAACACGAATGGCCATAAAACCTCACGAATGTCCATTAAATAAATATTTAGGATGGACATTCGTGTTTATTCTTGTCGTCATAATATTGTCTTTTTTGTCTTTCTTGTCTTCAAATCAGTGTTTAAGCGAGTTTTTTTTGTACCTTTGCAAGCTAATAGGAAACAAACAACAAACTAAATAACAAGAGATAACCAATGGAGAAAGAGAAGAAATTTGCACGCACGCTGGTGACGACGGCGTTGCCCTATGCTAACGGACCTGTCCACATCGGTCACTTGGCCGGTGTATATGTACCCGCCGATATCTATGTGCGCTACCTGCGTCTGCAGGGCGAGAATGTGCTGTTTGTGGGCGGCAGCGATGAGCACGGTGTGCCCGTAACCCAGCGCGCCCGCAAGGAGGGCATCACTCCGCAGCAAGTCGTGGATCGTTACCATGCCATCATCAGGGATTCGTTTGAGGAGCTGGGTATCTCCTATGACATCTATAGCCGCACGACCAGCAAGACGCATCACCAGTTCGCGGCAGAGTTCTTCCGCAAACTCTATGACGACGGCAAGCTCATCGAGAAGGTGACCAAGCAGTTCTATGACGAGCAGGACGGCAAGTTCCTGACCGACCGCGACGTCGAGGGCGAGTGCCCCTATTGCCACCATCCCGCCGCCAAGGGCAACCAGTGTGAGGACGGCTGCGGCCGCGACCTGGACCCCACCGAGCTCATCAACCCGCACGCCAAGGACAGCGACCATCCGCTCGTGCTCAAGGACACCACCAACTGGTTCCTGCCCCTCAACGAGTATGAGGGCTGGCTCAAGGAGTGGATCCTCGAGGGCCATCAGGAATGGCGCAGCAACGTCTACGGCCAGTGCAAGTCGTGGCTCGACAACGGGCTGCAGCCCCGTGCCATGACGCGCGACCTGGACTGGGGCATCCCCGTACCCGTCGAGGGTGCCGAGGGCAAGGTGCTCTACGTGTGGTTTGACGCGCCCATCGGCTACATCAGCAACACCAAGGAACTGTGCGACGCCCAGCCTGAGCGTTGGGGCACATGGCAGCAGTGGTGGCAGCAGCAGGACACGCGCCTCATCCACTTCATCGGCAAGGACAATATCGTGTTCCACTGCATCATCTTCCCCACGATGATGAAGGCCCATGGCGACTATGTGATGCCCGACAACGTGCCGGCCAACGAGTTCCTGAACCTGGAGGGCGACAAAATCTCGACCAGCCGCAACTGGGCCGTTTGGCTGCATGAGTATCTGCAGGACTTCCCCGGCAAGCAGGACGTGCTGCGTTATGTGCTCACGGCCAATGCTCCCGAGACCAAGGACAATGACTTCACCTGGAAGGACTTCCAGGCCCGCAACAACAACGAGTTGGTGGCCATCCTGGGCAACTTTGTGAACCGCGCCCTGGTGCTGACGCACAAGTTCTGTGAGGGCATCGTGCCTGAGTTGGGCGAACTCACCGACCTCGACCGTGAAGCCATCGAGGAATTCAAGAACGTGAAAGCCACGCTGAGCGACAACATCGAGCACTTCCACTTCCGCGAGGCCCAGAAAGACGCCATGAACCTGGCACGCATCGGCAACAAGTACCTGGCCGACACCGAGCCCTGGAAGCTTGCCAAGACCGATATGGCGCGTGTGCAGACCATTATGCACCTGGCGCTGCAGATCACGGCCAACCTGTCCATTGCCTTCGAGCCGTTCCTGCCCTTCAGCTCGGCAAAACTGCGCAGCATGATCGGCATCAGCAAGGTGGACTGGAACCGCCTGGGCGACATCGACATCCTGCCCGCCGGTCAGCAGCTGGAGCAGCCCGTGCTGCTGTTCGAGAAGATCGAGGATGACGTCATCGACGCACAGATCCAGCGTCTGGAACGCATCAAGCAGGAGAACATCATCAACAACTTCAAGCCCAAACCCGTCACCACGTCTTGTACAATTGACGACTTTGCCAAGCTCGACATCCGTGTGGGCACCGTGATGGCATGCGAGAAGGTGAAAAAGGCCGATAAGCTGTTGAAGTTCACCATCGACGACGGCATGGCCGGACGCACCATCATCAGCGGCATCGCCAAGTGGTATGAGCCCGAGGAGCTGGTGGGCAAGCAGGTGTGCTTCATCGCCAATTTCCCGCCCCGCAAACTCAAGGGCATCGAGAGCCAGGGCATGATCCTGAGCGCCGAGGATGCCGGCGGACGCCTCGTGGTCATCGGCCCGACGGGTCCCGTCAAGCCTGGCTGCCAAGTGGGATAAACTGTTCTATATCAGATAACATAACATTGACTGAGCGATGTTAGCACGGACGATTGCAGCGGCGGTGCACGGCATCGACGCCATCAGGGTTGAAATCGAGGTGACGGTCGATTGGGGGTCGGGATTCATGGTCATCGGCCTGCCCGACACGGCCGTCAAGGAGAGTGCCGAGCGCGTACGTTGCGCCATCAAGCAGGGGGGATACAAGTTCCCCGGCAAGAAAGTGATGGTGAACATGTCGCCCGCCGACATCAAGAAGGAAGGGTCGGCCTATGACCTGCCGCTGGCCATAGGCATCCTGGCTGCCGACGAGAAAATTTCGACCGAGCGGCTCGACCGTTACATGTTCATGGGCGAACTGTCGCTGGACGGCAGTCTGCGCCCCATCAAGGGTGCGCTGCCCATGGCCATCCTGGCCCGCGAACTCAAGTTGGACGGTTTCATCCTGCCCAGCGCCAATGCGCTGGAGGCCGCTGTGGTCAACAACCTCAACATCTACGGCGTGGACAACTTCACGCAGGTGATGCAGTTCCTCAACGGCGATATCAGCCTGGAGCCCACCGTGGTGGATACCCGCGCCGAGTTTGCCAAGGCACAAGGCATCTTCCCCTATGACTTCGCCGAGGTTAAGGGCCAGGAGAACGTCAAGCGCGCCTTTGAGGTCGCTTGTGCCGGCGGTCACAATATCCTGCTGGTGGGCAGTCCTGGCTCGGGCAAATCGATGATGGCCAAGCGCTTGCCGTCCATTATGCCGCCACTCACCCTAAGCGAAGCCCTCGAAACGACCAAAATCCACAGCGTGGCCGGCAAGCTGCCGCAAGGCACCACGCTGATGACCGTGCGCCCCTTCCGCAGTCCGCACCACACCATCTCGCCCGTCGCCCTGTGTGGCGGCGGCACCTTCCCCATGCCCGGCGAGATCAGCCTGGCCCACAACGGCGTCCTTTTCATGGACGAGCTGCCTGAATTCAATCGATCCGTTTTGGAGGTGATGCGGCAGCCGTTGGAGGACAGGATTATAAGTATCAGTAGGGCGAAATACAGTACCGAATATCCCGCCTCGTTTATGCTAGTGGCCAGTATGAATCCATGCCCGTGCGGGTACTATGGGCACCCCAAGAAGAAATGCGTCTGCAACGAGTATCAGCGCACGCATTATATGAGCAAAATTTCGGGCCCGCTGCTCGACCGCATTGACCTGCAGATCGAAGTTCAGCCCGTCGATTTTGACCAGATGTCATCTAAAGCCTCGGGCGAACCCAGCGCCGCCATCCGCCAGCGCGTCATCGCCGCCAGGATGCTCCAGGAGCGCCGCTTCAAGGACGAGCCCGGCATCCACTGCAACGCCCAGATGACCCCGTCCCTCTTGCACAAATACGCCGAACCCAACGCCGCTGGCCTGGAGAAACTTCGCGACGCCATGGAACGCATGAACATGTCCGCCCGCGCCTACGACCGCATCCTCAAAGTCGCCCGCACCATCGCCGACCTCGAGGCCTGCGCCGACGTCCTCGACCACCACATCATGGAAGCCATCGCCTACCGCAACCTCGACCGCCCCACCTACCTCAGCACCGCGTTATGACACAGAAATGCCTGTAAAGCTATCTTCCATCAGCATCGCAGGCACATCTTATCCTGTAAAATGGGTATAAGTTACAGGGCAAGGCGAAGTCCCGTGGCAAAGTAACTATACCATGGTAGACTAGCTGCTCGCTTTGACACTCGACAATCTTTTGAATCTAGTTCCCAACTGCCGCCACGAATTATGCGGTCGGTGCCTAACTCTGGCCCCATCGGATTTATTTGGGTTTCATCGGGATATCTCTCATACCAGTCGTTAGTCCACTCACGGACATTACCGCTCATATCATATAGACCCAACTCATTCGATCCTTTGGTAGCGACACGATGAGATGTTGAATTGCTGTTTCCATCATATCCACCGTACCATGCAATATCATTGATGATGTTACTGCCAGCATACTTATAGCCTTGACTCTTGTTACCGCCACGGGCGGCAAACTCCCATTCTGCCTCTGTTGGTAATCGGAACACTTTACCTGTTATTTCATTTAGTTTTGTAATGAAAATTTGGCAGTCATTCCAAGAGACACTCTCGACAGGGCGCATCGGGTCATCCGCAAAATGGCTCGGATTGCCGTTCATCACAGCTAGCCATAGCGCTTGAGTTACCTCAGTTTCGCCAATACGATAACTTGATAGAGTTACCTCATGTGCAGGTTTTTCCTTTTCTTGAGCATCGTTACCTTGCTCTGGAGTAGCACCCATCGTAAAAGTTCCACCTTCAACGATAACCATCTTAAATGTCACGCCGTTTACATTGAATATTTCCAATTCCCATGGCCATAAACCACCACTCAACAGATAATCTATAAGCTGGGTCACGTCACCGATGTTAACTTTATTATCACGATTGGTATCGGCTTTGTCTGTATTAAATCCGACAGGATTGTCACTTAAAAGGAAATCTATTAGTTTTGTAACATCTCCGATGTTCACATAACCATCACTGTTAACATCTCCTACTTCAGTATAAACAGTCACTACACATGCATCAGTATTGGCAGCTCCATCAACAGATCCAACAGTGATAGTTGCAGTTCCTTCCTTTATACCTAATATTTGAACTGTACCGTCAACAAGTCGAGGCATAGCAACGGTATTGTCACTGGACAAAACTATGAGGTCAGTGGACATTGGGGAACAAGTTGGTGTCAAAGTCAGCATATGATTGGGCAACAAGCACGCTTCATGCTTATTAAGTGTAATTGTGACACGCTCGGTCAATACTGTGACGTGGCAAATAGCCTGTTTGTTAGCACAGCGGGCAAAAATATCACATTCTCCTGGTGCGACTGTTGTAATTGTTCCTCCATTTACTGTAGCCACTTCCGTGTTTGATGAGGACCATATTACAGTATTAGGTGTAGCATTAGTAGGTAAGACAGTTGCATTAAGGTTAAATTGCTGTCCTATAACAATATCTACAGAAGTTTTGCTCAGTGTCAAGGACTCAGGTTCAACAGCATCAGCAGTAAGGTTGGTAAAGTTGTACCAGTATTGTGCTGAGAAATAGTTGACCATCGCTGATGTGGGCACATGTAATCCGGCCCCGTAGCCTGTAAATGTGTTAGCGCTACAAGCAGGGGGGATTGTTGCGTAGCAGTAGATAGTAGTGGGGTTAACTTGAAGATTTCCCAACGAGGTCACACCACTGCTAATATAGAGCGTTGAACCATCTTGATATACACCATCAGCTAACTGTTCGTATGCGTTAGCCATCAATGGCAGCATCGCTACCATCAGCATTAGAGTTAAAATAGATTTCTTCATATATATTAGCTTTTATATGTTTAGTTTCTCACGTTTTCAGACTACAAGAATGAGCATAACGCTTCTTTTTTCAAAATGTCATGGATAAACTATCAATCCACCCGCAAATTTCGTCATTATTTTTGATTCATGCAATAATTATGAGTATCTTTGTAGTTAGAATTCTTTCATCGTAAAAACTCATAATATTATGATTATTTGCAAGTAATTAATATAGCTATGAATTCATCTAATGTGTTTGGAAGAATATTATTACCAACAATAATGTTTTCGTTGGTCCTTTTGATAGTTCTAATTATGGTTTTTATAAAGTTGCCAGTTGACCAAGCCGAAAAAATGGGATCGTTTCTAAGTGGCATCACATCTGTAGGACTTATCTGTATTTCTGTGGGTTCTATTTATGCAACAATTTTTGTAGCTAAGTCAATTAATGACCTGTCAACAGAAACTAAGCGTGAAGATGAATATTCCGAGAGAATGATCAATGTAATGCAAAAAATGTTAGATGCTGATGCGTTACTTCGTGATGCAATTGATAAGGGCAGAGGTAATCATTTTCATGACTTTGAAAGGGAGAGAACTATTAAAGATTTAATAATTCAACAAAAATCTTATTCCTTATTCCTAAAATATTACTGTTCTAAACATCCAAAAAGTTTTAATGGTCTAAATAATGATATAGATTTGTTTATTGAGAATCCAGCAAATTCAAATGTATTAATTAGAATTGTTGATAGAGCAATGTATAATTTGCTAAATGTATGAAATAATGAGGTTTTGATGGCTTTATGGCTGACTATAAGGCTGTTGCAATGGGGCAAGTTCTTCCGCTTGGATGAGCTGCCTGAATTCAATCGCTCCGTTTTAGAGGTCATGCGCCAGCCGTTGGAAGACAGGATAATTTCGATTTCGAGGGCAAGGCGTTTGACGGAAATTCTGGATGCTTTTTCTAGGCTTGTGAGGCCCTTTGTACCGTGACCCTGTCGCGGCTAAATAATACTTAAAATTATGGAGATATTACATGAATACTTTTACCGGCAGGGGATGGCGGTTGCAAAGGCGGTGATCTATACCATCGTGTCGGTAGTGCTTGTCGCTTTCGGGGTGTACAGTTTTATCCATTGGGAGCTGTCGTTCATGTTTCACGACTGGCATGGTTACGTGATACTGATTGTCTATGGCCTGATCACTCTTGGCATGATATTGTCGGCTGTCGAATCGTTCCGGAAAGTTGCTGAAGCCCGTCAGGGTATACCTGCATTTGCTGTTGGCGCTGACTGTTTCGTCTTCTACGACAAAGACGGTTTGGCTACAATGATACCCTTTGCCGACTGTGAACAGGTGAGGTTCAAGACAACCTTGCAATTTCGTGTACCCACGCTAAGGCTCATCGTGAAATATCATGAAAAGAAGGACCCAGAAACTACCCTTCGTTTCGAGGTGACTTTAAGCGAACTCAACTGTTCGGTCAAAGAGATTGACAAACAGCTGAAAAAAGTGTATCAGAAATACAAGAAAACGTCTCCCGACCAATAATACCCACTGTCCGCGCCGAATCGTCTCCCGCAGAATTCGCACAACTGATTCATCTGAGATTTCTGATGGGCATCGGCTTCCGGGTTGTTATCATAGTAGTAGAGGCTTTGTCATAATAAACGCCTATATTATTAAATCAAGCTTCGCTTGAAAAATTGAGCAAAATTATAATAAAATTAAAGTTGATAGATTTGTATACAAATTTTGTTTGATTTTTCGGCCGTTAGGCCGATTAAAACCTACCGCAAGAACATACTCTCTGGTAGTGAAACAGTACCAAATGCCTGCCTGGAGACGCAAGATTTTGCACGGCTGTCCCAAGAAAATTTTAACATTACGTTTTAGTGTTATTTCTTGGGTCAGCCGTTGACATTTTGCTATTTCTCATTAAAACAAAGTTCCGACTACCCCATACTTTGTCACGTCCT
>JAEEGI010017290.1_pt1 | contig 14807 bp, 9 predicted proteins | sample 8958751 | NCBI WGS metagenome assembly JAEEGI01 (sample SAMN16246545, study PRJNA631951) | gut metagenome | biome: gut microbiome; feature: rumen; material: KS-attached | host: Bos | place: Iran: Karaj | collected 2018-10
CATCGGACCCGAGGCACCTTTGGAAGTCGGTATCGTGGATGCTCTCGAGGCCGTGGGCGTGAAGTGCGCAGCACCCACCAAGGCTGCAGCGAGGATCGAGACGTCCAAGACGTTCATGAGGGAGCTCGTGGACAAGTACAAGATCAAGGGCAACCTGGGATTCGCCCACTTCGACAACGCCAAGGACGCAGAGGCATACCTGAAGACCATCGACCACGAGATCGTCGTCAAACCCGTCGGACTCACCGGCGGAAAGGGTGTCAAGGTCCAGGGAGAGCACCTGCACAACATGCAGGAGACCATGGAATACATCAACGAGATCTTCGACGCGAACATCGGCGGAGCCGGTGTCATCCTCGAGGAGAAGGCCGTCGGTGAGGAGTTCACGCAGATGGCATTCGTCGACGGTAAGAAGATCGTCCCCATGCCCCTCGTGCAGGACCACAAGAGGGCCTACGAGGGCGATGTAGGGCCGAACACCGGAGGAATGGGCTCCTACAGCGACAGCGACCATCTCCTGCCCTTCATAACGGCTTCCGAGAGGCAGGCCGCCATCGAGATCATCCAATCCGTCATCGATGCGATGGCAAAGGAGGGATGCCCCTACCGCGGACCCATCTACGGACAGTTCATGCTCACCGTGAACGGACCGAAGATCATCGAGTTCAACGCAAGGTTCGGGGACCCCGAGGCGATGAACGTCCTCACCGCTCTGGAGTCCAGCTTCCAGGACATATGCTGGCAGATGGCAACTGGAACACTGAGAGACGATGTGAAGTTCTTCAACAAGGCGACCGTCTGCAAATACATCGTACCCAAGGGATACGGGGTGAAATCCGAATCCGGACACGAGATCACGGTTGACGAAGAAGGAGTGAAGAATTCCGGTGCAGTAATCTACTACGCCAACGTGGACCAAAAGGACGGCAAGCTCGTCACGGGAACATCCAGGTCCATCGGGGTAGTCGGTATCGGCAAGGACATAGAGGAGGCCGAGCAGAACTGCGAGAAGGCGGTACAGTACATCAAGTGCGATGCCATCTTCATGCGTCACGATATCGGCACCAGAGCCCTTGTGCAGAAGAGAGTCGACCATATGAAGGAACTCCGTTCGGCATGAAAAGGGTCGTCGTCAAGATCGCCTACTTGGGCGAGGGTTTCAACGGTTCGCAGATACAGCCCACCGGAAGGACTGTGGAATCGGAGGTCCTGGACAAGCTCATGCTGGTGACCAAGCTGACCCCCGGAGAGCTTGATCTGAAATTCTCGAGCCGCACAGACAAGGGGGTGAACGCCCTCGGCAACGCGATTAGCTTCAACTCTATGTTCACAAACAATTCCACCCTGCTCAGAGCCCTTAACGCTGTGGGCGGGGACATCTTCTTCAGATCCGTCTGCGACGTGCCCGATGATTTCAACGTACGCTTCGCAACTAGTAGGGTGTACAGATACATTCTCCCCGCCGAAGGCCTTGACATAGACCTCGCACTGGAATGCGCAGAGATATTCCTGGGAGAGCACGATTTCGCCAGGTTCTGCAAGCCCGACAACAAGCCTACGGTGGCGAATGTGGAAAGGATCGACATAGACGTCCGCGGGGACATCATGATCCTGGAATTCGAGGCACGCTTCTTCCTTTGGAACATGATCCGCAGGATGGTCGGTGCAATAGCTTCGGTGGCCAGGGGCATACATGACCTCGACGATGTCCACAGAGCTTTGGATGACCTCCAGGAGATAAACTTCGGTGTGGCAAGACCAGATGCACTCACACTGTTGGATGTAAACTACGATTGGCTGTCATTCGAAGAGGCCGATCCATCATTGTTTGAGGAAAGGAAGGCAGAGGAATCCTTCGTTCAGGACCTCCGCAGAACATTCTTCGAATCGTTATGAAAAAGGGGCAAAGCCCCTAATTGGTTTATCAGTTGGGGACAACCTGAGCAAGCATGTAACTGAACGTTACATCCTTGGATGTGTCATTCAACGTTATGATGGCATCAGAACCAGAAATACTGATTGAGATATCCTTCGTGAATAATGTGATAATGTAAAGGTAATCATCTCCAATATCCATCGTAATTGTATTGTCTTTGACACCAACAGTTGCAGTGCCTCCTGCAGGCGAGACACGAATCTTGTTATCAGAATTCAGATTGTACTCCCAAGCCTTATCGATGTTGGTTCCTGACGGCTCCAGATTGAAATGGAGTATCTTGGTAAAGGTATTGGCTGACTGAACGATCAGCTTAGGTTGATCGGCAGAATCCCACTGTGCATACAATTTGGTTCCGAGCATGACGTTGGCATTAGGGCCGTAGCTTGTTCCGGATCCATCCTTCTTGTCGTTGTATCCTGTGCAAACGTATCCGTCGCGTGTGAACAGGTTGGTGCCGAGGACCACTGTGTCCTTGGACTTGATCACATCCCCCTGATCGGAGGTTCCGCCGTTTGCGTAGTAGTAGACGTACTCCTTGTCATCGCCACCGCCGTTGCTGAACATTACTGCACAGCCTGCGACGGCGATAAGGGCTACTGCAACAACAGCGATGATCGCGATTGTTTTGTTGTCCATTTTTATTCCTCCTGGCGATTGGTTGCCAAGTATCGTTAAGTCTGCAGGGCGCTATTAAAATTCAGCGGTCCAGATATCGGACGATCCGTTATTGTGGTAAAAGGAAAGGATCCTGCGGGAGACCCGCAGGCGGGAGGTTGCCCTCCCTTGATTTTTAAGGTTTTCAGCGCCTTGCCTTAGGCTTACCGTAGTTCTTGATAGGCCTGCGGTAGATGACGACAGCCCAGACGATGAGGGCGATGAGGATGATGAACGCCAGGACGACAACGAGTGTGTAGTTGTTGTCCTCGGTGTAGAACGTGTGAACCTCATCGAGACCTTTGATCATGGATGTTCCACCGACAGCCTGGACACTGAATGTGTGCGCTCCGGGCTCGGGGTCCGCAATCCAGTCGTAGGAGACAGTTCCGGTTCCGTCAGCGGAAAGGGAAATGGTCTTGTAACTGTCATCGATCCTCTGGCCGTCCACGTAGAAGTAGACTCCGAACTCCTCGAGGTTCAGGGTGACATCCTCAGCCTTCAGGTTGACCTTCAGGACTATGGGGTTGACTGCCTTGAACACGTACTCGGAGGTGGTCTTCTTCTCGCCATCCACGGTGAAGTCGACGGAGAGCGTGTACTCCCCGACCTTGCTGGGCACGCTGACCTTCAGGGTCTGCGAGACACCGCTGTCGAGACTTCCTACCGAGGGTGAGACGGCGTTGGCCTGTGCGTTACCGGACTTGTCGACGACCTTGGCAGAGTACTTGATGTCCTTGCCGACGTCGGCCTCGTCTGCGGTGAACTTGATGTCGAAGTCTTCACTGGTGGAGACCTTGTAGACGTTTGTTCCGTCGTGGGTGATCTCTCCCGTGGCTGCGTCGACGCCTGCGGGCACGAAGCAGAGTGCTGCCAAGGCCAGCAGGGCGACAATTCCGAATGCTACTTTATTCATCTGCGTGAGAACACACCCCCTCTCTTGGAGCCCATCCAAACAATGAGGATGAGCAGAAGGATGCTCACTCCGAGTATGAACCATACTCCGAGCGGGATTCCGGACTTCTGGTCCACTGCAGTGTCTCCGGACACTGTCATGGATTCGACCTCGACGTCTATGGTGGAGGGACTGATCGTCACGGATCCACCGGTGACGTCCGCGTTGACGGTGATCGAGGGCGCCTTGTCCATGTCTCCTCCGATCTTCATTACCTTGGCGTAGATGATGGTGGTGGACTGGGCTGCGATTATGAACTCGCTTCCGCTGTGCTCGATGTATTCACCGTTCTGTGTCATGAGTGCGACGTTGTATCCAGCCTCGGTGGTGACATCGATCTTGATACGGTCTGTCTGTCCCTCGTTGACGAAGGTCAGTGCGTACATGTACTCCGCTCCGGACAGCTTGTCCTTGTTGTCGCAGTCTGCCGCGGTCTTCATCGTGATGGACGACTTGTTGTCCCAAGTTGCTCCGTTCAGGACCTTCAGGGTCAGGCTGGAGCTTCCGTTGAAGTCGGAAACGATGACCGACATTCCGACGGATCCGATTCCGGTTCCGTTGGGCTCGTAGGCTCCCTCGACGACGACCTCTTCCACGCTGTTCGCGGGGATGGTGACCTGTACGACCTTGTCGAGGACAAGGGCTGTTCCGGATGTCACTGCGTATGCCTTGACGGTATCGGTGTTGTTGTAGATCCTCAGACCGATCTTGGCCTTTCCGTCGTGGAACTCGGATGCGATGATGCATGCATCGAGATCGCCGTTGAAGTCGGCCACGGACTGGTTGGAATACACAGGGATGTTCACGGTCTTGCTGCTGAAGTCTGTGACCTCGAGGTATCCCTCGAATCCGAACTTCTGAGATGCAATGGTCTTGGTCACTTCGGCGTAGAACTCCGCAGATGTCACAGTATCAGGGAGATCCACTGTGAATGCTCCGCTCTTGACCTCTGCAACGATCTTCACGTCTCCGTATTCCACCGTGACCTCACCGTCAGCGATGGCGCTGACGAATCCCTTGATCTCGTTGACCCTTCCCTCGGTCTTCATATCCATTGTTGTGGGTGCACTGTCTTCTTTCTCGACATAGAGGTATCCGTTCTTCATGTAGCCGGTGCTGGGGTTCTTCGTTGTGAGGAAGTACTCGCAGTCGTACTCGAAGTAGTAGATGCCGTCCTTGTTGTAGTCGCTGTGAGATTTCTCTCCGGTGATCTCGAGATCGTCGAGTTCGTACTTGTCGATCTTGACGCCGTATACCTCGATGACGTTGAGTCCGTCGAAGACGGTCTTTCCGGGGTACACGTAGATGGTACCGTCGAAGTAGTATCCTGTGTTAGCGTTGATCTTCGCTGTGTACTGACCGGGTGCAAGCTCGGTAGGTCCGGTGATCGTTGTCTCGGTCTCCTCTCCGTAGGGCTTGATGGTGATCGTGTAATCGTTAGCGATGGTGTGCTTGACGAGCTTCTCCTTCGCGATGGTGATGGTCGCGGTGACCGCTGAGGTTCCCTTCTCGAAGTTGTAGTTGAGTCCGGTAGCCTCGAATGCATCGTTGGAGATTGATCCGTTGTTAGCTATGACGGAGAGTCCGGTAGCCTCGACGGGTATTGCGAACGTTGCCTTTCCGGTCGTGTCGGTGACTGCGGGTACCGTCCATACGGTGGAACCGTAGCTCATCGTGACGCAGATCGGTGTGAAGGGCAGTCCGACGTTGGACTTGCTGGTTCCGCTTGCATACTGGTATGTGGCGGTGACCTTCCTTCCGTTCTCGAGCTCGAGGGCTCCGAGATCGGTGTCGCCCTTGACGCTGGCGTTTCCGAGGTAGACCCTGTTGCTGTCGGTGTATGCCCAGACCTTGTAATCCTTGGCGGGCAGCATGATCGCGAACTTTCCGTCCTTGTCGGTCTTGGCGGTGAACATCATATCAGAGTCGTAGAATGTGACGCTTCCCTCGGCCTCGATGCTTCCTGAGACCTTGTATGCCTTAGCGGTGTTGAGGGTCACGCTGCTTCCGGACTTGTACTCGGCCCAGTAGACGTTGCTTGCATCGACACCGTAGATGGTGAATGCATACATCTGCGCTCCGATGGAGGTGGGCAGGTACATCTTGTCTCCCTCGACTGTGATACTGAAGTTTCCTCCGTATGCTGTCAGAGGCGTGTCGACGGGGTTGGTGATGGTTACCTCGTTGGCCTCGTAGGCTGTGATGCTGACGGTCCTGTTGGTGTTGAGGATGAGCGATGTCGTGCTGGCGCAGACATATCCGTCGGTGAGGGACACTGTGTAGGTTCCTCCGGCAGGCACTGTGATGACTGCCTTTCCGTCCTCGATGGCTGCGGAGTACTCGAGGTATGTCGTTGCGTTCATGGCGACGACGGTTCCGCTGGCGACGCTGTTTCCGAAGTAATCGGTGACAGTGGCGGTGATCGTGTAAGTCTTGGGGGAGATCATCAATGCGGGATTCTCTCCTGCGTAGAGTGTGACGGTTCCGCTGGCGACGGTGGCCGCGGTATCGTCGATGAGCTTGTAGCTGTACTGTCCGGGAGCGATATGGATGTAGTTGCCCTCGCCGTCCGTTGCGACTGCGGAATTCACGATTCCGAAGACGGAATTGACGTATGCTTTGAAGTCGCCCTTCTCGAGCACATACTTGTACTTGCTGTAGTCGATGTTGTCTCCGACGGTGATCACTGCCTTGAACTTGGCGGACTCCACCTGGACTCCTGCCGCTGTGGTGGTGGTCTGGAGGTCGACGTTTCCGCTCTTGAATGTCACCATGTAGTAGTCGTTGGGCACCTGTACGGTGAAGTTTCCGTCCTTGTCGGTCTTGGTCTCGGAGTAAACTGTGGTGGCTTCGTATTTGGAGTTGAAGCTCGTGACCTGAACGGTGATTCCGTCGAGGGGCTCGTTGTACTCGTTGACGACCTTGGAGCTGTACGTGGCGGATCCGAATCCGATTCCGGAGTACTCGTAGAGGATCATGGAGGACAGATAGTTGATGGTTCCTCCGTTCTTGGACTGGAGCTCAACTGCCTTGTCGTGTGTGACGTAATTCCATCCGTCGTCCTCGCTCGTGGCGTTGGCCTTCTCGTTGTACTTGACATACCAGCTGACGATGTTGTATCCGGCCAGTCCGTATCCGGGCATGGTCTTGACGGTTCCGTTGCTGGAGGCCAGGTCGTAGAGGTACGAGAAGGATGATGTGTATCCCATGTACTCAGGGGAGGGTCCGATAAGGGCCTTCCACATGAATGTGTCGTAGAGGGCATCTGTGGCCATCGCGGGATAGTAGTTCGAGTAATATGTAATAAGGGAGTAGAACTGGGTTGCTGCTCCGTAGCTGTCGGTGGAATAACCGGCGAAGTATGCCATGGTGGAGAGCGAGTCTCCGTCGCCGTATGCGAGAGGTACCATGGATCCGTCGACGAGGTAGTATCCGATCCTGTCGCTGGACTGTCCGCAGACACTGTCGTATGCGTCCATGATCGCAGCGGTGCTCATCGTATCTGTGATGAGTTTGGTTGTGACGAGGTAGACTGCGTTCTCCTCCATTACATCGGAGTTGATGTTTCCGTAGACGGATGTGTCCTTGAGGACCTCATCGACCGCGGAACTGGGGTCGTCGATGTACGCCTTGATCTCAGCGTAGAGACCGGGGTAATCCTGGAATGCCTGTGCGAAGTTGGAGTCGGTGTTGGCGCAGATCACACGGATGATCTGGGCTGCCGTTGCTCCGGCCGCTCCTTCAGCCAAGTAGATCTGGGCTGCTGCGGATGCTCCGTCACCGAATCTGTCGTTGACGGTGCTGTAACCGGCCGCTTCGACGTCGGCTGCTGTGTTGATCCAAGTGAGGACTGCGCTGTCATCGTCCATGAGCTTGAGGTCATCGTAGATGTAGGACATGGGGTATGACTCGCCGGTCTCGATTGTATATGTGGTGTTTCCGTATGCGAAGTATCCGTAATCCTCATTGCTGGAGATTCCTGCATCGACTGCGTAGACTGCTCCGGGCAGGATGACGAGGAATGCTGCGACCAGTACTGTGAGGAGGGGTGCGGGCTTGATCATCTTTCTGAAGAGTCCGGGGAATCCGGCGTTCTTCATGCTTGCCCAGTATGCCTTGAGGTCTACCCTGGACAGGATCTCGAAGATGACGATCGAGGAGGCCAATGCGAAGACAGGTCCTGCGACGACTGCTGCCCCGTAGGAGGTCCATGCGAAAAACCAGGGGACGAGGAGGAGCATCACGAGGAACAGCTGCTTGTGTGAGCGGTCCTTCCTTGCGTATACGTAGAATTCGTAGAGTCCCAGTGCGAAGGGCATCCACATGAGGAGCCATCCGTAGTATGAGGACATTGTAGAGATGGAAACACTGGTTCTAGCCAGTTCATCCATGAGGGGGTTGATGTAGGCATCATTGCCCACGAGGAGCGCTGTGCAGAGGTCGGAATCGATGAAGAAGAGGATGACCGCCACTGCTGCGAACGCTACGATGAATGCGGGGATCGTGAAGATCCAAGGCTTGCTTGAAACTGCCCTGAACAGGAATCCGAAGACCACCGCGACGAGAGTGATGAGAACAGGTCCGGAGAAAACCGCATCCCAAAGTCCCGCAGGGATGTAGTACACGGCACCGATGGCGACTCCGATGACCATGACGATGGAGTAGGAGTAGAGAGGTACCTTGAAATCCTTGGAGTTGAAACGGTCGAGGACGATCTGGATGACCATGACGATGATCAGGAGGACCAGGATCATGCGGAATCCGTTCCACGAAAGTGCGATGAGACCAAGGAAGAGGCCTGCGATTGCTGCTTCCTTAACGGCCAACTCGTTCTCGTTGACCTTCCTGACGAGTTTGATCATCATCAGGATGAAGAAAGCGAAGAGGAATGCTGTGAAAGCGAACTCAGTTCCGTTGGAGAACACAGATGCGCTGATAGGCAGGGCCATCAGGGCGTAGATGAGGGCAGCGACGACTCCGGTCGTGACTCCCTTGAGTTCCTTACCAACGAGATAGACGGGGAACACCGTGAGGGCTCCGAAGATGGGAGCGAGAACGGCCAGCGCAAAGGAAGCGCCTGCGAATGAACCGATTCCTGCAGCGATCATGTCGTACAGGGGCGGGTTGATATTGAGTCCCCCGATAGGGTAATTGGCTGCCGCATCAGAACCGAAGATGAAGCTGCCATTGAGTATGCTTTCGACTACATGCAGATGATATTGTGCCTCTGATCCGCCGGACAGGGCGAAGTCCCCGTCTGCGGAAACACCGTAAGCGAACACCGTTCTGAGGACAAACGCCAGCAAAGCGATGATGCAAACGGCAAGAGCACCGTGGTTCTGCAACCACCCAGCACCGCTTTCGCGGCTTACCCCTTCAGAAGGGGCGGTTGACTCTTTTCCGAATTTGCGCATTCTATAAGTCTCCGTCTTATGAATGGCGTTGATACTCGGTTACATATTAAAACATTTAGCGCGTTTCTTTTATTATATTATAAGAGGGGTAAAGGGGGACCAGCGTCAGAGCGCTGTCCTTATGTCCTCTGCGAAGGCCAGGGCCGATTCGCGGGGGTTGTCGGAACCGTATATCGCACGGCCGACTATGGCGTACGTGGCGCCTGCACGTATCGCATCCGAGGCCTTGCCTCCCTGGGCACCGACTCCGGGAGAGAGTATCTTCAGATCGCCGATGATCTTGCGGATGTCTGCTATCCTCTCCGGACGGGTGGCGGGTGCAATGAAACCTTTGACTCCGCACTCCACCCCGAGCCTTGCCATCTCCTCGGCATGCTTCGCGGTGAACATCTTGCCTCCGGGGTGACTCATCTCGGTGACCGCGTAGATCTCGGCCTCGCCGGCTGCATCGACGGCCGCCTTGAGGGAATCGTCGCCTGTGAATGCGTGCACTATGACTGCTGAAGCCCCTCTGGAGACAGCGTTCTCCACGATCAGCCTGACGGTGTTGGGGATGTCGGCGACCTTGAAGTCGCATATGACATCTGAGAATTCAGACAGCTTGGTGATCATCTGGGGGCCTTCGGACAGGACCAGGGGCCAGTTGATCTTGATAGCATCGACCACATCGCTCACCGATTCGGCCACGTTGAGTGCTTTCTTACCATCGGTCTCGTCAAGCGCGAGAACGAGTCTGCTGTCCATCTTCATGCGTCCCGCATCCGCGCCAGTGATTATAAACTGTCGTGCCGTAACACCCGGCATGCTCAGGAAGATGGAATGCGGTTCGGCATGCAACGGACATGTGGCAAAAGGATGCGAACACTGCATCAACGGATCCAAGATGGTCCTTCTGGTGACCGGCCAGTGCAAATGGAACTGCTACTATTGTCCCGTCTCCCTGGAGAAGAAGGGCCTGGATGTCATCTACGCCAACGAGGCCAAGGTCACATCCGACGAGGAGATCATCGCCGAAGCAGAATCTATGGATGCGACGGGTACCGGCATAACCGGTGGCGATCCTCTTCTGGCCATAGACCGCACACTCCACATGATCAAACTCCTGAAGGACAGGTTCGGAAAGGAGCATCACATCCATCTCTACACCGCCACCTTCGACATCGACAAGGTGAAACAGCTGGAGGAAGCCGGTCTGGATGAGATCCGTTTCCACCCTATGGTCGGAGCATGGACACACATGGAGGACTCCGGCCTGAAAGATATCATCTCATCCACATCGATGGATGTGGGGATCGAGGTCCCTGCAATCCCCGGCAAGGAGAAGGAGCTGTCCGCTCTGGTCAGATATGCAGACTCCGTCGGTGTGAAGTTCATCAACCTCAACGAATTGGAGTTCTCCGAGAGCAATTGGGATATGATGGCATCCCACGATTTCGAGGTGAAGGATGATATCTCCTCAGCGGTCAAAGGTTCCCACGAGACCGCGATGGCCGTAATGAAGGAGAACAAGAGGATCAACATCCACCTCTGCTCATCCGCATTCAAGGACGGGGTGCAGCTTAGGAAGAGGCTAATACGCCGCGCTCAGCACATCTGCACGGACTATCAGGCGGTCACAGACGACGGCACATTGGTCAGGGGATTCGTGTACTCGAACGACCTCGATGCGGTGGTCTCGAAGCTGCGCGAACTGGATGTTCCAGACATACTATTTTCGGTATTGGAGAACAAGGTCGAGGTTGCCCCTTGGGTACTCGAGGACATAGCCGACGAACTAGGCTTCAAGTGCTATATCTCTGAACAATACCCCACCGCGGACGGCCTCGAGGTTGAGAGGACTCCGCTCAATTGATCTTGAAAAGGAAAGTGGTTTGAGGGTAAGGGGTTTGATTGATTCCCAACCGCACGATCGGCAGATCGTAAGGGGGACCGTCAGTCCACGCTGATGCTCTGGATCTCGTGATGCCTGTTCACGATGTCCCTGGCGATGCGCAGGTTCTTTCCGGCCTTGCCGATGGCGCGGCCCTTGAGCTTGGGATCCACTGTGACTGTGGCGTGAGTTATGTTTCCGCGCTGCTCGATAACGACCTTCTGAGGACCGTAAATGTGGAACACATTCTTCACGAACTGTTCCGGATCGTCAGAGTACTCTACGACCTGGATGTTCTTTCCGGTCTTATCCTTCAGCTTGATCACATGCTCTCCCTTCTTTCCGACAGCGACGTTGCCCTGTCCTTTCTCGACGACGAACACGAGTTTGTCCTCAGTGTCCATACAGTCGATGGCGTTTGCCTTGGTGATCTGCTCGAAGAGAGCGATGTACCTGAGCGTATCCTCGGTAAGTACGATATCTGCGGACATGTTCCTCACAGCGTTAAGATGTTGGAGCTACCTTTGTCAATGATTGCAAGGGCAGAGACAGAGAAGGGTTTTCCGCACAGAGCGCCGAGCTCCATGTTGTTCCCGTCGTAGATGTGAACCTTTACGTTCGCGTCCTTCAGGTCCTTGCTAGGACAGTTCCTGGCCAGGATGATCATCTGGGCCTTTCCGTCCTTCACTGCTTTCATAGTCTGATCCAATCCGAACTGCACCTTTCCGGTGGTGATAGCGGATTTCAAAGCTCTGCTTATGTCTACTTCGCTCATTCTTTATCCCCCTTTTTCTTGGGTGTGTAAATAAGGTTTACAGCACCGGTACCAAGTGTTACCGGCTGTCCAACTATGATGTTCTCGGTCACACCCTCAAGGTGGTCGACCTCTCCTACCATAGCTGCGTGCAGAAGGTGCGCGGCGGTGATCTCGAAAGCTGCCCTGGCGAGAACCGAGGACTTCTTTCCGGACACTCCGTGCCTTCCGATTGCCTTCACATAACCGTCGTTGGTCATGAGATCGGCGACAAGCATGATGTGACGGATGTCGACATCAAGACCTGCCTCTCCGAGAGTTCCCATCGCTTCGTGGATGATGGAGTTCCTGGCCGCCTCGATTCCGAGGACGTCCGCAACCTCCAGGATGCTGTTCGTCATGACGTTCGGTGCATCCACTCCCTCGACTGCGAGGACCTCTTTCAGATTGCTTCCTTCAGTGACGATCTTCCAGTAGCCCTCTGTCTTGGACAGGACGGCCCTGGTGATTCCGTCGATACCTTTGATCTTGGCGGTCTTGACGGCATCATACATCGCCTGGAGTTTCTTGTAGGAAGGCTCGTCGGACTGGATCACGATGTCGTATCCCGACAGCTTGACCATTCCGCGGACTGCCTTCACTTTGTTCAGTCTGTCAACGAGCTCATCCACCTCTATGTGCCTCTCCTCCATCTTGCGGATGTTCGGCCTGACGATGAGCGTCATGTTGGTGATATCCGTGTCGATGGTGGCGACGTCCAGGATGGATGTCATCTCGATGTTCGATGCGACGAGACGCGCGACGCTCTCGTCCTGAGCTGCGATTCCTTCGAGGGGGATGTCCATCGAAGGGGTACTGGGGATGCGCCTTGCATCCACGATCTCGATCAGACGGGGAAGTCCCTGGGTAACGTTGATGTTAGCGACTCCGGCGTAGTGGAAGGTACGCATGTTCATCTGGGTACCGGGCTCTCCGATGGAGTGGGCCGCCATGACTCCGGCGGACTCGTTCTGGTCCATCTTGTGGCGTTGATACATGTCGTAGGCCCTGACGATGAGCTCCCTGCACTTGTCATCAGGTACGTCGTGGCCCTCGATGCGTGCCGCGATGTCGACGATGATCTTCATGGGGAGTTCGATGTCCTCCTTCTGCATGATCGCCTTGAGCTTCAGCTCGGTCTCGTTGTAGGTGTAGAACTGTGTGACCTCCTCCATGGGGGTGACCACAGTCTTCTCCTCCTCCTTCTTCTTGGTGGACTTCGCCGAGGTGGTTCCGCTCTTCTTTCCGACCTTGGACAGGACGGACTTTGCCTCCTCCTCGGTCATTCCGAGCTCCACGAGCTCGGACTCGTCCGCACGGCTGATATCGCTCAGTGTGCTGAACTTCGTGAGCAGGAGCGTGGCGGATTCCTCGCTGATGTTCCTCTTAAGGAGTGCGTTCATGGTGTCTTTCTTTGCCATTATCACTCACCTCCTCCGTCGTAGTCGATGTCAAGGTCGTCCATGTCCTCTCCGTCTCCCTCTTCCTCGATGTATTCCATCTCGTCCTTCTCGAGGGATCCGTAGTCTCCTCCGACGTCCTTCTCGTTGTCCTGGATGAAGTCCTCGGCCGCGTCGCCGAACACCTCGAAGAACAGGTCGTCGAGGTCGATTGCCTTACCCCTGACGGTCTTGGCGGGATCGACTCCGTCCTCTCCGTACTTGAACTGGACGACGGTTCCCACGGTGTTCCTTACGGTTCCGTCGGATGTCAGCTTGAGGTCCTCCAGAGCGGAGACGAGCCTCCTCTGCATGTATCCTGACCTGGAAGTACGGACAGCGGTATCGACCAGTCCCTCTCTTCCTCCCATTGCGTGGAAGAAGAACTCGGTGGGCGTGAGTCCGGACTTGTATGAGTTGGAGCAGAATCCCCTGGCGTATGCCCCGAGGTCTCCCTTCTCGAAGTGGGAGAGCGTCCTGTTCCAATATCCTCTGGACAGCCTCTCTCCACGAACGGACTGCTGACCGACACAACCGGCCATCTGCGACAGGTTGAGCATCGATCCACGGGCTCCGGCCTTCGCCATGATGACAGCGGGGTTGTCCATTCCCAGGTATTTTCCTGCGATGTCTCCTGCCTCGTCACGGGCCTCTCCCAGCTCCTTCATGACGCTGACCTCGAGGGTCTCCCTGAGGGAACGTCCGGGCATCTGCTGGAGGGTTCCGGAACGGTATGAGTCCACCAGAGCAGTCACCTTGTCGATGTGCTCGTTGGTGTTGTTGCTGATCTGGAGGAGTGCCTCCTGAGGGATATCCTCGTCGCTGATACCGGTACTGAATCCGTGGTTCATCAGTGCACCGAGGGCGAGCCTGGTGACCTGGTTGATGAACTGGGCGGCCCTCTCGGATCCGTAGTCACGTGCGATACGGTCGAGGATCTTACCCTTGCTGTTTCCGATTGCCTTGACGTCGATGGTTCCGCAGATCAGCTGACCGTCGCGGATGATGACATATCCGTCGTTGGGGCAGTTTCCTTTCTTGCACTCTGCACGGTTGTTGCAGTTGCAGATGTTCGCCCTGAAGCTTGTGTTGAATCCTTTGGGAAGGATTGTCGAGAACAGCTGCCTTCCGGTCCAGTACTTCTCTCCCGTCTCCTCGTCGATGAAGGGTTCGGGCATGGGGACATCGTCCAGTTTGAACATGATGTTCGCCGCTTCCTCCGCGTTGAAGCGGGGGTTGAAGTGTGTGAGGAAGTAAGCTCCCGTGATGTGGTCGTGGATGGCACCGATGATAGGTCCTCCGTACCTGGGTGACAGGATGTTCTCCTGGACCTGCATGAGGATACGTGCCTCAGCACGTGCCTCCTCGCTCTGCAGGACGTGAAGGTTCATCTCGTCACCGTCGAAGTCTGCGTTGTAGGGCGGGCAGACACAGAGGTTGAACCTGAATGTCTTGCCTTCCATGATCTTGACGCGGTGCGCCATCATGGACATCCTGTGCAGCGAAGGCTGCCTGTTGAACAGTACGACATCTCCGTCGATGAGCTGACGCTCGATGCTGAATCCGATGTCGATGGTAGCGGACTGCTCCACGCAGTTACGGTCGCTGACCTTGATCCTCCTTCCGTCGGGTTTGAAGAAGTAGTTCACTCCTGTGACGTACTTCGCTGTGATACCGAGGTCCTCGACTGATTTGCCGAAGACATCCTCGATGTCTCCCTTCCTGAAGATCTCATTCAGTGAC
>JAEEGI010017291.1_pt1 | contig 14807 bp, 12 predicted proteins | sample 8958751 | NCBI WGS metagenome assembly JAEEGI01 (sample SAMN16246545, study PRJNA631951) | gut metagenome | biome: gut microbiome; feature: rumen; material: KS-attached | host: Bos | place: Iran: Karaj | collected 2018-10
CGGGTATGAAGGTATGCGATGCGACGGCCGGCTTTGTGTGCTGGAGCCGCAAGGTGCTGGAGAAGATGAAGTTCGACAAGATCAAATTCGTCGGCTATGCCTTCCAGATTGAGATGAAATACACCGCTACACGTCTTGGATTCAAGGTCTACGAAGTTCCTATCATTTTTACCGACCGCGTGCTTGGCACCAGCAAGATGAGTATGAAGATCTTCAAGGAGGCCTTCTTCGGCGTGTTCAACCTTCGCTTCCGCAACTGGCGCAACTACTGATTCTCCTGCTCCGCGAGATCTCGTAGATCTCGTAGATTTTGCTGACGAATGGAATTTGATGATATTAAATATCAGGTAAGAGGGGCTGCAATGGAAGTCTATGGACACTTTGGCCCTGGACTGCTGGAATCTGTGTATGAAAAGGCAATGGTTCGTGAGTTGGAGTTGAGGGGATTGAAAGTAGCATCGCAGGTAAATATCCCCATATTGTACAAAGGGGCTCCTGTGGGTGATGACTTACGTATGGATCTGTTGGTGGAAGACGAATTAATAGTGGAACTGAAATCCGTGGAAGAAATAAAAGATGTTCACTACAAACAATTGCGAACCTATCTTCGGCTGTTGGGCAAAGATGAAGGATTGCTAATCAACTTTGGTGAATATGATTTCAAAAAAGGGTTGAGACGTGTGACAATATAATGCCTGCGTAGCCGGCGCGAGCGAAGCGATGTGCGTAATTTACAAGATCCGCAAGATCTCGCGAGCGCAGCGAGCAGGAGAAATAGATTATAAAGAAACAAAAAGATACACTGAGATATGAAAAAGATAGTATTGACTTTGGCGGCCTTGATGTGTGCTGCTACGATGATGGCGCAGGAGAAACTCCTGCAGTGGGACCAACTGATGGATCGCAATCTGTATCCGAAGCGTGAAGCTGTAAGTTTCATCTTTGCGCCCGACGGCAAGACTGTGACTTATTATAAGGGCAAGGAACTGTACGGTTTCGACGGCAAGAAGGAGTTTAAACTCACTGATGCACAGAAAGACTGGCGCAAACCTGCCAACAACGACCCCAAACTTGAAGAGCGTGTCGAGTTGAAGGAGGGCAACCTCTATGTCGACGGCAAACTCGTTGAACGCGGTGACGGCTACAACATCGTCCTTGGCGAGAGCGTGCACCGCAATGAGTTTGGCATTAATGGTGGCCTCTTCTGGTCGCCCAAGGCTTCAAGGCTGGCCTTCTATCGTATGGATCAGAGTATGGTCGTAGACTATCCATTGGTCAACACCAAGGCACGCGAAGCAGAGGTGCGCAACATCAAGTATCCTATGGCCGGTATGAAAAGCCACGAGGTGACTGTGGGTGTTTGGGACTGCGCTTCGCAGAAGCTTGTGTACCTTAACACTGCCCGCGACACCACGGTCCACGAGCGCGAGATGTACCTCACCAATATCGCCTGGAGTCCCGACGAGCAGTATGTGTATATCGCAAAAATCAACCGTGAGCAGAACCATATGTGGCTGGAGCAGTACAATGCTGCTACGGGCGACTTTATGAAGGTGCTCTTCGAAGAGACCAACCCCCGCTATGTGGAGCCCTGCGAGCCGATGATTTTCACCCCTAAGGGCGACCAGTTCCTCTGGTACTCAAGGCGCGATGGCTACAAGCATCTGTACCTTTACAATCTCGACGGAAGCCTCGTCAAGCAGGTTACCAAAGGAGAGTACGAGGTCGAGGGCTTCATACAGTTCGACAAGAAAGGCGAGAATATCTTTATCTATGCAAACAAGAACAATCTCGACGGCCGCGATGCCTATCGTGTGAATCTGAAAAATGGTACGATGGAATGCCTGACAAACTATAATTCAGCGGAAGGCACCCATACTGTTGTCATCAACGACGAGGGAACCCGTATGGTTGACTATTTCAGTGCTGTGGACAATCCTGGTGAGGTCAACTATGTTATTAACATAAACAAGCCGGCCAATCACCGCGATTATAACATCTACAGGGCTGAAAATCCCCTCAAGGACTACGCTATGCCTGGTGTCGAACTTGGCACAATCAAGGCTGCAGACGGCAAGACCGATCTCTACTACCGCCTTATCACTCCTCCCAATATGGAGAAGGGAAAGAAGTATCCCACGCTGGTCTATGTCTACGGTGGCCCTCACTCGCAGCTTGTCACCGACAGTTGGCTTGGCGGCGGCAACCTCTACTTTATGTTCCTCGCCCAGCAAGGCTATGTGGTCTTCACCGTCGACAACCGTGGCACCGACAATCGCGGCTTCGAGTTTGAGAGCTGCACACACCGTCACCTTGGCGAGATTGAGATGGCCGACCAGATGGAGGGCGTCAAGTTCCTTAAGAGTCTGCCATACGTCGACCAAGACCGTATGGGCGTTGAGGGTTGGAGCTTCGGCGGCTTTATGACCATCACGATGAAACTGGCCCATCCCGAGGTCTTCAAGGTGGGTTGTGCCGGTGGTCCCGTTATCGACTGGAAGTGGTATGAGATTATGTACGGCGAGCGCTATATGGACACCCCGCAGGAGAACCCCGAAGGCTACGAGGCCAACAGCCTCCTCAATAAGGCGCAGAACCTCGAAGGCCGCCTGCTGGTCATCCAGGGTGCCGAGGACAACACTGTCGTCCCGCAGCACAGCACCGAGTTCATCGAGCGCTGCATCAACAACTTCAAACAGGTGGACTATTTTATGTACCCGCACCACGAGCACAACGTCCTCGGTCGTGAGCGCCTGCATCTGTATCAAAAGATGTTCGACTATTACGAAACATTCCTCAAGTAGTTATAAAGTAAAGTAGATAAGAATAATAGTATGTTTACTGGCATTATAGAAACGACGGCCAAGGTCGTCAAGATAGAAAAGGAGAACACCAACTACCACTTCACGTTAGAGGTTCCGTTCGGCGACGAACTGGCCATTGACCAGAGTATGGCACACGACGGCTGCTGCCTCACGGTGGTGAAGGTGGACAAAGAAAATAAACAATATGTAGTCACCGCTATGGACGAGACGATGTTGAAGACCAATCTCGGCACGTGGCAGATCGGTACAGAGGTCAACGTTGAGCGTTCGATGCGTATGGACGGCCGTTTCGACGGTCACATCGTCCAGGGTCACGTTGACCAGACCGCTACTTGCACCAAGGTGGTCGACGACAACGGCTCGTGGCGCTTCTACTTCGAATACGACCAGAAGAACGCACCTTCCATAACCGTACCCAAGGGCTCAATCAGCATCAATGGTGTTAGCCTTACGGTTGTCGACAGCGAGCCTGGTATGTTCAGCGTGGCAATTATACCCTATACTTATAAGGTTACTAATTTCCATAATTTTAAGCCCGGCACGGTGGTCAACATCGAGTTTGATGTCTTCGGCAAATATGTACAGCGCCTGTTAGAACAATATATGGCTGCGAACAAACAATAGAATATTGACATTATAAAAAAAACAGGAGCCGATTGGCTCCTGTTTTTTTATGTTTTTATATGTTTATTCCGCTGGAGTGAAGGGGAATTCATAACGGAGCTTGAAGCCGTTGTCTGTTGCTTCTTCAAGCCAGATGCGCATATACTGGGTGGCGGGATCGTGAATATTCGGGTTGCTGTATGCGTCAAGGTTCTGAGTTCCTTTTGCCTCAACTACATAACCGTGTTTCTCTGTGGCAGGAGCCGAATTGCCGAAATCGCCAGCGGCGGGAATTTCGTCAATCTTGGCAATGCCTTTAACTTTGCCTGCATCGGCAATTTTTGCACCAGTAGTACAAGCCATATCGGGCAAACCGGAAATGTTGTGGTTGTTTGTGAGGTTTTCAATGACAAGGCTGCCGTCGCTTAAATAAACTTTAAAATGCAGTTTGTAAGCAGCTGTAGTGTCGGTGCCATACGAGTCGATCTCGATGAATTCACCATTGTTGAGGGTGATGCCTTCATAGGGCACATCTTCGTCTTTAGGTCCGCAGCTGACCATACCGAGAGTCAGCATTGTTGCCATTGCAATGGCTAAAAATCTGAATTTTTTCATTGTTTTGTAGGTTTAAATATTTATGATGCAAAAATACACATAATTCTTCAAATAGGATTGCTTTTTGCAATAAAAAATCCAATTATTGGGGTAAGTGGTTGGAAGATAGGATTATGGTACGGGGTCGTAGCCTGAGCCGCCAAAGGGGTTGCAGCGCAAAATTCGTTTCAATGCCAGCCAGGACCCTTTAAAAGGGCCGTATTTCAGGATGGCCTCCTTTGCGTATTGAGAGCAGGTGGGCGTATAGCGGCACGCCGCCGGCGTTAGTGGCGAGATACACTGTTGATAGAACTTGATGAGTAGCAGGAATACCTTTGTCAGCAGGCGTTTTATCATCGTTGTAACTCCTCGATTATTTTTTCCAAAAGCTTGTCGAAAGTGTGCTCCAGCTGGTGATAGTCAGGCAAGGCGTTATGGATATAGTTGATGCTTAGGGCCATTGACAGGTTCTTCTGTTCCAATGTCTCAAGAAGCAGATGCTTGCGGTGACGGTAGCATTCGCGCATCAGCCTCTTGGTACGGTTGCGGTCAACGGCGTGGTGCAGCTTCTTTTTGGGTGCTACAATCAGTACTTGCAGCCAGCAGGGATGCTTCTGCTCAGTTATCAGCCAGTGTACACTCAGAGGATACACGAGCAATCTGTTGTCCGAAGCGTAGAGATCGCCAATGATTTTCTTGTTGCAGAGTCGCTCGTCTTTTCTGAAAGTGTACATCACTTACCGCTTTTACCGGCTTTTTGTGCCTCTTCAGCCTCCTTGCGGGCTTTCTCGGCTGCGCGTTCTGCACGGCGTGCGGCGGCTTTTGCTTTCTTCTCTTCCATCAGTTGTTTGTACTTTGTCTTGCTTGCAAACACCGATTTTGTTTTCTTTGAGCCAGTGGCCTTTGCCGAGTGTGCCGATTTGGAATTCTTCAGCGATGAGGGTTTGACAACCAACACTGCTTCCTGCTGTTTGCCAAGCATATAGTTCTCAATGGCCATTGCCATAGAGGGCGAGTTCTTCGTCGGGGCGGCAATGGTTATCTTGATGCCGGCGGCATTCAGAGCCGCGTGGGTCGAAGTGCCGAAGGCTGCCACAAGTACCGACGATTCCTTGACATTGGGGAAGTTCATCAGCAGCGAGCGTACTCCGATGGGCGAGAAAAGAGCCACCATATCGAAGTCCTCAAGCTTGAACTGCTTAAGGTCGCGAGGCACGCTGCGATACATCGGTGCCTTGGTGTATTTGAATTTAGCCTTGTCGAGAAGTTTTGTATATTCAGTCTGTTTCTCGTCCGAGCAAGGGAACAGGAACTTCTCTTCGCGATGTTTGGTCATCACGTCGATGAGGTCGGCAAAGTATTGGTTGCCGAAGAATATCTTGCGTTTACGGTATTGTATGTAGTTTTGCAGGTAGAGTGCAATCGCCTCGGTCGGGCAGAAATACTTCATACTCTCAGGAATGACTTCACGCAGTTCCTTGGCCATTCTGAAGAAATGGTCCACAGAGTTCTTGCTGTTGAAAATCACTGCCGTATAGTCAGTGATATGGATTCTGCTTTTGCGGAATTCGGTGGCGGAAATGCCAACAACCTCAAAAAATTTGTAAAACGTGAGGTCAAGTTTGAACTCACTTGCCAGACGTTTGTAAGGCGACTTCTCCAAATCGGCAGGCTCGGGCTGCGAAATCAGGATTTTTTTCAATTTCATACGATGCTGTTCAAATAGTGCAACTATCTGTAATCTACAATAATACAATCTTTGCCATTACCAAAATGGGTACGATTTCAAAAATGCAAAGATAATAAAATAAATATAATTTAGAGGTTTTTGAATTTGTTAAAATTAGTTGTATACCCCTGAAAAGCCTGACAATGAATATTATGCCGACAAGAAAGATTGTGGTTTTCAATATGGTTTCTGTTGCTGCTGGGCAGTAAAAAAGCAGCAGCATAAGTGGAACAAAAACAAATCCGCCGACGAAATAGAACAGATTGTTGCTTGAGATGTAGAGCATCGTCACCGAACGGTCCTCGAAGACATTGCCCAGCAGCCGTATCAAGCTGTTCTTAAGGAATATGAATGCAATCAGGCCTCCCAGTATCGCCAGATACATCAGATAGTCGGGCAGGGTAGTGACAAATGCAGCATTCCTGTCTATCAGCTTGATGGCCATCAGTGCCACCGACGCCAGATAGATGCCGACCATAGGCAGCAGCGACGAGGTGCGTATGTTGCTTTCGCGGAAAACGCGGTCGAGGACGCGGGTGTCGAACAGCGATTGGAAGATGTCCTTCAGCTTGAATTTCTGGTTGTTGATATAGATACTCACAAAGGTGAACAACAGTATTATGGTGACGAAAATCCAGTCGCCCGAATGCTGGTTGTATCGCGTCTCGGGTATGGCAAACCCCTTGTGGTGGCTGTTGCCGATAAACATACTCTCCCGCTGCCGTACCGGTACATCTTCGTAAGCGGCAAAGGTCGAATCGTAGCAAAGCAGGAGGTATTCGCTGGTGTCTATGTCGGGCTGGAAAATACTGTCGTTGGGCCTGAGCAGTGTCTCAGGAATCTCGGTATTGTAGTGTACTGCAGGCAGTTGTCGGACGGGTTGGACGGCGTGCAACTCCGTATTACTCATACTGTCGCCGCTGTGCGAAACGCGAACGGAGTCGGTTTGGGGTATCGTATGGAGTGTTGTTAAAGTCTGCTTCATCTGCCTTCGGTCTTGTTGCTTATCGTGCTATCAGCAGCCTTTTCGTTTGCCGTGTCATCGGCGCGCCGTGCTGCGTTTCGCTGAAAAGAATGCTGTAAATGCCACAACGCAGTTCCTGCGTCGAATATTGTATGATTTGTCCGCTTTGCGCAAAAAAATCATCCACCGTCCGGCCGTAGACATCGTATATGGTGATGCGTGTGGGCTGGCGGAAACCGCTGAACGTTACAATGTTGCTTGCCGGATTCGGGTATATTTTCACATCCGTCGCGCTCTCCTGCACTGGGCGTATGGCGAGTGTCGTGTCGCACAGAAAAACGGTGTCGACCGTTATTGTGTCGGCACGATGCATAATCTGCAGCCCGACAGCCAGACTGTCCTCCGTTCCGTTGACGGTCAGACTGAACTGGCACCGCGCCGTGTCGCCAGCGCCAAGGGTTCCTAACGAAGCAATGGTGTCGTTGCCATTGGCTGTCATTCTGGTACTCAGTTCTTTGGCTTTGCCACGACCTCTGTTGGTGATGGCTATCTGCAAGGTGTGTTCTGTGTCCGGTGTGAAGGTGGCTACCGACGTGCCGTTGCGTGTCAATGCTACCGATGCCAGCTTTACCCGAGGCGACAGAATGTCAAGCACTTGCTGCATCTGCCAGTATGTCGTGCTGTCACCGGTGGCGTAATCCAATGTCATCCAGTTGCAGTCGGTTTCGGGGTAGATGACAAATTGTATGGTGGTGTCTTGGTGCGGCAGCAATTCGCTGACTATTTGCCTGTTGGACGTATTCAGGGAGAGGAAATGCCCGATTGCCGGTTGCTCGCCGACATTTCGGACGGTTGCCGATATCGTGGCGCTGTCGCACAACGTAAGCTGCTGGGCCTGAACACCGTCGCCGTCGTGGACGGCAACGTCTGCCACAACCAGTCGTGCCCCCTCGTATGGCGACGGGGTTATGATGGCCTGCAATGGCCTGTGGAACTGGGCCGTGGCGGTGAGCAGAAGCGTGTCGAGAACGGGGCGCGACGTGTGCATCAGTCCGTCGCCGTTCCCATCGAGCGTGCAGACACCCCACAGCGTGTCGTTCCAAGTCGCTGCGACGCGGGCTCCTGGCGTGCCGTGCACCCCAATGGTTACATCGCCTTCCCTGACGGCATCGACGTCCAGCCATTGCGTGTCCGGGATGCCTATGTAGGGCATCAGCGACGGGTCGCCAAGCAGAGAGTAAATCTCCCAGTAGTAGGCATCGTAGGGCGAGCCGCTGGCAGTGACGGCCCAGTTGCCGGCAGTGAGCATCTGGCCCATCGTGGGTGCGTGCTCTGCAGGTGCCGTTCCGTGGGTGTGGAACAAGCGGTCGTAGGCACCTTCAAGGCCTGCGTGGTATTGAGGGAACAGCGAGGGGTTCCCTTCTCCCCCGACGCTCCAGTAGTAGTCTTCGTTCCACAAGGTCTCGTTGCTGGCGCCGATGACTCCCACAGCGCCGCTTCCGCCCTTCCTCAGCAGATGCTCTCCAAGGCAGTCGCCGATGATTTCGTTGGCTCTGCAACAGTTGTTTACGGCGATGAAGAGACTGCCGTTGGCTGGCAAGGTGTCGAAGAAGTACTGGCTTATGCGTGGATACAGCCAGCTTGTGGCTATGCAGTGGGCGGTATAGTTTATCAGTCCCACGCCTTGACGGATGTGGCCTTCGATGGCCTCGCCCAACGTGTCGGACGAGGGGTTGTAGTAGCATATCGTATCGTGCTGGCTGTCGTGTTCTATTATGCACGATTTCAGGTAGTTCACCTGTCCGTTGGTGACTGTGGGCGCGGGCTCGGTCTCCTCCTTGCCGGCCACCAGCAGGCTTCGGCTCAGATAGCTGCTGTCGGCCAGCATAAAGCGCTCGTAGCTAAGGGTTTTGTCGATTATCTGCCGCATTGTGGCCGTGTCGCTTGCCGAAAGGCGCCCAATCAGCGCGTCGGGCAGATAGTCGCCCGTAAACTCGGCATAGTATAGGTCGGTCTGATGCACAAGAAGGCCCTCGATGTTGTGCTGGGCGTTCCATACGCCTATCTCCTGAACGTCGCCTGCAAGCAGTATGAACAGCGGGGCCGGATGGCTGGGCGTGGCGTTGTCGTAGCGCTGCTGGAGGTAGCTCTTGATTGCCTCTTTGTTCGACGATTCACAGTAGTACTCCTCGACGCGGAAGCCTTCCTGCTGCTTCCAGGCAATGAATGGCTGTAACACCTCGCGGAATTTCAGCGGCGAAACTATGAGATAAGTGATTGGAACATCGCTTGTTGCAAGGATGTTGGTATAGGCTTTCGACGCTGCCTTGCCGTTTTCGGCCAGTGGGTTTCCTTGCAGTGGCTGAAGGTTTCCCTTGATGTGTTTGCCTGATATGGTGACTGTTGCAGCGAGATGACGGCATACCTGCACCTGCCGCAGGGCGTCGTTGTACCTGACGGGTGCGATGGTCAGCATTGCAAGCCTTCTACCTCGCATAGTGCCTAAAGACCTGATGCTCACTATGTCGTCGCCGTAAAACAAGTCTTGGCCATAGATTGAGCTGTCGGGCACAGGTTCCTGGCGCCCGGCACTCTTGATGCTGGCTGGCGCCATCGGCCTGACGGCATCGGGGCATCCTATGCCACTCAAGGCTAAAGTTTCCCAATCGGCTGTGTCTATGGTGACTGCGAACTCGCCTCCGTCGGGTATCTCTATGATTTGACGGTAGACCGGAAGCATTGGCTTGCCTGTTTCGTTGCTGAAGCTGTTGGTGGCCCGCGAGGTCAACGAAGAATAGCGGCCGTCGAAAGCGCTCGAATTTATGTCGGTCAGGGTGAAGCCAATCGACATCTGCCGGCTGTCGCTGTGACGGAACTGGATGCCGTTTTGGACTACTCGCTGGGCGTAAATGTCTTGGAACAAAGCGAATACGAGCATCAATGCAACGGCAATCCGTATGGCTTTGGACTCTCCTTTCACCGCTGACGGCCTGTAGAAAAGCCGTTTTTGGGCCATACCAAGTCCGTCTGTTGTCCGCTTGTTGTCCGCTTGTTGTCCGCTTGTTGTCCGCTTTAAAAGCGGACAACAAGCGGACAACAAGCGGACAACAAGCGGACAACAACCAGTGTTGGTACCGTGCGGGACGGATGTTGTATGCGATAAAAACCCTGTCATTGTTTTGCCATTACTTTTCTGATTCCTTGTGCTTTGCACTTCTTTGCGAGTGCTGTTGCGAATTGCAAAAATACGTTTTTTTAATGATTTTTTTGCTGTGTAGCCATTATTTTTGTATTTTTGCAGTTTGCATTAATAGTGTGAAGTGTGTGGAATGCACTTAAAATCAATTAATTGTCAATCGATTATAGTGAGAAAAACAGAAGATATGCACAGAATCAAATTGTTCGTCGCCTTGATGATGGCCCTGTTTGTCTTTGTCCCTTGCCGCGGACAGTCAGACGACGAGGTGCGCGACTCGTTGCGGTTCTGTCAGAGCCAATTGGAGGCGTTGAACTCGAGGCTCGACTCTAACGAGGTGCTGCTGGCTACATTGCGTCGGCGTATGAACGATTTGGTTATGCTCAAGGATTCGCTGATTGCTGCCAACGACCTGTTCCAGAGGCAGCTGCAAGAGAAGAACCGCCTGATGGACGAGCAGAAGGCCGCGATGCAGGAGAAGGAACGGCTTGTGGCTGAGAAGGAGGAACTCTACCGCCAGGCGCTGACCAACTCGACCGTCGACAAGGCCAAATGGGAGGGCGAACTTAAGGCTAAGGAGGCCAGCATTGACGCCAAGAGCCGTGAGATCGCCTACCTTCAGAAGGACATCGACGCCAAGGAGTCTACGCTCCAGTCGCAGCGCGAGAACTATTCGCACCTTCTGACCGAGAAGGAATATTACCGCCATCTTGTCGACTCGCTGCAGAAGCGGGTCAATGCTGTTGAATATGAGAACATTCGCAAGCAGGAGGAGAACAAATACCTGGCCCAGAAAGCCAAGGATGCCGAGGAAAAAGCGGCTATCACGCTGAACAAGAAGAAGAAAGTCCGTCCGATACAGGGCATCGCACTCCGTTTCTTCCGCACGCCCGACTGGGATATCCGCCTGACGCCCGACCACGTGGACCCGTCCACGGGCGCGGCGACCTACTCGAAGGTGATTCGCAACCGCAATGCCGGCGACATCGAGTTCGATTTCGTCACCGGTGCGTCGGTGATGCTGTGGGATTTGACCGATTTCTTCAACGGCGACTCGAAGAAGGATTCTACCTCACTGACGCGTTTGCCTGATATTCCGCGTTTCGACCAGAAGTTCAACTACGACCTGGGCATCTACGTCGGCTTTGGCGGCACCAACCTGTTCAAGAATTTCTATATTGGTCCCAGTTTCCGTTTTGTGGACTTTTTCTATGTTACCGTGGGCTTGAATATATGTGAGTATGAGATGCTTATAGACGGTTATTCGGCCGGTCAGTCGCTCGAGACAGCCTTGACCCTCGACGACATCACCGCCAAGTCGTGGCTCGTCAAACCTTTTATCTCCCTGTCGATCGACCTCGACTTCCTGTCATACATTAAGAAGTAAAAGCTTATGAACCACGATGTTTTTATCAGTTATTCAAGAAGAGATACGCCAATAGCAGACCAAATCTGTGCGGCTTTTGATCGTGCTGGTATCTCTTATTTTATTGACCGTCAGGGAATAGGAGGTGGTGTTGAGTTTCCAAAAGTGTTAGCTCCGGCTATCAAGAATTGTAAGGTTTTCCTATTGCTAGCCAGCGAGAATTCATATAATTCAAGCTTTACACGGCGAGAAATTACGTATGCTTTTAAAAAGAAGAATGGTGAGAATATGTTGCCGTATATTATCGACGGCTGTGAGATGCCTGACGATATAGATTTTATTTTTTCCAGCACAAATTGGCGCACGTCGTTCGATTATCCAATAGACCCTGTCTTGGTCGATGATATATTGCAGTTGTTGGGACGCGGAGAAGAATGCTCGTTTAACCGTAAAGCGAAGGAGGAAGCAGACCGCAAGGCGAAGGAAGAAGCAGACCGCAAGGCGAAGGAAGAAGCAGACCGCAAGGCGAAGGAAGAAGCAGACCGCAAGGCGAAAGAGGAAGATGACCGCAAAGCCAATGAGGAGGTTGATTGCAAGACGAAAGAGGAAGCCGAGCGTAAAGCCAAGGGGAAAGCTGCCGGTAAGGGCAGCGCAAAAGGAAAAGCCAAAGAAGATGATAAATATGTCGTTATAGGTACAGGGAAAATGGTTTTGGAGAAAGAAGATGTACCACGAGATGCGACACATATAAGAATCGCAGAAGGGATAAAAACAATAAACTATAGTGCTTTTGAAGGATGTAATTCGTTGGTCTCCGTTATTATTCCTAAAGGCGTAACGGAAATTAAAGGTCACGCCTTCAGTGAATGCGAATCTCTTATGTCGGTTGTTATTCCTCACGGTGTCACCGAGATTGGAGGTTTTGCTTTCTATAAATGCATTAATCTTACTTCTGTTGTAATTCCAGAAGGAGTTACTGTTATCCATTGGGGAACTTTTTCTAATTGTCACCTTCTGTCGACCGTAGTGATTCCAGAATCCGTAAAAGAGATTGGTAAACAAGCGTTTGTGTTCTGTGATAGTCTGAAGACCGTACGACTGCTTAATCCTAATACAAAATACAAGAAACACTCTCTGTTGGGTGCATACAATACATTCGACGACCATACAGAAATTATAAAAGGAAAGATATAACAATGGCACTACTGCTGGACATAGAAGATTTGCTTGCCAAGCGCAAGGTGGAATCCAACCGCATTGAATTCAAGAAAGGTTGGAATCCTGCAGCTGTCTATCGTTCTATATGTGCTTTCGCCAACGACTTTGGTAATCTTGGTGGCGGGTATATCCTTATCGGTGTGGCAGAAGAAAAAGGAAAGGCTGTACGTCCCGTTTGTGGCGTCCCTGACACAGAGATTGACACAATATTGAAAAAGATACTGCAGTACAATAGGCTGATAGAGCCTTATTATATGCCGCGAGTGTCTGTTGAGGATGTCGATGGGAAAAGTGTCATCGCCATTTGGGTGCCGTCGGGGGAAAACCGTCCATACGTTGTACCGTCAGATGTTACTGCAAAGCACAGGGACCATTGTCCATATATACGATATGGGACTTCGTCGATCGAGGCGGAAGGGGAAACCCTTGACGAACTCAGGGGTATGGCATCCAAAGTGCCTTTCGACGACCGCGGAAACCCTGAAATCTCTTTTTCAGATTTGTCGCCTGTTTTAATCAAAGAGCATCTGCAGGAGGTCGGTAGCAAACTTGCCGATGAGGATTTGGTGTCAGGTCTTCCTCTTGTGTTGGAACAGATGAATTTGATGGAAGGACCGACAGAAAAGCGGATGATCAAGAATGTGGCGGCGATGATGTTCTGCAATCATCCTGACAGGTTTTTCCCTGTCAGCCAGGTTCGAATTGCCTCGTTCCCTAATGGTCGTGATGAAGATCCCGATAACATCGTGGAATACCCAACCATCATAGGTTCAGTGCCTAATATGATACGTGAGACATTACAGTTTTTGCGTACTAATATCGTTAAAGAGAAAGTTGTCAAGATACCGACAGATGAAAAAGCACGCCGTTTTTTCAACTATCCGTATGCCGCACTTGAAGAAGCCGTTGTTAACGCTTTGTATCACCGTGACTATTCGGTGCGTGAACCGGTAGAGATAACCATTGAGCCAAGACGAATTAGTATTCTCAACTTTCCTGGCCCCAACCGTTCTATAAGCGAAGAGGCGATTAAGGAAGGTCGGTCGTTAAGATCACGTCGCTACCGCAATCGCAGACTTGGGGAGTTCTTAAAACAGTTGGGGCTGGCCGAAGGATGGGCAACGGGCATCCCCACCATTCAAAGGAAACTGGAGGAAAACGGTTCGCCCAAGGCAACTATAGAAACCGATGAAACGCGCAGCTATTTTCTCATAGACATACCCTGTCATCCTGATTTTCTACCACAAGATGTGTCACAAGATAACGACTTTGATTTAGAGAAGATTAGTGTGACTTTGTCACAAGTTGTGTCACAAGAGGAACAAAATCGTATTCAGTTAATGATGGACACCTATTGTCTATTGCAAAGGCCAATGTCATTAAAAGAGCTTATGATTAGCCTTGGACAAACCAATAGAGGTCGTTATAAGCGAATGTGCATAGATGTAATGATTAGCATTGGACTTGTTGGTATGACCCACCCGGATGTGCCTAATAGCAAAAAACAGAAATATTTCGCAGTCAAAATATAAAAATATGCAACAACAATTTTTGATTTATAATACTTTAAGTCACCAGAAAGAGCTGTTTACACCCATTACGCCAGGGCGTGTGGGAATGTATGTCTGCGGCCCTACGGTCTATGGTGACGCCCATCTGGGACACGCGCGCCCGGCAATCACGTTCGATATACTCTATCGCTATTTGCAGCATCTTGGCTATAAGGTTCGCTACGTCAGGAATATAACCGACGTGGGACACCTTGAGCACGATGCCGACGAGGGCGAGGATAAGATTGCAAAGAAGGCTCGTCTGGAGCAACTGGAGCCGATGGAGGTGGCGCAGTACTACACCAACCGCTATCACGCCGCTATGGACCGTCTGAACGTGCTGCGGCCCAGCATCGAGCCCCACGCCAGCGGCCACATCATTGAGCAGATAGAACTGGTGCAGAAGATTCTCGACGCTGGCCTGGCATACGTCAGCAACGGCAGTGTCTATTTCGACATCCGCAAGTACCAGGAGGAAACCCACAAGTACGGCCAGCTCAGCGGTCGCGTCATCGACGAGATGCTTGCCACTACCCGCGAGCTTGACGGCCAGGATGAGAAGCGCTTTGCCGGCGACTTTGCCCTTTGGAAAAAGGCTTCGCCCGAACATATTATGCGCTGGCCCTCGCCCTGGAGCGACGGTTTCCCGGGTTGGCACGCTGAGTGCACCGCAATGGGCGCCAAGTATTTGGGCTCGCCGTTCGACATTCACGGCGGCGGAATGGACCTGGTGTTCCCGCATCACGAGAGCGAGATAGCGCA
>JAEEGI010017304.1_pt1 | contig 14800 bp, 11 predicted proteins | sample 8958751 | NCBI WGS metagenome assembly JAEEGI01 (sample SAMN16246545, study PRJNA631951) | gut metagenome | biome: gut microbiome; feature: rumen; material: KS-attached | host: Bos | place: Iran: Karaj | collected 2018-10
TGCCTTGGTGTAATCGTAGTCGTAGAAGAAGTACTTGTAATACTCATCCTTATTTTTCACGATGTCCGAACCCCATGCCTGGGCCTTATACCCATCGGCTGTGAGGGCAGCGACCTCTGCATCGGAGAGATTCTTGAACAGACCCTGGATAGCCACGTTGGTAGCTGGGGTAGAGGTCTTATAGTCCAGTCCGTAGGATGACCAGTCGTCGTTGGTGCCGCGCCATCCGGGATAGAGCACGGGGTCGTTCTCCATACCCTCGGGGCACTGGGCCGTCAGACGGTAGCCATACTGGGTTTTGCCATCCACCATCTTGGTGTAGATTGTGTTGGAGATGACGTTACCATTGTCGAACTGATAGTAGCCATTGCTCTCCAGGCCGGCAATCATCTTAGCCGTCAGCTCCTTGATGGCCTTGATCTTCTTGGGGAAGAAACCGGAGCGGATCAGCGTCCAGCGACGGTCGCCCTCACCGGCGAACTCAAAGCCGCGCTCGTCGATAACAGCCTCCAGCACACTCTCCTTGCTGGCGATGAAGGCATCGGTATTGGCCTTGCCTGCGGGGAAGCTACGCTCACGTATCAGCTTCAGGTATTCCTTGGCAGATGCATCGTCGCCTGTGGCGGCACAAGCCTCGGCATAGCCCAGATAGATCTCTGCGATACGCATGTACGGACCGTTGATACCCGACTTACGCTGGGCTGCCGTCCAGACCTTCGACATACGCGCCTCGTCCCACTTGTTGAGGGCGATACCGCCACCGTTGGCCTGAGAACCGGGGGTGAAGGGGATGATCTTCTCGATACCAGAGGCACCGTCGTTACCGGTTACGCAGACGCTGACATCACGACGCTTGTCGTTGGGATCAAATACACCGTAGTAGAAGGCTGGCACGATACGGCCCTGGCCGTAGGCCTTACAGGGATAGTTATTCTTGCTGCCACCCTTGGTGGGACGACCGAAGGAATAGTTGCGGGCATCATTGCCGCCACCCTGCTGCATGGGATACTCATAGATGCTCTCGTCGGCATAGTTGGCATCACCGTCCATCATCTGCTGGAAGAAGTACTGGTAGGGGTTGTTGTACTCGCGACCGGTCTTCTCGGCCAAGCGGGGATCTTTGGTGTAGAACTTCGTGTTGCCGGGGTTGTCGATGACGGCCTTGAAGTAGGTCTTTGCTAGGTTATAATAGGTAGCCCAGTCTGAACGGCGACCATAGGTGGCACCGTTGTTCTCTGTGCCCATGTTCTCAAATGTCAGGCTGTTGCCATTGCCGTCAACACGCTTGATGTCGCCACGGCGGGTCTGGTAGCCGCCGGCCTCCAGGGCCATACGTCCGATGAGTCCCTCTACATAGGTACGTGTGAAGTAGTTCTTGCCGGAGATGCCGGGGATAGAACCTGCACGGTACATCAGCGGAGCCACCTTCTGGAGTTCTGACAGACAGACGTCATAGATAGAGTCGCGGCTGACGAGACCGTCGTAGTCGGTATCCTTACCAGATACATAAGGCACGTCGCCATAGTACTTGATGAGCTCGCGGTATGCCGTTGCACGCATGGCAACAGCCTCACCATAGAGCTGCGTGAAGGTGGTAGGCGAGCTTGACTTCATGGCCGTCTCGAATTCCGAGGTACTCTCCATGGCGTTGATCACACTGTTCGACTGGCTGACCACAGCGTAGAGCGATGCATAGACATCATCCTCCTTCTGGTAGGAGAGCAGACCGTAACTGCCTGCGTATGTACCGTTCTGATACAGACACTCAGGATAGTGGCGGCCAGGTTGGTTGGTGAATGCCTCGGGATGGCGCTCCATGTCGGAACCGACCACGTCGGCGGCGTAGTACAGGCCATCGCCGAACACCTTGTTCTGTGCGCAGTTGCGCCAGGTCTCGTAGACACCAGTCATGGCAGCACGGGATGTCTCGGATGTAGAGAATACGAAGTCGGCATCAACCACCGAGGGGGAGCTTGTGTCCAGGTAATCGCTACATGAAGTGCTTAAGGCCAGAATGCCTGCGGCACATATTGTTGAAAATAATAACTTTTTCATATTTCGTTTCCTCGCTTTAAATTAGAATGCAACATTAAGACCGAATGTATAGGTACGGGCCTTCGGGTATGCCTGATAGTCGTAGGCCGGGGTGGGGAATCCGTCGGTGAAGTCACGGGTGTTGACATCGGGATCCAGACCGCTGTAGCCAGTGATGCAGAAGAGGTTACCGCCGGTGAAGTAGACACGGAGGTTGCTGATGCCCACCTTCTTGGTGAGGTTCTTCGGCAGTGTGTAACCGATGGTCAGCGTGTTCAGGCGCAGATAAGAGGCATCCTCAATGAACTGAGAAGAGGCAATACCGTACTCGGAGTAGACGAGCGGATACTTCGCATTGGCGTTCAGGGCAGCCAGTGCCGAGGGATCGGTCACGGGATAGAGGTCGCCGTTGCCGTCGATGTCGTACATCTTCCAAGAGTCCTCCACGAACTTCAGGCGGTTGTTACCCAGACCTGTATCCTTGTCACCCATCATCGAGTGCATGGCATTGGCATTGTAGATGTCACCGCCAATCTGGTAGGTGAAGCCTGCAGCGAAGTCGAAGTTCTTGTAATTGCCGTTGAAGTTGAAACCACCAGTGTGCTGAGGCATGGTCTTGCCGATGATGGTGGCATCGTCGGAGGTCACGACGCCGTCGCCGTTGATGTCCTCGAATTTAGCCATGCCGGGGAAGGCTGTCTGGCCCTCCGGACGCTTGTAGTTCGTACCACCGGCATAACCCGTAGCGGTATAGTCGGGCACACCGGGTTTCAGTGTCCATACACCGTCAGCCACGTTGAAGTCGTCGACCGTGTAGATACCTGCACTCTTGAAGCCCTGGATGACACCTACGGGATTGTCGACACGGATGATGTAGTCGTAGTAAGGCTGGCGCATCGAAGAACCCCAGTTGGTGTGGGTATCGGCCAGCACGTTGTCGTACAACTTGTCGATGTTGTTCTTATTATAATTATAGGTGGCGTTGAAGCTCAGGTTGAAATCCTTACTGCGGATGATCTCGTAGAACAGGGCGAGCTCAACACCCTTGTTCGAGGTCTGGCCCACGTTCTGGTACTGATAGCTGAAACCCTTCGTGGCATCAATGGGCACGCGCATCAGGATGTCCTTGGTGGTATTCCAATAGAGGTCGATGCTACCACGGAACTTGCCGTTCTTGAAACCGAAGTCGAGACCGAGGTTACGCGAGATGGTCTTCTCCCACTTCAGGTCGGGATTACCCTTCATCTCGCCGGGAACATAGACGGTGGTGGCCACGCCGTCGACGGTGATCGACTTGGTGGTCCATGTCTCCTGCCAGAGAGAGGCGTCGATGTTATCAGAACCGGAGGTACCGTAGGAAAGACGGAGCTTCAGGTTGTCGAGCCACTCTCGGGCACTGGCCATGAAGGGCTCGTCGGAGATACGCCATCCGAGAGCGGCTGCAGGGAAGTAACCCCAGTGGTTGTTGGGTGAGAACTTCGAGCTACCGTCGGCGCGGAACGTAGCGGTGAAGAGGTAGCGGCCCAGATAGTCGTAGTTGGCACGGCCGAACCATGAGAGCGTGTGGGAAGGCGTTCCGATGACATTGCCGAAATCATCCTTACCCAGTGAAGAGTCTGTCATGCTGAGCATACCGAAGGCATCGTCCTTGTCAAACTCTGCAGGATAACCAGAACCATAGATATGGCTGGTGTTCGACTTGGATGCCAATACCTCATTACCCACGAGGAACGAGAGGTTGTGCTTCTCGCCGAGACCCTGAACGGTGTAGTTAAGGGTGGTGGCCCAACGCAGTCCGTAGCCGTCGCCCTGTATCAGCTGGGCGGTGTTGTAGCCGTTTTCCAGACCGGCATCCCAGTTCTCCGACTTCCGCCAGTTACGGCTCAGCGAGAGCTCCGACTTGGCGATGAGGCCTTTGATGACCTCCCATGTCAGACCGCCCATGGCGCGCAGGTGCTGGCGGTTGGTCAGATTGTCGTAATTTTCGATAATGCTGACGGGATTATAGGCAGGGTTCACATTTGCCTCACCCATACCGAGCAGTGAGGGATCGTCGGTACCGAGCGGGTTGTCGATAGGACGGAACTTGTAGGCAGAGGTCGACTCGTCGAACTTATTTCCCTTGATGGTTACCTCGGTGTAGCGCAGGTCCACGTCGAAGCTCAGGTTCTTGGCCAGCTTCTGGTTCACCTTCACGTTGGCATTCCAGCGCTTGAAACCAGTGTTGATACGGATACCCTCATCGTTCATGTAGTTCACGGAGGCATAGTACTTGGTCTTCTCCGTACCGCCGGTCAGCGACACGTCGTGGTTCCATGTACCGGCTGTCTGCATCACATCCTCGATATAGTTGTGGGTCGACATGTTCTTGTACTCGTTCAGGTGGTTGCCGTAGGCACTGCCCAGACCGAAATACTTGGCCACGCCCTCGGCGTAGGTGTCACCGTATGCCTTGGCATAGCTCCATGTCTGCAGCACGTGGTCGTAGGGATCCATCGTCTCCAGGGTCTTGGGGTTCTTCTTGATCTGGTAGTACATGTTGTACTTCACCTTGGCAACACCTTCACCCTTCGAACCCTTGGTCGTCACGAGGATCACACCGTTGGCACCGCGGGCACCGTAGATGGCTGTCGATGCAGCATCCTTCAGCACGTCGATGCTCTCGATGTTGTCGGCAGGAATATCGCTGATATCGCTCACGGTCACACCGTCGACAATGAAGAGCGGGTCGTTGCTCTGGGTCACGGAACCGCCACCACGAACGCGGATGGACATAGAGGCACCGGGACGACCGTCCTGAGAGGTCACGCTCACGCCGGGGAGCTGTCCCTGCAGGGCCTGAGCCACATTGGCTACGGGGTTAGCTGCCAGTTTCTCACCTGTGACGGAGGCTACGGCACCCGTCAGGTCACGACGCTTGGTCGTACCGTAACCAATCACGACCACGTCCTCGAGAGTCGTATTGTCCTCTTCGAGGGTGATGCTCATGTTGGCACTGGCCTTCAGGGTCTGAGACTTGAAGCCTACATACGACACCTTGATCTGCGTGCCTGCAGGCGCATTGACACTAAAGTTACCATCGAAGTCGGTCACAGTTCCCTGTCCGCTTCCATAGGTAATACTCACGCCAATCAGCGGTTCACCGGTCTTATCCTTGACCGAACCTTTGATTGCATTCTGGGCGAAGCCCGTTAGCCAAAGCATACATAGTGCGATGACTAAGTAGAATTTCCTTTTTTGCATGTTAATTAATTAGGTTTAAAATATTTAGATTCGAATTTTGATCGTCAGTTTGAGTTATTCCGCTGCAAAAGTATACATATTAGTTTTGAAAAAAAAGTAAAAAAGGTGAAATTAATATGTAAACGTTTACGCAAAATCAGGGCCCTTTCGAGTCCTGATTCTTTCAAGTTCACGGATGTCAGTATCCGTTGTTCCACCCCGATTAAGGATTGTCGTCGCTGCCCGGATTGTCGTTCGAACCGGGGTTGTCGTTCGAGCCCGGATTGTCATTGCTACCGGGGTTGTCGTTCGAACCGGGGTCGTCGGTGCTGCCGCTGCCAGAGCCGCTGTTAGACGAATCCCCGCCCTTGGCTGCAGCGATTTCGGCCTTGGCCTTGTCAGTCCAGCTCAGCTTCACGTCCTTCTTCAGCTCGTCGCGGGTGAAGTCGCCCGTGCTCTGAGCCAGCAGCTTGATCACCTTCACGGCCGGACCCGTCTTCTGACCCTCGGCCAGCGTACCGATGGTTGCCGTGGCCACCTTGTCGGTCTCGGCGTCGTACATGGTCTCCAGACCGTTGGCCTCGACCGTGGCCTTGAAGATGGCCAGATTGTCGATCTTCACCGTGTTGCCGTTGAGCACCTGCTCGCGCACGCACTTCACGAAGTCGATCAGGATACCCGTGATCGAGCCCTCCGAGAACATCGTGTTGTGCTCAGCCATGTGGTGAGCCATGTCCTGCACGCTCATCGTCTGTTTGTAACTCACGCGGGCGTAGAGCTTGCCCGCCTGTTCGGTTTCCGAACTTTCGGTCACCTTCGATAAATACAGTTCAATCATAATGTAATCTTTTTTAGAGTTTGACTTATTGTTTGCTTAGCTTCCGGAGCTGATACAAAGGTACAACATTTTCTTTCGATTTCAAAGCTTTTCCGTCTGCCGGAATGCGTTTAAAACGCTTAATATGAATTATCATGAATTGTATGTATTTTTACCCGCAAAAACCCTTGCGCAATTGGAATATTTTTCGTATCTTTGCATTATATTATTAGTGGTAATCATAAATATCAAACTTCAAAATTCAAACTTCAAATGCCCCAAAAGTCCTACGGCCGTACGGAGCTTGCCCAGCTCTATTTCCCGGCCATCTGCCCCCGCGCAGCCTGGGCAAAGCTGCGCCTCTACATGAATGACTATCCCCGTCTGCGCCAGTTGTTGGCCTGCAAGCGCCGAACGTTCCTCCCCGTCGAGGTATCCCTCATCTTCGAGACCCTCGGCCATCCCTGAAAAATAACCCGCCCTTAATTTCCGATAAGGACGGGTTATTTGCAAATAAGGCAGGGTTATTGCCCAATAAGGGCAGGTTATTGAAAAGCCCCGTTTTCTTCAAGGAAGTCCACCAGGTCTATCTTGCGTCGCTTCTGGTCGGGTGTGGCCTTCTGTTCTAGAAGTGGTGAGAGGTGGATGGTCTGCCCCAGCAGGCGCTGGGCTTCGAGGGTTACGCGATACCATGTGCTGAAGGCGCAGCCGTCGGTATCGGTGTCCGGGAAAAGGATGATTCTGCAACCCCTGAGCGGGAAGAGCTTCACGGCCGTCAGCTCGTAGAGTCCACCGGCAGCCAGCCACAGGAAGTCGGGACGGTGTGCTGACATAATGACGGCTGTTTTCTCCGCCTCCACCACGGCCACATCAGCCATCCTACATCCTTCATCATCCATCAACAGGTGCGTGCCGAACAGACAGTGCTGCGAGGGGATCTCTGCCGCCAGCTGCTTCTGGTCCTTCAGATAGTGGTGTTTCAGCGCATGGCTCACCCAGTAGGGCTTCCGCAGGTGGTCGCGGTGGCCGTCGGGCCGGTAGTGCATGATCTTGCCGTCGTAGACCTGTCCCAGCATGTCTATCTGCCAGAAGATGACGCCGCCGTCGTACGAGCGCCCCAGCCGGTAGCGCTGTGCTGCCCGCACCATCTGCTCCTCCGACAGATAGCCGCAGCCGACCATGGCACGGCAGAAGTCACTGTCGGGCGACAGCCTGCGCTGCCACATCGGCCTCGTGTCACGTGGCCTGTCATGGCCCAGCTCGTGCCTCAGGGCCTTGAACGTATCTGCAAATATCTCCTGCATTTTCATTATGGCGGTAGCAAATAATTAACTTTTCCTTCCTTCCCTGAGGAAGCCCTCCCCTCATATTGGAGTCCCCCTTATAGGGGGACGGAAATATGGAGGGGACGAGGGGCTTCAGAAGGGCGCCACGTCCTGGTAGAGTTCTGTCTGCACAGGTGCCTGTGGCTTCAGGGCATAGATGACGTGACCCGCGTGGTCGTACGACTTCATGAGCACACTGTCATTAATGGCCTGTTCCAGCAACGAGTTGTAAAACTTCCAGGAGCGGATGTTGCATAGCTGGCACACCTGTGTCCTCAGGTCGCCACCCGTCATCTGCTGCCTGCCACCGATGGCATCACTGAACAGACGACGTACATCCATCTGTCAAGAGCCATTGTCGTCATGGCGGATGTAGTCAGTGTTCAACTGAGGATAGCTGTCATTCTCCGAATTCTTCGACTGTCCCTGTACGGGAATGTTGACAGTACTGACGGGCAGTCCCTGCTCATTGACTTCGAAGTACAGTTCCTGCTCGATATCGTACTTACGCGTCAGCGTCTGCTCTATGGAGAAAATACGCTGGGGCAGCAGTTTCTCGCAGGCGTACACCTCAAAGGCCTTGTTCATCAGCTCCGTACCGATCCAGCCGCGAAGGTTACGGTCCTCGCCGCTCTTGTTCTGGTGGAGCACGCATGTGATGCAGCTGTTATGCTTTGTTGCCAGATGCATCAGTTCCTCAGTCACCTCCTGTGCCAGGATACCGTCGTTGATGTCGTTCACCAAGTCGCGGATGCCATCGACGATGACCAGGTCAGGTGAGCAGCTGCTGACGGCCACGCCTAACAGTTCGCGTCGTTTCTTCCAGGGTAGGCTGCGCACATTAAACACGTCAATTCTGCTGACATCACCTCCCGTCATCGGTATCAGACGGTGTTTGAGTATGTCCTGCGTCGACTCGTCGCTCTGCTCCGTGTCGTACCACAGCACACGCAGCGGTTCCTCCCGCGCCCGGTGAAACGAGAGGACGTCGCTGATGGCCGAGCAGGCCATCAGCATCGTAGTGAGGAAGGTCTTTCCACTCTTTGCCTTGCCCGTAACGGCAACCAGTTCGCCCCGTGGAAAACAGGGTTTGCCGAACAGCCTGAAAAGGAATTCCATCGGATTCAGCTGCTTCTCGGGCGTGATACGCAACAGTTCCAAAGTGTTCTGTTCGGGAGTGACGGTGGTAGGCTGCCCAGCCTGGCTGAGAGCCTCCGTGAATAAGTCCTGATCGTCCATATATTCTTTTCCTTCTTCTGTTATGATTCTTTAAATTTGAGTTTAAAACTGTGTTATCTTGTCTTCGCGATGACATGGCAAAGTTACGCCAATATTGCGAGACAGCCAAGAAAAGAATGATACTACAATGTTACTTTCCGACATACTCGCGCTGACAGCGGTAATACAAATTCCTGATAGCTGTTGCCGCCCCCAGATTAGTTGTTCCAGAAAGAATGTCGAATAAAGACTTTTCCGTATTCTCAATTAGGCCCTTTGACATCATTTCCACGAAATACATCAAGATGTCGTGTCGTTTACCATAGCTGGTGTCGAAGACTATCTTTGGGCCATCCCCAGCAACAGTACCCTCAAGTTCGAAGAACCCAAGTTTCTGTAAATTCCTGGAAAAGTCAACTATAGTAGCCTTTAACGCTGCGTTCTCTTTCTGCAAAAACTCATAGTTTTGTTCTAAATCATAATCCTTCATTTGTTTGAGTTTGTGAGGAAGAAGTGTCAGAAACGTATACTTTTCACTCGCGAGACTTCCTCGACCCACTTCACTCTGGCCGTGCCTTTTCACGGCCGCTAAAATTGTTGTCAAAAATGGGTATTGGGGCGTGGTCGTTGAGACACACGTATTGATGCCGGCAGCCTCAATGAGACCGCCGGTTCTATGATATAGTCAGATACTTCTGGCTTTTCTTCTTTGGGCATTTTATTTTAAGTTTTCAGCTATTAGTTATTTTGAATGCGCAAAAATACTTACTTTTCATTATAAAACCAAAAAAATCTATGATTTTTTCTTTTGAAGAAGATAAATCTATACAAATTCAACAAACTTGATATACTTTTATATCCAAAAATTTGCAAATTACAGAAAAACTCCGTATCTTTGCACTCGATCACCGGCGTGATACCTCAGTGGAGGGCCGATGTGACATCGAGGGTAAACAATAACAGCATTAGCAGTTATTCGGCGTGTCTGAAATGTAGGAAGTTTTAAACACAATGCTACGTAACGGTAAATGACTAATGTCTGCACTTGACAGTGCGGACATGTCACTTATCTACGTAGCGGGTATTTCCTACAACCTCAGACACGGATAAGCGGTCCGCGCTTTTTCGTGTCTGTCTGGTTAGTGGAGTACCTGTGAATCCTGATAAGTGCTATGCTCCTAAAACAAATAGTACAGACATGGATAGTAATGTCAACTTTGGTGGTATCGCCACTTTCGACAATATTACGTCGAGAGTGATTGATGACCTGAGAACTACGTTGAGGCGTGGCTCTCAGGTCAGCATAGCGGCTGCCTCTTTTTCTATCTATGCCTTCGAAGCGTTGCAAAAGGAGTTGGAGCAAATTGACGAACTGCGTTTCATCTTCACCTCACCTACCTTTAATAAAGAGCGCGAGAAGAAACAAAAGCGTGAATTCTATATCCCCAAACTGAATCGTGAACGGACACTCTATGGCTCTGACTTCGAAATCAAACTGCGCAACAACCTCACGCAGAAAGCCATCGCCAAGGAGTGTGCAGAATGGATTCGTCAGAAGGTACGCTTCAAGACCAATACCTCGCAGATGCAGATGCCAGGATTCTTGAATATAAGGAACGATGAAGATCTCTTTACCTACATGCCTTTCAACGAACTGACAACCACAGAATTAGGTTGTGAACGAGGCAACAACATCTTCCAACTCATTCAGCGTCTACCATCACCTGTCAGCGATGCTTATCTGAAAAACTTCAATGACTTCTGGGCTGACAAGGAGGATTTTACGGATGTGACAGAAGCAATCATCGAGAACATCGAAAACGTGTATCGTGAGAATGCGCCAGACTTCATATACTTCGTGACGCTCTACAACATCTTCAATGAGTTCTTGGAGGATATAAGCGAAGATGTATTGCCCAATGAGGCCACAGGTTTCAAGTCCTCGCAGATATGGAACAAACTATATAATTTCCAGAAGGATGCAGCCCTCGCCATCATCAACAAACTCGAAACCTATAATGGCTGTATTTTAGCAGACAGTGTAGGTTTGGGTAAGACATTCACCGCTCTGAGTGTCATCAAGTATTACGAGAATCGTAACAAGAGTGTGCTGGTGCTCTGTCCCAAGAAACTCTATGACAACTGGCAGACCTATAAGAGCAACTACAAGAATAATCCGCTGAAGCAAGACCGCTTACGCTACGACATATTATTCCATACCGATCTCTCAAGAGATCAGGGCATGAGTAATGGACTAGACTTGGCTTTACTTGAATGGGGCATGTACGACTTGGTCGTCATAGACGAGAGCCATAACTTCCGTAATGGAGGCAAGATTACCACTGACGAGGATGATGAGAACCCTCGCGAGAATCGCTATCTTCGCCTGATGAACAAGGTCATCAAGGCCAATGTACGAACCAAGGTGCTGATGCTTTCTGCTACGCCTGTCAACAACCGATTCAACGACCTGAAGAACCAGTTGCAATTGGCCTATGAAGGTGACCAAAGTCTGATTAACGACAAACTGAATATGGATCGTCCCATCGAGGACGTTTTCCGTGCAGCCCAAGGACAGTATAACCTATGGGCCAATCTGCCCAACAATGAGCGTACAGCAGAGCGATTGTTGGACATGCTCAGCTTCGATTTCTTCCAAGTGCTTGATGCTGTTACCATTGCCCGCAGCCGCAAGCATATTGAAAAGTATTATGATACAGCAGACATTGGTAAGTTCCCCACGCGTCTGCGTCCCATTTCTAAGCGTCCCCATTTGACTGACCTCAACGATGCGATAACCTATCGTGAGATCTCTGGACAATTGTACGACCTGAATTTAGGTGTATATGCGCCCTCTGCCTATATCCTGCCATCGAAGCGTGATAAGTATGAAATCGAGAAGGATGGCAGTGGTGTGCATCTTGGCATGTCTGGACGTGAGAAAGGCTTGAAGAAACTGATGGCCATCAACCTACTGAAACGCTTGGAGTCGAGTGTCAACTCTTTTCGTCTGACGTTGGAGCGAATGAAACAGCAGATAGACGAGACTTTGGAGGCTATAGACACTTTCCTGACCACTCGTCAGGACATTAGGCTTTCCACCCAGACAATAGAAAACATGCTCGATGGCGATGACAGCGAAAATGATTTCCTGATAGGAGGCAAAAAGACCAAGGTGGCTTTGGCAGATATGGACTGTCGCTCGTGGAAGCGCGACTTGGAAGCAGATCAGGAAATCTTGGGACTGTTGCTGACGATGCTCGAAGACATCACGCCTGAACACGACAGCAAACTACAGATGCTGATAGAGAATCTGCGCGAGAAGTTCAACAATCCCATCAATGGCACAAACAAAAAGGTGATAGTCTTCACCGCTTTCTCTGATACTGCAGAGTACTTGTATGAGAACTTGGCCCCAGCCATTAAGGAAAAGGCAGGCTTGCATACTGGCTTGGTGACGGGTGATGCTTTGGCTTCTACTGTACCAGGTTTGAAGGCTGACTTCAACCTTATCCTGACACTCTTCTCTCCTGTTTCCAAAGAGGCAGACAAGTTGCTTCCAAACAACCATCATGAGATAGACGTATTGATAGCCACTGATTGTATCTCTGAAGGTCAGAACCTGCAAGACTGTGACTACCTGATTAATTATGATATCCATTGGAACCCAGTGCGAATCATCCAGCGTTTTGGGCGTGTGGATCGTATTGGTTCACGTAATGATGTCATCCAACTGGTGAACTACTGGCCAGATATTGAACTCGACGACTACCTGAGTCTGAAGGGTCGTGTAGAGGCTCGAATGACAGGTGTGAACATTACTGGTGCTGGTAATAGCAACGTATTGCTGTCAGATGAGGAACAGGCAGACCTTGATTATCGTAAGACTCAGTTACAACGCCTACAAGAAGAGGTGGTCGACCTCGAAGATATGGACACTGGCATCAACATCATGGACTTGGGCCTGAATGAGTTCCGTCTTGACCTGTTGGCCTATATGCAGAACCATCCGGATATTGAGCATACCCCTTGGGGCATGAGTGCTGTGGTGCCAGCCAACGAGCAAGCCAAGCCAGGTGTTATCTACATTCTGAAAAACAGAAACAATGCTGTCAATATAGGTCATCAGAACCTCTTGCATCCTTTCTACATGGTCTATCTATCTGACGAGGGCGAAACCATCATCAATCATTTGTCGCCTAAGAAACTGCTCGACATCATGCGTATGAGTTGCAAGGGTAAGACAGAGCCAATCATAGAACTTTGCAGACAGGTGAATCGTGAGACACAAAACGGCAGAAAGATGAGCCACTATAGTGACCTGTTAGGAAAGGCAGTAGCCAGTATTGTAGAGCAGAAAGAACAAAGCGACATTGATAGCCTTTTCTCCTTTGGTGAGACAACGGCTTTAGTAGGTGACATCAGAGGGCTTGATGACTTCGAGTTAATATGCTTCTTAATTGTTAAAGCCAATGGATAATCTGCTACATTTCCCCATAGAAACCATTGTCGATAGCGTGGTGCCAAAGACAAAGTTCTATCGCTTTATGGAGGTGAACCCTCGCATGAAGAGCCACTTCGTAAACGATGTGGAAAGTATTCGCTGGCTATACAAGTTGTCACCTGACACTCTCAACGTCACTGCATCAGAAGACATGAAGGAAATCGAAGTGTTTGTGGCAACGCTCAAAGAGGCCGATTGTCCTACAGACCTCTTTACCTTTATTGATACCAACATGCCTCGCCATTTGGTATTCATCCTGCTACATGGAACGAACTGTATGTTGCTCATCAACTACAAGAAGTGGAAGGATGATACGCATACATCATTCAAGATTACTCAGATGTTCGCCTCACCTTGGGTGCCAATATCAAGCCTGCAACTCAATATAGAAGGTCAGTCGTTGCCACGAATTTATGACAATTTTGTGGCACAAATCTCTGGCATTGGCGAGCATCGTGCTGGCAGCATGGAAGAGATTGTGGCCCTTCGCCAGCAGATAGCCAAACAAGAGGCAGAACTACAGAAGTTAGAGAAACGTATGCGTCGCGAGCCTCAGGTGGATATCCAAATGGAACTGCATAAACAGGTGAAGGAAAAGCGCAAGGAATTAGAATCATTAAAGAATAAATTAGAAGGATTGAAGTAACAATAACTAAAAAGAATTATCATTATGTTTAAATCTCTTAATCAAAACAGTCAACAGCGAATCCGTAATATCGAAAACGGTTTTCGCAATCATCCAAACTTTTTCGGATATGATATTCGAAATTATTGCTATAATCTAAATGAAGGTGTTCAAGCACTTGAAGTAAGTAAGAACGGAAGAGTTGTGAATTTATTCCTGTTTTTTCCAGACTTAGACGGTAAAATCGAATCCATAGCTGTTTATGGTTCAAACCTTCAAGGTCATTATAATGCCATGCGTCGTTCTATGATGGCTTTTGGAATGAGAATCACTGACATTTCTATGGAATCGGGGGCCTCAGATTTCTTGGACATCCAAATAGATTATTAAAAATGATACACTTAGACAAGCAAACTGCTGATGGGACAGCCCAAAACATAGAGGCGCTATATAAGTTGTTCCCTTCGTGCTTCACAGAGACGGCAGATGTAATGGGGAATGTGAAGCGGGCCATTAACTGGGGAAAGTTACGTGAACTGTTAGGCGACAACATTGCTGATGGAGAGCCTGAGGTTTATGACTTTACTTGGGTTGGCAAACGTGCTGCCCAACGTGAGGCAATGAAACCCTGTCGGAAGACCTTGCGCCCTTGTCTTGAGGAGAGCGTCAACTGGGATACCACACAGAACCTCTATATCGAGGGCGATAACCTCGAAGTGCTGAAACTGCTCCAAAACTCTTATATGGGTAAGGTAAAGATGATATATCCTAAAATCCGCAGATAATTTTTCAATGGTCTAATTTTGCCGTCCTTTGAGACATGTCTGTCTGTTTTTAGCCATCAAAGCGTGTAATCCGACCGGACATAAGCCAGTTTCCCCTTACCCCGTAAGGTCGAGAGGCATAGACCGAGGCATCAATGAAGAAGGTTGTTTTATCCGTGTTCCCAAATAAGTTTGTATGGCTTATTGGAGTAGATGTTGAGTTTGTACTGCCTTGCCGTTCTGACCCACTTGGCAGGCACGGCGATGAATCTGAACAGGAAACTCTTGACC
>JAEEGI010017306.1_pt1 | contig 14799 bp, 12 predicted proteins | sample 8958751 | NCBI WGS metagenome assembly JAEEGI01 (sample SAMN16246545, study PRJNA631951) | gut metagenome | biome: gut microbiome; feature: rumen; material: KS-attached | host: Bos | place: Iran: Karaj | collected 2018-10
TACGTGCAGAACTGTAGGTGGTGCCTGTACTCGGATCGGTCAGGATGACTTGCCCTTCTTTTGTCACCTGCCATGTGAATGGCGCATCCTTCGGACCACCGTAAATCTGGAGCGGCTCGTTGAATGTGTCGTCAAACACAGCCAGCGCCACGTAGCCCGTGTGGTCGGCTTTGGCCTCCACTGCAATCAAGGCGCGGTTGAACGGCTTGCCGTCCTCGGTCACGTCCTTATATTCAAAATCCTCGTACCACAAGCCGATGAGGCTCTCTTCCATCTCCCGTTGCTTAGATGAGGGGTTGTCATCGTTCGATACGCACGATGTCAGCATAATGGTGCAAAGCACCAAATAGATCAGTTTTCTCATACTTTATAATTTCTCCTCGGTGAGTTTCTTCGTGATGTCGACTCCGTTCACGCTGATGGTGTGCGATTGGTAAGTATCATGCGTGATGGTCCAGAACTTATAGGAGTTGTTCGCTACGTTGAATTTAATTTCGAGATCAAAATCACTGGCGGTCCAGTCTTTAGCAGAGAAGAAGAGTATGCCGCCCTCCGACGTCAGGGATGCTCTGACATATTCGGTATCAGGACCATTGATATTGCAGGAGAACGTTCCTCCATTATTGATGAAGGTGAAGACGGTTGTATTATTGTTCCACTTGTAGGTAATTACCACCTTGGCGCCCTTCACGAGTGCATCGGCCAGGGTCACACCGTCCGATACATCCTTCAGCAGATTGGTAATCTCAACATTCGATACCTTCATCTTGAAGCCCGTCACCTTGATATCCGAGTCGCCAGGAATCACCTCCACGGTGCTCTGATTGATGTCGAAGACGGCGGTGAAAATAAGTTTGGAGGTCTTCTTCTCGTTCACGTAGAACTTCAGCAGATTGTTCGCCTTGTCGTGCTCCATCAAGAAACTGCAATCTTCCGCCGCGATGGCCGGAGTGTCGCCGCGCGTCCACGCCACCCTGTCAACATCCAGCAGCTCGTAGGTATCGCCCACCCGCACGAAGACCACGTAGAAGTCCTCGCCGTTCAGGTTAAAAGTGAAAGCCACTATCGTGCCATCCTTTATGGCATCCTCGAGTGTAACCTCCGGCTCTGCAGGATTGTCGGCCTTGCCACAAGATGTTGGTACAATAATGCCACAAAGGAGGATGGCGGCTAGCATCCATTTCGTTAAATGTTTCATGTTAGTAATGTTAATAAATTGTTTTAAATTTTCGGCAAAGATAAGAAAAACATTTCAATTTCAAGAGTTTTTTCGCCAAAAAATGCAGAAATTGTGAATTTTGAAACAATTTTTGTTAATTTTGCGAGTCACATGTTACAGATTATCCGAGATTTATTCTTATCTTTGTGGCGTAAACGTAGATTTATAATCATCACAATTTTTAAAACTATGACAAAAAAGATTCTGTTTGGTGCCGCCATGGCACTGATGGCACTGACCAGTTGCTACAATGGCAACAGTACCGAGAATGCCACATCATCACCGTCGTTCGACGAAGTATTGACCTCACGCCGCAGCGTCCGCAGCTACGATGCCTCGAAGAAGATTTCCGAGGCCGAAGTCCGCACCCTGCTCACGGCTACTCAGGAGGCTCCGTCGTGGGCCAACCAGCAGTCCACCAAGTATTACGTAGCCATCAGCCCCGAGAAGTTGGCTGCCGTACAGGATATGGTAGGCGGCAACAAGGAGCGCATCAAGGATGCCCCTGTGCTCATCGTGTCAACCTTCGAGCGCGGCAAGTCCGGATTCTTCCAGGGCAACCAGACCAACGAGGTGGGCGACGGATGGGGAGCCTACGACAATGGTCTTAGCAACTGCTATCTGATACTGCAGGCTCGCGCCATGGGTTTCGACACCCTGATCATGGGTATGCGCGATGCCGACAAGCTGAGAGAGTTGTTCGCCATCCCTGAGAGCGAGACCATCATGGCCGTCATCTCACTGGGCTACCGTGCCGATGAGCCCAACCGCCCCGAGCGCAAACCCCTTGACGACATCGTGAAATTCTTCTAAGCAGAAACGACGCACATTTTCTTCTTTTGAAGTAAATATTATTCACTATCAGTTTGGGCAGCCTTGAGGCTACCCTTTTTAGGGTCTATATGCGACCTCAGACTTTCCTCCGAGCAAAGTCAGACTTTCATCCGAGGAAACTTCTACTTTCCTCCGAGCAAACTCGGACTTTCCTAAACCCCTCTGCGCAGACTTGTTTATATAATGATAATCCTGTAAGGAAATATTGTCAAATGCGTTGCGGTAATGCAGTGTTGCAGTTAAAAATTCCCTCACTCACACCTCCTAAAATATTTCTATATTTATATATATATTTATATATATATAAATATAGAGTTTAATTCCGGTCATTGTACAGTATAATTTTCTACTGCAACACTGCGACACTGCAACAGCTAGTACGAATCTAAAGCTTCGAGGTGATGTCGACTCCGTTCACACTGACGGGGTGGGAGGAGTAATAATTATGATTGATCGTCACACTTCTTACTCAATAATCTCAAAATGCTGGTAGTCCTTGCGGTTGGTCCAATCGCCGCCCCAGTCGAAACCAGCCTCGGTGAAGAGCTTGAAGCAGAGGTCGTTGTGGTCGATCTTGTAAGGGAAGTCCCATGAGCGGTCGCAGTAGGGTTCGCCAGTGGCAGGCTGGATAAGGAGCGTGCCGTCGCTGAGCGTCTTGATGTAGGGGTTGTAGAGGGTGTTGATGTCGATGGCCAGTCCACGGGCATGCTTCGAGAGATTGTTGGTGGCAGCGATATTGCGATAGCAGAAGCACGACGAGTTGTTGTCGCGCATCTGTGTCTCGTCGTCGGCATCATACACATCGGGCAGCAGCATGCGCTGGATGGGGTACTTGGCATCGAAGAGCTGGCGCAGGATGCGAGCCACGCAGTCGGCAATCTGCTTGTTGCACACCATCTCGCCGATGTGCATCTGGTTGTCGTAGTCCCAATGCAGGGCCCGCACATGGCGCAGGTCATCGCGACCGATGTAGGGGTTCTCCTTGTAGGTCTTGCCCTGCATGCGCTGCCAAACGCCGTCGGGGATGGGCTCGGCAGCAAAGCACTTGTCGATACCTCCGAAGGCTGCAACAGCTTCGGCGCTAACGGTCTTTCCGGCCTGCCACTCCGTGAGTGGCGTGGTGTCGGGCGCTACACCATTATCATTATTGCTACACGATGTGAGCACGCTTGTGCCGCAAATGAGGGTGGCGGCGAGCACCCATCGTATCAATCTTTTCATGTTATGCTTTTTCTTCTACCTCGGTGACGAAGCAGGCCACGAGGCCGTAGGTGATGGTGGGACGGATCCAGATCTCGGTGAGCATATAGTTGGTGTACTCATCGGCGGGCTCCAGATAGATGTCGAGGTTGTAAAGGGCGGCAATGAGCATATCGATGATGCAGATGAGCCAGAGGTTGCGCTTGGTGTAACTCTTCCAGTTCTTGCGCGCATAGAAGAAGGTGAGCGTGCAGAGCAGCAGCACCGACAGCGTGAGACAGGCCAGATGGATGGAGTAATAGGCGAGGGGAGGCGCAAAGAGGATGTCGCGCAGCAGCACCGTTATACCCACGGAGATGGAACACCAGTAATTGAACTGCTGGGTGGTGATGCGACGTGAGTTAAAGAAATACATCCCAATCATCACCAGACAGGCGATATAAAACATATTGAGGATCAGTTCGGCCCATGTATTGCTCAGACCGTAATGAAACACGCCATAGAGCATCGTGCCCACCGACAGCACGGCTGCCACAGAGGTGATGACAATGTCGAAGATCTTGGCATTTTTCTTGAATCTCGTCTTCATATCTCTCTACTTTTAGTTAAATTTTTTACTCAAGGTAAGAATGTTCTGATTGTCAATGCTCTCGTAATTGATGGAATCCATGAGTTCGCGCACCAGGAGCAGGCCCAGACCGCCTAAGTGACGCTCTTTGGCCGAGAGGGTGGTATCGGCCTTGGCGATGGTGGTAGGATCGAAGGGGAGGCCTGAGTCGATGATCATGATTTTCAGCAGATGGCCGTCGGTCATCATCCTGACTTCGACATCGCCCTCTCTGCCCTTCAGATAGGCATGCTCGATGGCATTGACCGCTGCCTCTTCAACGGCTAAGCGGAGCTTGGTGGCCAGCGATTTCTCGATATTCATCTTGGCATAGACCGTGTCCTGGAAACTGCCTAGACGCGTGACCTCGCTAATATGATTCTTGAGGGTGATGCTCTCGGTCATCGTGCTCTCAAACTGCTGGGGCGCGTAACGCACAATCAGCATGGTGAGGTCGTCGTACTGCTCGGCTCCCATGGTAAACTGCTGGACGCCATCGATGACGGCAGTTGCCATCTCCTCGGGCTTGAGCTGCTGGTCAATGCACTTCTGCAGCAAGGCTTCGGCACGTTCGGGACCGAGTTCGCGGCCTTCGGTGTCGTTGGCCTCGGTGAGTCCGTCGGTATAGAGGAAGATGGTGCTGCCAGGACTCATCGTCGTGGTCTGCAAGGTGAATTCTGCATCCTCGACAGGGCCGATGGGTTGGTTGGGATCGCAATCGAGCATCATGACCTTATCGGCTAGAATATAAGGCGGATTGTGGGCGGCATTACAGTAGTGCAGACGGCCCGTGGGCAGGTCGAGCACACCATAGAAGAGGGTGAAGAACGTGCACGACTCATTATCATGACTGGCCACCTTATTGAGGGATTCCAGGATGCGGGCAGGATTGGTCTCATTCTGTGAAAATACCATCAGCAGCGAGTGGGCATAGGCCATGAGCATGGCGGCAGGGGCGCCCTTGCCACAGACATCGCCGATACAGAAGAAGAGTTTCTCATCGCGCAGCGTGTAATCGAACAGGTCGCCGCCCATCTCGCGGGCGGGTGTGAGCGAACCGAAGACCTCAACGCTGTCGAACATCTTGTGGCCGATGGGCATCATGCTCCGCTGTATCTGGCTGGCCAGTTGCAACTCAGAACTGAGGCGATTCTTCTCGGCACTGAGACGCTCATTCTCACGTTCCTTCTCAGCACTAAGTCGCTCTTTCTCGGCACTCGACTGACGAAGCCGCTCCACTTTCCGGGAGGAACGGTAATAGGCGTATGCCAAGGATAACAGACCTATACCTAAAATGACATTCAGAACGAAAAACAGATATGACATAATTCTATCTTTTAGCTTAAGTCTTTTGTTAGATTTTTTATTAGTGTGAGTATGTTCTCGCCTCCGGTGTAGTCGTAGGTGACGGAGTCCATAAACTTGATGACCATGAAGATGCCCAGTCCGCCAATGGGACGATCTTCCATAGGCAGGGATAAATCGGGTAGTTCCCTCTCAAGCGGGTTGAACGGCGTGCCGGCATCATGGATACGCAACGTGATACTCTTCTCATCGCGCAGGATTTCGATATCGACATACTCGGAATGGGAGTAATCGACGATATTCAGCACCAGTTCTTCGACCACTACACTAAAAAAGCCCCAGAAGTCGCCCACGGTCGAAGCTTCCTCGGTATGGAGGATGGCGTCAATGATTTCGAGCGACTTGCCTTTTATAGGCTGGAAATGCAATCGGCACATAGGCTTTAATTAAAAAGGATCAGTTATTCATCGTCTTGTCCCAGCCTCATGGAGTAGCACACCACATCGTTGTTGGCTGTGAATTCATCAAGGGAGTCCTGCTTGCGTATCACCTTCTTGCTCTCAATATTCATGAACTTGATGGAGGAGGCGAGGCCAATGAGCTTCAATGTGTGATAAATCTCCTTGGCACAATTCACGAATACGATTTCGGGTTTGTTGCCCAACCTTTGCTTGGCGTAGTAAACGGTACGCAGACCACTACTGGAAAGTTGTAAGAGCTCAGAGGCATCGAAAACCACCTTCTCAATAGGCTTTCCTACATACTTGGTGAGTTCCTCCTGTAATGCAGGTGCATTGGTTGTATTAAGACTTCTACCCAGCTCAATAAGCAGAGCCGTACCATTCAGTGTTACTTTAAAATCGTTCATATCTTTATATCAGAATTTATTTTTTAATCTTTAATTGAACAGCGCTTCAACATCGGCATCGTGAGAGAGTACCATCTCATCATCGTCGTCCGAATCAGGATCGTTAATGCGGTCATTATCTTCAGTCAGGTAGCGCTGGTAGCCTTCCTCGATCTCGTCGAGTTTCATCTTGTAGAGCTGCTCGCACTCGTCCTTCGCATCATTATAGACCTTCTTGAAACCCAGTCGGGCCTCGTCGGCTTCGGCTGGCGGCATCTTGGTGTAAGCCTCTACGAGGCGCTCCTGAACCTGAGCATTGGCCAGCTCGAGGTTTGCCAAACACTCCTTGTGGAAGGTCTTGGTGGTCTCGTTGAGCAGATCGCGCCGATCCTTGTTCACCCATGGCATGGTGTAAAAGGCATGGCGTATCTCCTCCGCATTCTCGTCGTTCTCATCCTTGTCGGTCTTCAGTTTCATCTTGAACTCGGGATGTACGTCGAAGATGCCGTCGATGATCTGTTGCAGGTTGTTCTGGTTCTTGGGATAGACATCGAAGCTGAAGTCATCGGGCTTCAGGATGTCGGCCACCTCTTCCAGATTGTACTCTGTGTTGGCCACATTGACTGTGACGGGCATCAGGGCAGTAGGTTCTGCCTTGACGCAGAGATTTGTCATCCGATAATTGAACAGCATGTTATAGCCGTTCAGCTTCTTCTGAAAATCATTAATCTCAAATGCTATATAATTGTTCATTTTTTACCTTTTTACTTTTTTACCTTTTTACTTTTTTACCTTTTTACTTTTTTACCTTTTTACTTTTTTACCTTTTTACTTTTCCTCTGGAGCGTCCTCGCTTTGGAGTTTGGCACTCAGGCTGCCTCCGCCACCGCCGGCACCGGCAGCCATACCGTCGCTGATGTTAGGCGACTTGAAGGCACTTTTCGCCTCGATGCTGTCGCCAACCACCTTCGGGGCTTTCAGCTCGTCCTTTACCTCGGTCTTGCCGTTGATGGTGGTCTCGCCGTAGATCTGCGCCTTGGTGCCACCAAGGGATACATTGTCGCCTTCGAGCTGTACCAGCGCCTTGCCTTCGTCCTGCTGTATCTCGAGCGTCTTGTCGGCAAAGGCTCCGATTTCCTCGGACATGACCTGTACCTTCTTCGACTTGACATCCTTCGACTTTGCGCCGACAAACATCTTTTCTGATAGGATGGTCATGGTACTGCCTTCGGCCAGCTTGTCGTCGGTGCGCTTCTCCTTCTCCACGTCCATCGACTTCACAGCCACTGCCTTGGCATTGATATTCACGCTGCCTGTGGCCTTGCCCTCGGTATCGGTGGCAGAGATGTCCGTCTTCTCGACACGGATGGCCACCTTGCCTTCGGCGGTAAGGGCCTTTTCCTTGGCTTCGCCGTTCTCGATGTCGGTGTCGACACTCTCCACGGTGAGGGTCTTTGAGCGCACGATGATGTCGCCCTCGGAGGTGTAGTTGGCCTTCGTCATCTTGCCTTGGTCGTCTACCTCCACATTGGCAGAGTTCTCGGTGCTCACCTCGATGGTCTTGGCGCGCAGCTTGATCTTGCTGTCGTCAGTGAGTTGTTTCTCCTTCAGTTTCTTGTCGGCCACCTCGTAGTCGACGCTCTCGAAGGTGATGTTCTTCGACTTCAGCGTGAAGTCGCCCTCGGCAGCAAAGGTACCCTTCTCGAGCACACCCTTATCGTCGAATTTCATATCGGCAGACCCAACAGTAGCCATATCGATGTTCTTGGCTACGATGCTCACCCGGCCATCCTTGTTCAACGCACCATCCTTATCGAGGGACGTGATGCCCACGCTGTTGGCAGTCATCGAGATGCCCGAACTATCGTTGTCGCGCAGGTTGTTCTCGCCGTCGGCACTCTTCAGGTTGATATTCTCACCCGTGATGTTGACGCTGGCTCCCGTAGCATTCTTCGTGAAGTCCTCGCCCTTCTTGATCTTCCCCTTCTCGTCCTTGAAGCACTTCAGCCTGCGGTTGGCCTCTGCCAGCATCGACAGGATCTCGGCGTAGGCGTAGGTTTCCTCGGTGATCGACATGGAGAGCGCCTCGATCTCTTCGGACACTTCCCTGATGTCTCCATAGTTCGTACGGACATCGGAATAGTCGTTCGACAGTTTATCTCTCTTTCCCAGCAGTTCTTCCATCTCTTTCTTCAGGTTCGTGAACGACTCCTTATGGGCGCTGGCCTGAGACTTCAGGTAGTCTTTCTGTTTCTCGGTGGCGCTGATGAGGTCCGACAGGCGTTTCTCACGGCTCTCTGCCGTCATGGCGGCATGCACGTCGATAGTCTTGTCGGCATGGATGCGCACACCGCTGCCGCCCGTGGGAACAGCGGGGGCTGAGAAGGCTCCTTCCACGTCGTCGCTCTGGATGATGATGTTACGGGCCTGGCTCATTACCTCGGACACGGAGCTTACCACATGCTCGCGACCATCGGTGCCGGGGTCTTCGGCAATCTCTCGGATGCTGGGTGCCCGGAGCTCCAGGCATCCTCCCTCTCCGGCGCCCTCGACACCCACCTGGGTGCCGCGGACGATGACCTTAGAGCCTCCGGCAAAGAGGGTACCGCTACGGTCCACATTGCCGATGATGATCTCGGGTGCCGACAGCACCAGCCGCTGGCTATCACGCACATAGCGGCCCTTCTGCAGCTCTGCCACCACGTCGAGTTTCATCTGCTGCACTTCCGCCTTGCACTTCCTGATCTCCGCCAGGTCTTTCTCTACGCTACTCTCAAAATTAGAGAGCTTCTCTTCCCAATCTTTAAATATATAGTCCATAAACTCTAACCTCTAACCACTAACCTCTAACTACTAACCACTATTTAATCGCCATGAGTTCCTTTTTGAGATGATCGAGCGTGCCGATGTTCGAACTGTTCTCCTCGTGAACGCCCTCACCCTCGAAGTTCAGGGTTGAGCTCTCCTTATCGGAGAAGAGTATCTGTCCATAGGTCTTATCGTTCCAGATGTCCTTGTCGAAGGGCGCAAAGTCGCTCTTGAAGCTAAGCGCCTTCTTGGCGACAGCTCCAAATGTGCTGTCCCACATGGTGCGCCAGAAGTTGCTGTTCTGCAGCCTCTTGTCTCTGTCGAAGTTGAGCACCGTACGGTTCCAGTAGTATTCCTGGCGCAACGACTCTGAATGGAGCACCTTATCCATATTGAGATTACACTCCATGTACTTGTGGAGCGCATTCTGCGGAGAATGAGCCACCTCGTTGACAAAAGCCAGCAGCAGTCTGCGCTTGTGGAGTTTCTTGTTTGGCATCGCAAACTTGTCGGCTTTGGGGTTAGGATCCAAATCGTTGAAAAGCTGATGTTGATTACCATCGTTATATACCGCTTTCCAGCCTTTTGCCCAGAGACTCTTTGAGTCTACGTCAATAAGCGCAATCGAGAAGCTATTATCCATCCACTGGAATTTGCCTAATGGAAGATCTAAGCCGCCATTTAAGAAATGGTCGAAGGTCTCCATATGCTGGTACATCTTGAAAGCACTCTCGGCAAAGGCCCTTGCAGAATCCTTGAGGTAATCGAACTTCAGGATGGGGCTGGTTGTAATCTGATCGTGCTTCGTTCCTTCTCTGAACAGAATACCAGTCTCAGCAAAATGACTCTCAAAGGTGTCCTGTGTAATCTTCTGATCGTCCCACTCATTGGCTTTTGATGCTATCTCAGCCAAGTTAGGTTGCTTCTCATCCTTCAGCACCCATCCGGCCTTCTTGAAATACTCGGTCTTCTTCTTGTAGCCGTCTATCCACAACGTCTCATAGGTGTCGTAGAAGAGATCGACCTTCTCGCTGATGAACTTTATACAAACGAGCAGTGCCTTGAAGAATTCCTCCTGCGACTCCTTCTTTTCTTCCACCGCCTTGGCATAGCGGTCACGGCGTATGGTGGCATTACCCTTGCCAGCCTCCAGCATCAGGTAGCGCTTCGACTTGAGCTTCAGCGTACCGTCGACGGGGCGCACGAACACCTCCACCACGTGGCGGGTGTACGACAGGTCGATGACAGAGTTCACAAACTGGTCGGTCAGTGCGCTGGCCACGCCTCCTATGATACCGGTAATCACCTTACCCGTCTTGTTCGCCTTACCCTCGGGATCGCCGATGCCTGGGAACTCCACATTCTTTCCTGAGAGCAGGTTGATCTTGTTGCCGGCTTCCAGAGTGATGTTCTTACCCTTGATTTTCACATCGCCGTTGGGGGCGCTGATGGTGATGCCCGAGAAGGCATTGATGTCCACGGTGCCGAAGGGCGAACTGATGTTGATGGCGCGCTTGTCGCTCCTCATCTGTATCTCGTACATACCGTAACGGTCGCCTATGTGGATACCGCCCGCCAGATCCTTGGCCCCCTTGGCACCAGGTAACATGTTGGGGAATCCCAGCACTGATCCGTAGAATCCCAGTCCCGGCGAGATTAAGTTGGCCAGGAAGTTGAAGCCCTTTTCCGGATCGGTGAAGGTGATATGATGGCCGTTGGGCGACATCATCGACATGGAGATATCCTTCCATTGCATCTCGGGGGCAGCTTTACGATACAGTCCCTCGTCGGGGGTGAGGTTGTTCTTCGAGAAGACACTACCCACCACGTAGGGACGCTCCACATTGTCGTCCTCAAAGTTCACCATCACTTCATCGCCCACACGTGGTCGGAAGAATGTACCACCACCCGGTGTGGCCATCGGTGTGACGATACGCACCCATGGCGTCGACATGGCTTTCACGTCGTTGTCGATGCAAGCTTTTACCTGCTTGCGCTCCGCTTCCTTCTCTGTCCTTTGAGTCTCAGCCAGCTTCACCTCAACCAGCACCTCATGGTACTGCTGGGTCTGGTTTTTATGGAGTGTCTTATACTGGCTGATCACCGTGTTGTCCTTCTCCAGGTCCTGATAGCTGGCCAGGGCTTTCTTCTGGTCGTGTTCCTTGGCAGCAGCCTCCATGTCGGCTATCTCCTTCTCAATCGTATTGATCTCGGCGTCCTTGTTCTCCTGGTCTTTGATGTATTCCAGTTTTTCCTTCCTTGGCAGTAGCAATTGTTCGCGCTCCTCCTTGGTGGCTTTTACGTAATTCTTCAGTTCCTTGATGAATTCCTGGGTTTTAGTGGACTGCGACAGCAACTCCTTCTCCTTGTTTTTCAGATCCTCCAGATTGGTCTCTATCGCTTTCAGGTTTTCTGTTATCTCGCCCAGCTTATTCCGCTCGGCACCACCCAGCGACTGCCACGGGAAGGCCACGCGTACACGTCCCTGGTACTTGGGGTCTTCATTGTCGGTGACGAAGGCCGTCTGAGGTCCTACCTTACGGATCACAGGTACGGGATGCACGGGAGGTATGAATTGATCCTTCGCATCGCCATAACCCGGGATGGCGTATATCTTCAGCGAGCGCTGGCCAGTGTATCTGTCGTCGGCCTCCATGCCGTATCTGTCGTAGTCGTGACTCCATTCCTCCTCGGATATCTGCTGAATCTGAATGATCACATAAGGATCGTTAATACCCTTTATCTTGATTTTCTGGCCTAACTTCACGGGGATGAAGTTAGTGCCCATGTTGATGCAGATGATCTTCCGCTGCTGGGCCTCCTCGTTCTGGAGAATATCCTTATAGTAACTCAGGGTGGTCCATCCTTCAGCGTTGAGGCTTCCGAACTGCACGGCTTTATTATCTTTATACTGTTCTTCCTTCTCTTTCAGGGGCGTCATATATCGCTTGGCTTTCTCACCGTTCACGCCTAAGGACTGTTTTAATGCCAATCCGGCAGTAACGCCCTCGCCCACAATAGCCGCTTTGGCCAGTGTGCCCAGTTCCATCACGCCGCTGAATTCATTCTCCAGCATCGTCTTGGCGAAGGGTATCAGTCTGGCTGCTATGACCTGACCGGCATTGCCGTCGTAGAACATCTCGCGCTTGATGTCGGTAAACTTGTCCTTATAGAGTGGGAATATGAAGTCATCATGAGCCAGTTCGGCATGGCTCGACACATTCTGGGGGAAAGCATCCTTCGGGAATCCGGTATCTTCTCTGGCGATGGCACTCTGATTCAGTTCTATGACTGTTTCTCCATCCTTGGCGTCAGCACTTCCCTTTACGGCGCCCTTGCCATCTTTCACGCTGTCACGGGCATAGGGGCTGATTCTCAGCGGGTCTAAGGCTCTCTCCTGGATGGTCACCGTCTCAAAGTCGCTGATGGTTACCACGTCTTTATCGGCAGTGTCTTGCAGTCCCAACACCAGTTTGCCGTCCTCGAAGTAGAGGAATTCTCCACAGCGGTTAGCCGTGCGCACCATGAAGTCGTAGAAACTCTCGTTATACTGCACCAAATAAGGCTGGATGAACTCATAGCTATTCTCGCCTTCAGTGTACTTCAGATGCTTCTGGTTCTCTATGTTAGTCTCTATCAGGGGTACACCGTCCGTCACGGTTCCGAATTGCAGACTCTCTGACTGCAGAATCTCAGAGCCGAGCTTGCGGGCCACGTAAGCCTTGCTGAACTTATTGAGCGTCATCAGCTTATCCATACTGAAGATGCACAGCTTTACATACATCTTGGTGCTGTTGCCATCGCGCTTCAGCTGCGGGGTCATCTCGTAAACGTAGCAGTTCTTGGCAATATTCATGGGGGCCTTATCCACCAGTATTCCGGTTATTCTGTCCACCTCAAGAATATCGAGACTCACCTGTCTCTGCAACAGCAGATTTCTGACGTCGTCGAATTGGGGAGCCGTGCTCTCTTCCAGGTTCGATAGTCCTACGGTGATCTGCGTAATATCCAATTCAGCCTCAATCTCTGTTGGCTGATAGATCTTACGGTTCACCTTGATACCCAGAAGCAACAGGTAATAGCTGTTCGTGCCGTCCGATATCTCCTTGCGCACTCCCTGATTGATTTCCAGTTTCGCCATCTGCTTCGGATCGTTATCATAGGCAATCACGTCACCGAATGTCAGTCGATAAAATAGGGTGTTTTTTGTCGAATCTGTTCCCATCTTTAATATTTATTGTTTTAGATGGCACAAATATAAACAAATTATCCCAAAAAACAAGGCTCAAACTACATGTTGGAGCATTTTTTGCATATTTTAAAACAAGTTTGTAAATTTTGAAAGTCGTCCTTTCAAAAATCAACTATTTTGGTCACGCATCCAAGCTGTTACAGACTGACCCATGCGCTGCTTGAAGGCGAGGCTGAAGGTACTGTAACTATGATAGCCGCTGTCGTTGGCCAGTTGCTTGGCTGAGAAAGGACGTAGTGAAGCGACGGCCTCGCGATAGAGACTGATGAAATGATTGATGCGCAGATTGTTGATATATTCATTGTATGTGGTGTCCTGACTAGCGAAATACTGGCCGAGATATGTACGGTTGCTGCCAATGGCCTGGGCAAGCTGGGTGACGTTCAGGTCGTGTTGCAGGTAAAGCTTCGTATTGATGCAGTAATGCTGTAACAAGGGGGTAATGTCGTTAATGTCATCGGGAGCATCAGTCTCTTCCTCTACCGGCTCTATCGGCTCTGACACAGGAATGGACTCAGCATGGATGCTCAGGTCGCTTAACGTTTCAACGCGCCATAGGAGATAGCATATCAGCACAATGCCACAAACCTGAATGATGTATTCGTAAAGCAGACCATCTACGCCACTCACGTAAAAGCCGAACATCAGCAGGATGACAGCCAGTACCAAGAAAGTCTGCCACACTTCCTTATGCTCCAGGTCGGCATAGTTGTCGCGCAGCCAGCGTCCGTACTGTCTTACGGCGTGCACCATATAGATGATGATGCCAATGCCCATCAGCAGCAAATAGATATGTAAAATCGGTATAAGAGCTTCGCTACGATTAACAATGGATATCATCATTCCTACCACAAGCGGTGCAATCATCACGCAGATAGGCCAGAGTGGGCGCTTGCGGTCTTGCAGCATACAAAGCAATATGATGAGGGCCAAGGGGAAAACCGTGATGCAGTCGAGCAATCCGCCTACCAGCATGGTCAGTCTGATAGCCTCGCTTGAAGTGAGCACTGCAGCCGGCAAATACCAAAAGTGTCCTAAAGCTATGAATGCAAAGAATGCAGCTGTCCACCGGCGCAATCGCACTGGTGTCACGATGTCAGGAGCAAAGGCATTGCCCCTGCGCAGTAGCAGGTAGATGCATGCAATGGCTGATACCGTTGCTCCAGCAGCGTAGAGCATGAACAGCAGTAATATATCGAGAGGTACTTGTCCAAACATCTTTAATTCGTATTTTTATGCAAAGGTAGAGAAAATCTACTAATCATATTACAAATCTTATAGCATTTTCTGATTTTTTAAGAATAGAGTAAGGTGTAATTCGTCAATAATTTAGTACCTTTGCAGCACTATTTAACTCTAATGAAACAGAAATGAAAAAGCTACTCATGCTGCTCGCATTTTTGATGCAGGTTTTCGGAGCCCAGGCTCAAAGTGTTCGTGAATCCATCCGTCTTGACAAGGAATGGAAGTTTGCCATAGGACATGCATCCGATCCTCAAAAGGATTTCGGCTGTGGTACAGAGTATTTCAACTATTTGACAAAGGCCAGCTCGATACATAACGAAGGACCTTATGTGCAGAAATTTGATGATTCTGCCTGGCAGGAGGTGCAGATACCTCACGACTGGGTGACAACGCTGCCTTACGCAAAAGAGGCCAGTCATTCGCATGGTTATAAGACGGTGGGCTATAAGTATCCGGAGAAGAGCGTGGGTTGGTATCGCAAG
>JAEEGI010017310.1_pt1 | contig 14797 bp, 14 predicted proteins | sample 8958751 | NCBI WGS metagenome assembly JAEEGI01 (sample SAMN16246545, study PRJNA631951) | gut metagenome | biome: gut microbiome; feature: rumen; material: KS-attached | host: Bos | place: Iran: Karaj | collected 2018-10
ACCTGCGGATCGATGGCGGCTCCTTCTCACTCACCACCGGCGCGGGCAGCGCCAGCGTGACCCTGGCCAGCGACGCCGACGGCTTTGGCGGCGCCCCGTGGGGCGGAAACAGCTGGAATGAGGTCAACGGCACGGACGACGGTCTCAACTGCATCGGACTCAAGGCCGACGGCAGCATCGCCCTTTACGGCGGCAGCTTCGATATCGACGCCGTGGACGATGCCATCCACGCAGGCGGCGCGGTTGAGATCACCGACGGCGACTTCTCCCTGCGCAGCGGCGACGACGCTATCCACTCGGATTCGGACGTGCTTATCCGGGGCGGCGCCTTCGACATTCCCTACTGCTATGAGGGCGTGGAGAGCAGCTCCGTCACCATCGACGGCGGCACCCTGAACATCGTCTCCTCCGACGACGGCATCAATACCGCCGGAGGCTCCGATGCCACACCGGGCGGCACCCCCGCCTACGACGCGGCGTGCTCCGCTGTCATCAACGGCGGCGACATCACCATCGTGTCCGAGGGCGACTGCATCGACTCCAACGGCGATATCACCGTCAACGGCGGCACTTTGAACCTCACCTGCGGCGGCAACGGCAATACGGCCCTGGATTGCAACGGCACCTATACCAACAACGGCGGCTCCGTCACCACCAACGACGGCTCCGAGTCCGGCGGCGGCATGGGCGGTCCAATGGGCGGTATGCCGCCCGGCGGCCAGATGGGTACGCCCCCTGACGGCGGCCAGATGGGCGGTCCTCCCAGCGGCGGTCCTCCTGACGGCAACCGGCCCGATATGGCCGACAGCTCCGCAACAGCAACATAAATACCGGGCGCGCCGGAGAGCTTTCTCTCCGGCGCGCTTCTTTTTTCATGGGAAAAATCCCTCCCTGTTTTTCCGCTTCCCCTCTCCGGATGTTTGTGGTATAATAATATGATACCGCACGATACGCAGCTGCGCGCTGCACCGGGGAGGGCAGTTTCATGGAATTCAAACTACAGGCGCCCTATTCGCCGACCGGGGATCAGCCGGAGGCCATCGAAAAGCTGACGGCCGGCGTGGAGGCCGGCCTCGACGAGCAGGTGCTGCTGGGCGTCACCGGCTCCGGCAAGACCTTCACCATGGCCAATATCATCGCCCGGACGGGACGTCCCACGCTGGTGCTGGCCCACAACAAGACTCTCGCCGCCCAGCTTTGCGCGGAGTTCCGGGCCTTCTTCCCGGAAAACGCCGTGGAATACTTCGTGTCTTACTACGACTACTATCAGCCGGAGGCGTATATCCCCCATACGGATACGTTTATTGAAAAAGACGCCTCCATCAACGACGAGATCGAGCGGCTCCGCCACAGCGCCACCACCGCTCTCTTCGAGCGGCGGGACGTCATCGTGGTGGCCTCCGTGTCCTGTATCTACGGTCTGGGCGACCCCATCGACTACGCCAATCTGGTGGTCTCCCTGCGGCCGGGACAGACCCGGCGACGGGACGACCTGCTGAAAAAGCTGGTGGAGATCCGCTATGAGCGCAATGACGTTGCCTTTGAGCGGAACACCTTCCGGGTCCGGGGCGATACCGTGGAGATCTTCCCGGCCTACGCCAGGGACCACGCCATTCGGGTGGAGTTCTTCGGCGACGAGGTGGACAGGATCAGTGCGATCAACGTGGTCACCGGCACCCCCACCCGCATCCTGGGCCACGCCGCCATCTACCCCGCCAGCCACTACGTTACCACCCCGGAGAAGATGGATCGGGCCATCTCCGTCATCCAGACCGAGCTGGAGGACCGGCTGCGGTTTTTCGAGGCGGAGGGCAAGGCCGTGGAGGCTCAGCGGCTCCGGCAGCGGACCCTATACGACATCGAGATGATGCGGGAGCTGGGCTACTGCACCGGCATCGAGAATTACTCCCGGGTCATCTCCGGCCGGGTCCCCGGCTCGCCGCCCATGACGCTGCTGGACTACTTCCCGAAGGATTTTCTCCTGTTCGTGGACGAGTCCCATGTGACGCTGCCCCAGGTCCGGGCCATGTACGCCGGGGACCGGGCCCGGAAGCAGTCTCTGGTGGACTACGGCTTCCGGCTCCCCTGCGCCTTCGACAACCGTCCGCTGAATTTCGACGAATTCAACGAGAAGCTCAATCAGGTCATCTACGTCTCCGCCACGCCCGCCCCCTATGAGCGGGAGCGGGCGGGACAGATCGTGGAACAGGTCATCCGGCCCACGGGCCTGCCTGATCCCGCTGTGGAGGTCCGCCCGGTGGAGGGCCAGATCGACGACCTCATCGGGGAGATCAGGACGGAGACGGAGAGGAAGAACAAGGTCCTTATCACTACACTGACCAAGAAGATGGCCGAGGACCTGACAGAGTACCTGGCGGAGGCCGGGATCCGGGTCAAATATCTTCACTCGGATATTGACACCCTGGAGCGCGCCCAGATCATCCGCGACATGCGCCTGGACGTCTTTGACGTGCTGGTCGGCATCAACCTGTTAAGAGAAGGTCTGGACCTGCCGGAAGTGTCTCTGATCGCGATACTGGATGCGGACAAGGAAGGTTTCCTGAGAAGCTCGCGTTCCCTGATCCAGACGATCGGCAGAGCCGCCAGAAACGAACACGGCCGGGTCATCATGTATGGCGATCAGATGACGGATTCCATGAATACGGCGATCGAAGAGACCAAGAGAAGAAGGGCGATCCAGGAAGCGTTCAACAAAGAAAACAACATCACGCCGCGCTCGATCCGCAAGGAACTCAATGAAGTCATCCACTCGAAAGAGACCAGAGAGATGGCGAAGAAGTACCGTGAGAAGCATACGCATTCAAAGAAGGAAAAAGAGAAGCTGATGGCTTCGATCGAGGCAGAGATGAGACAGGCCGCAAAACAGCTCAATTTCGAACGGGCTGCGGAATTAAGGGATATTTTATATGAACTCAGAGATGAAAAGTAAGATAAAGAAATGGATTTTGACCATGATCGGGATCGCATTGCTTGGTGCAGGGGTCGCTCTGGCGACCGTTCCCCAGCTTGGCACAGACCCGCTGGCCGGTTTCAATGAAGCGCTCTCACGCATCAGCGGCATTTCGCTTGGCAGGATGACGAGCCTGGTCGAACTTGCGATGATCCTTTTCTGTTTCCTGTTCTATAGGGAATGTATCGGCATCGGTACGCTGCTGTCGATGTTCCTGGTTCAGTTTCCGATCGATTTTGTTTCTGTGATGCTGGGGAAACCGGCATCGCTGTTTTCCGGGATCCTGATGATCCTGGCGGGAACCGTGCTGATCGCCTTGGGCGCCGAACTGATCATGTACGGAAAACTGGGCATGGGTCCCTATGAGGCCTTCATTTCAACGATCGGGAAACTGACGAAGATGAAGTTCTCCTTTGCCAAATATCTCTGTGACGGATCGTTCCTGGTCCTGACGGCACTGCTGAAGGGATATGTGGGCATCGGCACGATCATCATCTTTGTCTTATGTCCCAAACTGATGGAAGTGATCGAAAATATCCTGAAGCATTATGATCTCTGAAAAGAGATCTTTTTATTGAGATAAAAAAGACACACCATAAAATGTGTTATATAATGAACTTATGAAAAAACTGGTACTGATAAGCGGTATTTCCGGTGCGGGAAAATCAACGGCTTCCAATATTCTGGAGGATATGGGTTATACCTGTATCGACCAGTATCCTGTTGAACTGCTGCCGGATCTGCTGGAACTGATCAAGAAAGACGATACGATCAAATACGATCAGGTGGCGCTGACCATCGGTTTGAGCGACCTGGACAAGTTTTCCAATCTGCTGGCCAATTCGGACTTCAATCCAAAGCTGATCCTGCTGGATGCCAAGAAGGATACGATCATCAATAGATACAAATTCACAAGGCGTGTCCATCCTTTGGTCGTTTCCAATACGGCATCGACACTGGAAGAGGCAGTCGAGATCGAAAAGGGCATCCTGAACAAATACAAGAAGCGCAGCGTCCACATCATCGATACGGCAAGCCTGAACACCAAGCAGCTCAAAGCGATGCTGGACAAGATACTGGAGTACAACGACTTCAACAATCTGGCGATCACCTTTGAATCTTTCGGTTTCAAGAACGGAGTTCCCGATGATGCGGATGTCGTTCTGGATGTCAGGATGCTGGAGAATCCATTCTATGTGCCCAGGCTCAAAAACAAGACCGGCAACGACAAACCGGTACGTGACTATGTCATGAATTCCAAGCTGACGCAGCGTTACATCAAAAAGACGACAGCGTATCTGGATTTCATGTTCAAGGCCTACGATAACGAAGAGAAGAGGCACCTGACGATCTGCGTGGGCTGCACCGGCGGTCAGCATCGTTCAGTCACCATCGCCAATTATCTTTATGCCTACTATAAAGAGAAATATATGTGCTATCTGAAGCACAGGGAGCTGAAGGTATGAAAGACGTTGTAGCGATCGGCGGCGGTCACGGACTTTCAGCCATTCTGAGCGGCATCAGGAACATCGATGATATCAGGATCTCGGCGATCGTAACGGTGGCCGATGACGGCGGTTCCACGGGAAGACTGAGAAAACGTTATACGATTCCGGCCATGGGCGATGTCAGGAACGTCATCCTGGCACTGTCTGATTCCGAGCCTCTGCTGCACGAACTGATGAACTACCGTTTTGAGGGAGAGGACAACATGGATATTGCCGGTCATTCATTGGGAAATCTGATCCTGACGGCCCTCACCAATATGACGGGTTCTTTCAACGAGGCGATCCGCATCACTTCTACGATGCTGCAGGTCAAGGGCAACATCATTCCTTCCACACTGCAGAACGTGACTCTGTTTGCGATGATGGATGATGAGACGATCGTCAAGGGAGAAGCCAATATCCCCAGTCTCATCCATAATATCGAAAAGGTCTTCTATCAGAATGAGGTGGAGGCCAATGTCGAGGCGATCGAGGCCATTCACGGTGCCGACCTGATCATTTATGGGATCGGTTCCTTATATACATCCATCCTGCCCAATACGATCATTCCGGGCATCAATCGGGCACTGCATGAGACGCAGGCGAAGCGTCTTTACATCGCCAACTGCATGACCCAGTCCAATGAAACATACAACTATGATCTGAAGGATCATCTGGACGCTTTCGCAAAGCATGATACGCCGGTCGATATGGTCCTGATCCATTCCGATCCGATCCCCGATTTCATCAGGGAAAGATACACAAGGCAGAATTCGACCGAAGTCCTGGATCACGGCAACTGCGGTATTCCGGTCTTTTCCCGTCATCTGCTGAAGTTTGACAACAATCTGGTCAGACATGATCCGAAGCTGATCGAAGAGGCGATCAGGAATCTTTTATAATGTCATTCACAACCGATATCAAACAGGAAATCGCCAATGTCAGCCTGGAAAAGCACTGTCAGAGGGCACAGCTTGCCGCTCTGATGCAGCTCACCAGTTCTTTGACGATCTCCAAAGGGGGAATGGGTCTTCTGGTCAGGAGCGAATCGGTCATCAGCTGCAAGCGGACGATGTATCTTCTCAAGAAGCTCTATGATGCCGATACGACCCTGCAGGTGGCAAAGAAGACCAATCTCAAGAAAAACAATGTCTATACCATAGAGATCGAAAAGGACGGAAGGATGATTTTAGAGGATCTGGGTCTCTACTCACAGAGAGGCCTGGAATCCCATCCGTCCTACGATGTCATCATGCGCAACTGCTGTGCAGCGGCTTATCTGGCCGGTGCTTTTCTGGCGTACGGTTCCTGCAACGATCCGCACAATGCCAACTATCATCTGGAGATCTCCTTACAGGAGATCGAGTTTGCGAATTTCATCGTCAAGCTGATCTCCCGTTTCGACATGAAGGCCAAGACCGTGAAAAGGCGCAGCCGCTATGTCGTCTATCTGAAGAAGGCGGATTATGTTTCCGGTTTCCTGGCGCTGATCGGTGCTCACGATGCGATGATGCGTTTTGAGGATGAAAGGATCGCCAGAGACCTGAAGAATTCACTCAGCCGCATCGACAACTGCGAGATCGCCAATGTCGAAAAAAGCATCCGCGCCGGACAGAAGCAGATCGCCAATATCGAAAAGATCAGGGAATACGGAAAACTGGAAAAACTGCCGGAAAAACTGCGCAATGTCGCCGAGATACGGACCCGTTATCCGGAAGCCTCACTGCTGGAGCTTTGCGATGCCTACCAGAAGAATTACGGAGAGCTCGTCTCCAAATCGGGTATGAAGCATCGTCTCAATAAGATCGAATCCTATGCGGATTCTTTGGAGGAACGTTCATGAAAGTTATACTTGTCACCGGTGCGTCAAGCGGCATCGGTAAGGAATTTGCGCGTCAGTTTGCCTACAGAGGCTATAATCTGTTTCTGGTCGCCAGAAGGGAAGAACTCTTAAAACAGATCAAGGAAGAGTTTGAAGAAGAATACGAGGTAAGTGTCGACTACCTGGCCTGTGACATCGCCAAAGATTCCAGGCAGGTCTACGATGTATGTAAGGAAAGAGGTCTTGAGGTCACGGTATTAATCAACAATGCCGGTTTCGGCGATTATCTGAGTTTTGTGAATGCCGATCTGAAGAAGCTGCAGGACATGGTGGATCTCAATGCCAAAGCTCTGATGTCTTTAACATATTACTTTGTGAAGGATATGAAGGAAAACGGCTACGGTCACATCATCAATACCGGATCGGTCGCTTCTTTCATGCCCGGTCCCTATATGGCAGTCTATTATGCGACCAAGGCCTTTGTGATGAGTTTCTCGATGGCTTTGAGGGAGGAACTGAAGGAATACAACATCAAGGTCTCCGTCCTGTGTCCGGGTCCGACGAAATCCGATTTCTGGAATGTGGCCGATGCCGGCAATACGGCAATGAACACTTCCGTCTTTTCCAGAACTGTCACCGATGTCGCCAAGACCGGCTACAGTCTGTTTGAATCGGGAAAGGCTTATGCGATCGACGGTTTCCTCAACAAGACCCTGATCGCTTTCGCCAGACATCTGCCGCTGGAATACTGTGCCAGGGCTGTCGGTTTCGTCCAGAGAAAGGTAAAAGGAAAAGCCGGCTAGGCGGCTTTGCGGTAGATATCGATCAGGAAGCAGAAACTGATGTCTGTTTCAGTGATCTGCTTGAGTTTGTCTTTGTCATTCTGAGAAGTGGTGTTGCAGTAAGGGGTCATCATGAACAGATTCATGAGATCTTCCTGCGGCACTTTTTCTTTACGGGAAACGGATATCTCTTTTAGAAGTTTCAGTCCTTCGATCCCGATCCTGGAAGCATCGTTGAGGTATGGTTTTTCATAGAGGATCTCCTTGAGCTCAAGAAGATGTCTCTCATCCGGTCTGACCAGGATGAAGGAACCGTCATCTTTCAGGATGCGGCAGATCTCTTCCTTGGCGATCGGGGCAAAGATGGTGATGACCTGATCGGCACAGCGATCTGCCAGAGGTGTTCTGAAGATCGATGAAAGCAGATACACGGTGCTCTTGTCGGCCCTGGAGGCGATCTTGAGACCGGACTTGCTTAAGTCGATGCCGGTCTTGTCTTTGCACTTGAAGAAAGCTGTATAATATCCTTCCCCGCAGGCCAGATCCACCAGGGAATCATCTTCATTCAGCAGATCGTTGACCTCATCTCTCAGGAAATCATAGTATCCTTTTTCCAGAAAAGCTTTCCTGGCTCTGATCATGTCGGGATTGTCGCCGCTTTTCCGGGAATTCTTCAGATTGAGGTTGAGATAGCCTTCTCTGGCGATATCAAAGCTGTGTCTGTTTTCGCAGGCATATGTTTTTTCGTATTTCGTCAGTTTTTTGAGACAGACGGGGCAGAGGATGTCCATATCAATATTATATAGGATTGTTTTTGTTGTAGAATAAGTGTATGGAAAAAGGACTGTTAATCGTATACAGCGGAGTAAGCGGCGTCGGCAAGGGAACGATCCTTTCGAAGCTGATGCCGATGGAAGATCTGAATCTGGCTTATTCCGTCTCAATGACGACCAGAGCGCCGAGAGAAGGGGAAGTCGAGGGTGTCAATTATTTCTTCGTGACCAAGAAGAGATTCTTGGAAGCGGTGAAGAACGGTGAACTGCTCGAACATGCCCGTTTCGTCGGCAATGATTACGGAACGCCGAAAGAATATGTGGAGAAGATGAGGGAAGAAGGCAGGAACGTACTTCTGGAGATTGAGATCAGGGGAGCCAAGCAGGTGATGAAGAAGTGTCCGGATGCCTTATCAATTTACATCGTTCCGCCTTCCATCGAAGAGCTGGAAAGAAGGCTCAGAGAGAGGAACTCGGAGGATGAAGAGACGATCATGAAGAGGATCTCCAAGGCAAAGAAGGAGATGAAGGATATCGACTTCTATGAGCATGTCGTCTGCAACGACGACCTCGATCTGGCAGTGAATGAGATCCGTGAGATCATATTAAAAGAGATGAACAAGTAACAGTTCATCTCTTTTTTACAGTTTGTGGAAGATCGGCTGCATCTTTTCAAAGGTGCAGAAGTATTCATAACCCAGATCTTTTAAGATGGCCTGGGACCTGGCGATATCGGTGCCCAGCTGTCCCTTGCGGTGGGAATCGGATCCGATGGTGATGATCTCTCCGCCTAAAGAGCGGTAGATCTTCAGGATCTCTCTGCATGGGGTAAGATCGCCGATGGGGAAGCGCACACTGGAAGTGTTGAGTTCGATCCCTTTCTTGTCGGCTATGACGACTTTGAGGATCTCATAGACGAGGTCGACGAAGTCGGACAGGGGACAGACACCCTGAGGATCATAGCGGTTGAAGGCATCCAGATGTCCGACGACGCTGTAGTCTTTGTAGGCATTGACGGTCCTTAGGATCTCTTCGTAATAAATGCGGTTGTATTCTTTCTGTGTCTTTCCTTCACGGAATTCGGGAAGGTGGATCTCGATGTTGTCGACCTGATGATTGGAATGGATGACGAAGTCCATCGGGTATCTGTTGAACAGATCCTGATATTCCTTTAATGCGCACATCTGCAGTCCGAATTCCAGGCCTTTGCGGATGGTGATCCGATCGCTGTATTTTTCCTGCATCTTTTCGATCTTGGCAAAATAGGCGGGATAGTCGGTATTTCTTTCGGGTGAACCGTCGGCCTTATGGCGGGGACAGTCTCCCGGAGCACCGTGGTCGAGTTTGACATTGTAGTCGACGTGGTCGGTAAAACAGATCTCATCAAGACCCATGGCGATTGCATCCAGGACCACTTCTTCCATGCCGTAATCTGAATCATCGGAAAATTCCGTATGTACGTGATAATCAGCTATCATGATTCTATTATATTATCCTCCGGTATTTCTTACCGGATTTTTGTTACAGAAGATGATGAAGCAGGAGAAAAATACATGGAAAAGGCCCTTTTTTACGTTTTTTTCATTTTTCTGCTTTAATATAATATAACTGAAGTTGAAAAACAGATCATTTACAGACGAAGGGATGTACATTATGGATTATGTATTGGCAAAAGAAGATCTGATCATGTTGACATCGCAGTGGAAGGGAGAAAGGTTTGAAGACGGAAGGCCGAAAGTCCCGACTTCGACACTGGACAGGATCAGGCGCTGCAAGACGGAAGAAGCATGGAAACCGCTCCATGATAAGGGTTATAAATATCAGTTTGAAGGGGAACTTAAAAGGACGAATCGGGATCCCGATTACGTGATGGTCGGAAGGGCCGTCACCGTAACAATGCTTCCGACGAGACCGGACGTGCACATGAACATGCTGGAAGATGGCTGGAAGAAAGGCTATCAGGGCTTCTTCAACCAGTGGTCCATCGCCCAGCTGGAAGAGGACGACATTCTGGTCGTCGATATGTTCGACAAGAATCAGTACGGTACTTTTGGCGGCGGCAATCTGTCGACGGCGATTCACCGCAAGACCAAGAGGGGCGGTGCCGTAGTCTGGGGCGCGATCCGCGATCTCCAGCAGATCGTTGAGATACCGGACATGCAGATATACTATCGTTCCATCGCTCCGGAAGGTTTGCGGGATGTCCTGTTGCAGGGTATCAACAGACCCTGCCGTATCGGCAAGGCGATCTGTATGCCGGGAGATGTCGTACTGGCGACCTGTGAGGGCGTGCTGTTCATCCCGGCTCATCTGGCGGAAGAAGTCGCCGAGCAGGGTGAGAAGACGCAGATTAAGGATATTTTCGGATTTGAAAGGATCAAGCAGGGGAAATATACTTCTGCTGAGATCGATGTCCTGACCTGGTCGAAGGAAGTCATGGACGACTTCCAGGAATGGCTCAAGACTTCGCCTGAGGCCGTTAAGTTCAGACATCTGAATTGGGAAAAAGAGATCGCTGCTTCGGCAAACGTCGGAAAGGGACAGTTTACCGGATTGGCATAAGAAAATCAGCCTGAAGCTGATTTTTAAATATTCTCAAACTGAATCCTTCTTCTGATCTCCTTGATCGCCAGAAGCATGTTTTCCTCGATCATCCTGATCTCGCTTTCATCGGGCGCTTCTTTTTTCTTCAGTTCCAGACCGATCGCGAATCGTTCCGCTTTCTTTCCGGTAAAGGCGACGGCGAATTTGCAGTAGATGAAATTCTCGTCCTTGAAAATGACTTTGACGACCGGATCTTTGGCGATTTCGTTGAGTTTCTTTTCAAGATCTTCGACCGAGTTGATCCCTTCCCATTCTTCCGGCAGGGGAAGGCCGACCTTGTCGACGATCTTTTTAAGCTCCTTCTGTTTCATGGAACACAGCATTGCTCTGCCTGTAGCGGAATCATAAAGAGTGCCTTTGTACAGTACGCCCCTGTCTTTCAGCGGGTTTTCGGTAGAATCGACATAGCGGAGGACGAATTTTTCGCCGTCAATCAGATTGGTCAGCAGCGTCGTATACCCCGTCTTGTTCTGCAGCCACCTCAAAATCGGTGTGCAGGCGAAGATCAAGTCGCGGTGGAAATCGCGGTATCTGGTCATCGTATAGGAATAGATGCCCAGGACATAGCCCGACGATCTCGAGACTTTGTTAAGAAAACCGCGCTCACTCAGCGTCTCGACGATATGACAGCAGGTGCTCTGATTGAGACCTGTTTTTTCAGCTATCTCGGATATGGTGATCGCCTTGCCGCGGTTGTCGGACACGCACATCAGGATATCCAGTGCCCGGTTAACAGATTGAATCATATCTCTTTTTCCTGTACCTGGTCTTGTTTTTATATTCGTTGGGCGACATCCCGTATTTCTTTTTGAACAACTTGCTGAGATAGAATTCGTCATAAAAATCGTAGGTCGCTGCCAGTTCCTTCATCCTGACGTAGGGCTCCGTATCCAGATGCATGGCGATCATCTCCAGCTTCTTGTTGATCTGATAGGCGTGGAGGGTCTGGCCGATCTCGTCCTTGAACATTTTTGACAGCCTCTTGTAGGATACGCCGGCGGCTTCCGTCAGTTCTTCCTTGGAGATATTCTTGTGGAGGTTGTTGCTGATGAGACTGATCGCCTCCCTGACTTCTTCGGAAAGTTCTTTCTCTCTGCTGAGTTTTGCGATCTCACAGAACAGAAGGGTGATATAGGCATCCGTTTTCGCCTGATTGAACTGCTCTTCAGACCAGAAGGCATCAAATGCCGATTTGAAATAGGAGATAATCTTGGGATTGCCGGAAGCGGAAAAAAACGGTTCGATCTTCAGATTCGAGGGAAGATCGAGCATATCGTTTCCTTCCTTGGTGATATGGATGCTGTAGGTCCTGGTTCCGGAGGCACAGGGTTTTTTGATGAATTCATGCTGACCTGCATTGAGAATCAGAATGCTGTCGGGCTTGAGGTCGTATTCGATCTGTTTTCCATCGATCTTTTCAACATAAACCCACTCGCCTTCGATCAGGTAAATGATGTCGTGATAGGCGAGTGTCCTGTTGATCAGCAGTTCCTGCGTAGGTTCCGTATAGGTGTGGTTACCGGCAGTTACGACATGGTGTGTTGCATTCAAATCCAGATAGATCATATCGATAATAAAGGAAAATTATACATGAAAGAAGCTTTCTTTCTACATGTATTATTTTACCGCAGGGGTGTAAATTAATAAATAATGAAAGCGCTTTTAATGTAAAAAAGATCATTAACAGAGAATATATAAGAAATATAAAAATACATGAAATCATAAAAATCATCAAGGTAATGACCGGATCTGATGATACTGGTTGTTATAGATTATTCAAATGAAATTAGAGGAGGAATTTGAATGAAGAAATTTTTAGCACTTATGCTAGCTGTTGCAATGCTGTTCTCCTTGGTCGGCTGCACAAAACCGGCTGAAGAACCCGCAGGCGGCGATGAACCTGCAAAAACACCGAAAGTGTGGTTCGTTGCTCCGCTGGCTACAGGTTCTGCATGGGGCACTTGTGGCACTGCATTCCTGGCTGAATGTGAGAAACTCGGCTTAGACGGAAAATACGAAGGCCCGATTCAGGCTGCTGATATTCCGGCTATGATCGACCTCTGTGACCAGGCTATCGCTGACGGCGCTGATGTTCTGATCTGCAACTGGAGAGACCTTGATTCTTTCAATGATGTTGCTGACAGAGCTCTGGAAGCAGGCGTCAAGCTGATTGGTTACAACATGGCTCTTCCTGAGAGATGCCCGAACTACTTAGGTATCGACCCAGCCAAGCTCGGTGAAGTACAGGCTCAGACTGTTGTTGACAACATGGGCACAGAAGGCATCAATATTCTTTATCTGAATGCGAGTGCAACTTCTCAGTCACATGCGATTACACAGCAGGCTTTCGAAAACAAGCTCAAGGAACTGGCTCCGACTGCTGTCGTCACGGTTGACTTCACAAGCGGTTCTGCTGATGTCGCTGCTGAAAAAGTATCGACTCATATGAACGCCAACGAAGATATTAACGCGATCGCCTGCAACTGTTCATTCGCTGCCGTAGCTGCTGCTGCTTACAGAGAAGAGAACTCTCTGACAAAGGATCAGCTCTATGTTCAGGGTATCGATGGTGGTGCCGACATCCTTCAGTATGTTCTGGACGGATTCGCAGACAACACGATCATTCAGGACTGGACAGGTGCCGGACAGGCTGCTGCTCAGCTGGCTCAGAAGATGCTCAATGGCGAAGAGCTTCCTGAATTCACAGGCTTAGGCGCTTATGCTTTGTATGCTGACGGCGTAAAAGAATATGCTGATGCACAGGGCATCACTCTGAATTAGTTTTATTCTGATTCATTGATTTTGACAGTTCACACAGTCAAAGTGCTGTGTGAACTGTTCTTTAAGGAGTATTTTATGAAAAAAGAAAAGAAAAACTCTTTATTAAGAACGCTCATTGTTCGTAATGAACTGAGTGCGATTGTTCCTTTGATAATCATTCTGATTGTTGTAGCAATCGGGAATCCGAATTTTTATCGTTTAAAGAATATCCTGGATATTATTCGTACTGCATCTTTTTCGTTCTATATTGCCGCTCCTCTGACTTTCTTACTGACAGCCAGCGGCATGGATCTTTCAATCGGTTCAATCCTGTCTTTCGGCGGCGTGCTTTATGCCAAGCTGATCGTCGGCGGTGTACCTGTTTTACCATCAGTTTTGCTATGTCTTATCGCGGGTGGAATCATTGGTTTCATAAACGGTCTGATTATTGTCAAGTATAATCAGCCGGCTTTTATCGCTACCCTCGGTACTCAATATATTATTTCCGGAGCAGTACTGGTCTGGACCGGAGGTATCTCTGTTTCCGGCCTGACAGCTGCTTCTAAAGTCATCGGTCAGTATTATATCGGCGGTGTCGTTCCGATCCCGATCATCTATGCGATCATCATCGGTATTGTCTGCTACATCGTGCTGGCAAAGACGAAGTGGGGACGTTCCCTGGCTGCCATCGGCGGCAACCAGGAAACGGCTTATCTTGCCGGTATTCCTGTCGTCAAGAGACGTATTCTGGTCTATACGATCGTTGGTATCGCTGCTTCTTTCACCGGTGTTATCTGGGCTGCCAGATTTGCGAACGGTCTGCCTGGTGCAGGTGATGCGGTCAATATGAAAAACATGGCTGCCGTTATTATCGGCGGTACTTCTCCTGCCGGCGGTTCCGGTACGGTCATCGGTACGGCATTCGGCTGCATCCTGCTGGCCGCCATCTCCAACTTCCTGGTCTTCCTGGGAATCCCGGCTACGGCACAACAGCTCATTTTCGGTGTGATCCTGATCGCGGCCATCTTTATCGACCGTTATCGTCGTCAGATTTTAAGTAAAGGTTAAAGCCGGAAAGGAGGAACGCAAATGAAACAACACACTTTGGAAATGCGTCATGTCACAAAGCGTTTTCCTGGCGTTCTGGCATTGGATGACGTATCTCTGGAACTGAAATCCGGCGAGATCCTGGCGATCTGCGGCGAAAACGGTGCCGGAAAGTCTACGCTGATGAAGGTACTTTCCGGAAGTTATATATCTCATGAATACGAGGGCGAAATTTGGTTCGACGGTCAGAAAGTCGAACACATGAATGTTGCCAAGGCAAGAGAGATCGGCATCGAAATGGTCTATCAGGAGACGAACGTCTTTCTGGATGGTTCGATCATGGAAAACCTTTTTGTCGGCAATCTTCCCGGCAAAGGCGCTTTTGTTGATTATAAAGAACTGAAAGAAAGAACAGTTGAGATTTTAAATGAAATCGGTCTGGGGAGCATTTCTCCGACTTCAGTCTGCCGTCCCTTATCTTCAGGACAGCTGCAGCTGCTTTCGATCGCCAGATCAAGAGTCAAAGAACCCAATGTCATGGTCTTTGATGA
>JAEEGI010017313.1_pt1 | contig 14795 bp, 9 predicted proteins | sample 8958751 | NCBI WGS metagenome assembly JAEEGI01 (sample SAMN16246545, study PRJNA631951) | gut metagenome | biome: gut microbiome; feature: rumen; material: KS-attached | host: Bos | place: Iran: Karaj | collected 2018-10
GGCCCAATCCCCAATCCCCAATCCCCAATCCCCAATCCCCAATCCCCACACAAAAAAATCAAAAAATTTTTCAACCTAAAAAATTCAAAAAAAAAAATTTAAATCAAAAAATAAATATTATTTTTTATTATATTTACAAATTATTTTATAATTTTATATTATATCAGTTTGAATTAATTCTTTATATTTCTTAAATACTTTATATGAATTTGGGAAATCATTATAAATAATTCTTCTTCCTTTTAAAAAAACAAAAATTCTTTGAAATATATTTACATTTGTATTTAAACCTTTTTGTTTTATATTTTGAAGTAATTTATAATAATTTTTACTTCCTTTTTTTTCATCTAATTTTTTTATAATCCAAATTAACATTTCAAATTTTTTAGAAGCATATTCAGAAATAATAATAGAATTTTTAAATTTATCTCTTAATTTTTTCTTATCTAAATTTTTATCAAACTTCTTATTATAAGAAATATCTAAAAGAATTTTACTTAAAGTATATTTATTTAATTTAAACTGAACAAAATTTTCAACAGAGCAAATTAAAACTAAATCTAAAGGATATTTAGAAAAATTATTTTTTAATTTATTTTTATCATTCATAAAAGTAGTATCAAATAATAAAGAATGACCACTTTGAATTAAATTATTACTTATCATTGAAGTATCATTTAACATAGAAACATTAAATCTTTTTAAATTATAAACTCCATTATTATTTTTTACAGTAGTTAAATCACTTTGATATTTTGGTATTTGATTTAATTGTAATTCATCCATTGAATTTGTACTAAAATAATTTTTAACTATTATTTCTTCATATAAAGAAAATATATCTATATTATTATATGGAATTTGCTTTTCATATATTATTTTTATTGAGTTTAAAACTTTTTTTGGAAATTGAAGCTCGAAAAATTTTTTTAAATTTATTTGATTTATTGTATTATTTGATTTTATGTAAAATGTTACTTTATTTAATCGATACATTTTATATAATTTTATTTTTGATAAACATATAATTAATTGAGATAATGTCATAAAATAACCTAATTGTAAATTTGTCACTCTTTCAAAATTATATATGTTTAAAAAATTAAAATCTATTGATTTGTTTATTTGGATTTTTAAATCTTTTTCAAATAAAATTAATTTAAAAGAAGGTGAAAAATTATTTTTTATAATTTTACTTTTATTAATTATTTTTTCTTCATTAATATTTAATTGAGGAGAAGAAAAAGTAATATCATCAAAATTATTTGAATTAATTTCTTCTGGATGATAAGTATAACTATAAAAAATATCTTCAACATCAATTCCATTTGAATAATTATTAAAACTTATTGTTATATTAATAATAGTATTTTTTGATATAATTTCTTTTATTAATTCTCTAAATATAAACATTATTTTATTTATATAAGATTTATATGATGTATATTCCTTTAAAGAAAAATGAATAATTTTTAAATATTTTCTATCTATTATCATTATTGCTTTTTTTAAATTACTTAAAATATCTACTGCATTATTTACTATATTATCAAATTTTTCTTGTTTTTCTTTCATTAATGGTATATATTCAAAATTTTCAAAATTTAAAAAATTTACAATTATTGATCTTATTTTATTTTCTTTTAAATTTCCTGTTATGAATTTATCAAATTTAATTGAGGAATTTTTACCATAAAAATTAAATTTTAAATGATTAAAAGTTATATTTTCAGCTCTTTTTAATTTCTGTTGTAAGATTAAAGCATTTAAAACATTTGTTTGATTTAAATTATAATTAATTAATTGTTGTAAATAATTTTTAAATTTATTTTCTCCTATTTTTTCTTTTAAATCTCCTAAAATATATTCAGCCCATAAATAGTTATTATATAAAATTAATACAATATTTTCAATATGAACTTTCTGAATTAAATTTTGACATGAAGCAATATATTCTGTAAAAAAAAATAAAATTTTATTATATAAACTATCACTTGTATTTGATTCATTTAAATCATACATAAAATATTCATATTCAAAATTTCTAATTTTACAATTTAAATAAGGAATAAAAAAACCAAACCAAAAATAAAATTGTTCAACTATATAAGAATCAGTAATATTATGCAAATAAATTTGAAATTTAAAATTAACATCAAAAATATAAGAATTTTCCCCTATTTTATAATAAAGAATAAATTTAGATAAATCAATCATTTTATCATTTTCTTGAGATGAATATTTTTTAGTTGAATTATCAATAAATTCAATTAATAACATATATAATATTCTATTTCTTAATTCATCAAAAGATTTTTCACTTAAAGTTATTATTCCTTTTTCGTTGTAAGGATTTGGAGTATAATTAAATATATTCGAATTTTTTAATTCAATTGCTTCTATTTCTAAATATGATTTATGATCTTTTATTACTCTTGAAATAAATGGAAATAAAATTTTTGAAGGAAATATTGAATATTTTAAATTTGGTTGATGAATTTCATATGATTCTAAATGAAATTCATAATCTATTGGTAAAATAGATTTCATTAATATATCTACTCTATTTGTAAAAAAATGTTTGAATGTATTGTCTTTATATGGATTTATTTGAGAATTTATATTTTTTATGTTTTTTATTTCTGATTCATTCATTTTAGAATTTTAATTAATTTAAACATTTAAAAAAAAGAACATTCAAATTTAAATAAAAATAAATATTTAATTGTTTATTAAAAAAATAAAAATAAACTTTAAATTAATATGAAAAATATCGATGAATGAGTATCTTCTTCTTCAAATGAAAAATGAAATTTTTTGAAAAAACATGGAAATTTTATTTTCAAAAAATAATTCAATTGTTTATAGAAGAATTAAATTTCTAAATAATAAAAAAAGAAAATAAGAATTAAAAAAAAAAGAATTTAGTATTATATTTTAAAATATAAAGAAATTCAATCAATTTAATAATAATAGAATAAATAGAAAAAAATAGGAGAAGAAAAAATTAAAATAAAAAAATATATAATATAAAATTTAAATGTTTTAAATATGTTTTTTTAATCAATAAATTTTTTATTTAATTTTTTAAATTCCATCAATTCCTTAGAATAAATAAAGAATAAAAATTTAAATGATAAAAAAATAAAAATTCCAAAAAAAAAAATAAAAACATTTAAAAAAAATGTTAACTCAAAAAACAAAAGGTATCCTTTCACTAATAGGAGGTTTTTGCATTCAATTTGTAAAATAAAAAAAATAATAAAAATTCAATATTACAATTATAGATAAATGGAAGTTTATACACATGGTCATCAATAAATTCTTATTTTGCATCATACCTTCATCACAAAGGAAATGAAATAAAACCGAGTGACACATTTTTTTTAATGCCATGTATTTTTTTAGTTCAATATTGTTTTATGACTCTTGGAGTTAAATTAGGAGATTCAACAAATGCAAGAATAAGTACATTAATAGGAGTAATAATAATGATAGGTTCATATGGAATATTAATATTTTTTAGTAATTATTATTTAGTTTTATTAGGAATGGGAATTTTTGGTTTAGGAGATGGATTAGGTAATTTAAGTGCAATTAAAAATGCTTGGAAATATTTTCCTAATAATAAAGGTTTAGTGAATGGTATTATTATCGGAGGTTTAGGTCTAAGTTCTTCTGTTTTTACTCCTTTAGCTGATTATATTATTAATAAAGATGGAAAAAAACCTAATAATGATGGATTTTATGATAAGGAAATTAGTGAGAGATTAATTTATTTCCTTTATTCAATGGTTGCTATTTTTACCTTTTTAGGAACTTGTGCTGTTGCTTTCACTTTCCCTTACCAACAAACTTATGATGATGATCATTCTTATAATAATGAAAATAATGAGGAATATAATGGGAAAAATGAAAGAGAAAAATTATTAGGTGAAGATAGTGAAGATAATGAAAATTATAATAATAATAATTCTGAAAATAATTATAATATAAATAAAGTAAAAATAATAGAGTCTCCTAGTTTAAAAGAGAAAACTTCATTAACTCCAATAATATCAGAAAGTGAAGGGAATTTAATGGAAGCAGTATTTTCATGTAAAAATTTAGAATTAGGAATATTTTGTTTTGCAGGACCAGGTAAAAATAAAATAATATATAAAAAAAATAGTTTTTTGTTTTTTAATCTCAAACACAAATAGAACATTTGGTCAAACAACACATTTAAATGAATCATCTCTTCAATTAATGGGAACATTATTTGGAATAATAAATGGTTCATCTCGTTTCATTTGGGGTTATTTAATGGATATATTTGGATTTAAATGTTTAATGATAATTATATCATTTATGGAATTAACAGTTTCTTTAACTATATTTTATGTAGCTTCAAAAATGCAAAATATTATTATTTATATTATTGAAAATTTAATTATTGCTTTATGTTTAAGTGGAACTTTCACTATGATTACTCCTACTTTCTCAAAAATTTTCGGAAATAAAGGTGCTGAAATTTATGGGATTACTGGAATGAGTATTGGATTTGCTAGTTTTTTAGGACCTATTTTAACTAAAATTTTAATTGTACATCCTGGTGTCAAAGATTATGAAATTGTTTATTTTAGTGGAGGAATTTTTGTTATTTTAAATCTTATTACTTTATTTATTTTCAAAGAACAACCTTTTGTTTTTAAAAATAAAAATGTAGATGAAGGATTATTTGATAGGTTGGGATATTCTATTAGTAATAAGAGTAATAAAGATAATAACTCTGAGAATAATAATAATAATAATGATAATAATAACACAGATAATAATAATAATAATTTTGATAATAATAACATAGATAATAACAATGAGAATAATAATATTGACAATAATAACACCGATAATAATAATAATAATATTGATAACAATAACTCAGATAATAATAATGAGAATAATAATATTGACAATGATAATAATTATACTGATAATAATAATTATATTGATAATAATAATAATATTGACAACAATTATAATAATAATAACTTAGATAATAATGATAATAATAATAATAATAATGATAATGATAATGATAATTATAAGGTTATTGAAAGAGAAAATGAAAATTGAGTTTATTATGGCATTTTAGTTTTTTATATTAAATTAATGAATTCTTAATATTTTGTTTTATTATGTTTAATATAAAAAAATTATAATTATTCATATTCCAAGAATTACCTCCTAATATAAAAAGAGATTTGATTATCCAAAAAACAGAAACATTTAGATAAACAGTAAATCAGATTATTATATCAATATACACATTTCACTTATAAATTTTTTGAATTTTAATAAAAGGAACTTTTTTCAACCCAAAAGACCTAACAATCTTTTCTTTATCCAACTGTTCTAAACACTTAAAATTATCTCTTCCATTGATTTTACTAAACAGATAAGAGAAAACATATGATTTAAAGGCATCAACAGCTAAATTTTCTAAAGCTGGATTAGAAGAAATTAACAAATCGAATTTATCTTGAATATTAATGATTTTATTCCAATCAAATTCAAATTCTTTTAAATAAATATTTTTCTCTTTTAATTTATCTAACATATCAATTTCATTATCCATTAAAATTAAAAGTGATTTTCCAAAAGAAGAAGGTCCTCTTACAGTTCTTCCAACTCTATGTAAATATTCATCAGGACTTAAAGGTAAGTCATAATTTATTATCCAATCAACTTGAGGAAAATCTAATCCTCTTTGAGCAATATCTGTACACAATAAAATTCCTTTTTCCATTTCGCAAAAATTTTTATAAATTTCTTCTCTTGTTGATTGCTTTAAATCACCATGAATACTTTTTACTTTTATATTTATGTAATTTAATATATTTGAATAAAATTCCACTTCTTTACATGAATTGAAAAATATCATTGTTTTCCTATTTTTTGTCTTTTTTATGAAAGTATATAAAAATATAAATTTCATATCTCCTGATAATTTAATATATCCTTGTTGTAAATTAGATAATGTCGGAGAAGAATTTAATTTACTTTCAATTTTAATATAAATAGGATTATTTAAAGAAAGTGTGTTTAAATTTTCTACTTTTTTATTTAAAGTAGCTGAAAAAAGTAATGTTTGTCTTTCTTTAGGAATTATATTTAAAATTTCTTTCATTTCATCTTCAAAACCATTTTTTAAAATCATATCAGCTTCATCAATAATTAACATACATAAATTTTGACAAGAAAATCCATCAGTATAATTTAAATGATCTAATAATCTTCCTGGAGTTGCAATTAATAAATTTATTCCTTTAATTAATTGTTTACTTTCTTTTTTTCTGTATCCTCCTCCAATAATTAAACCACAAGTTTTTTTAATATTAAATAATAATTTTTTGGCAATTGAATATATTTGAAAAGCTAATTCTCTTGTTGGAGTTATTATTATTATTCCAACTCCTTGTTTTTGAGAAAAATTTGTTCTTATTAACATTTCCATTGAAGGAATTAAGAAAGATAAAGTTTTGCCTGAGCCTGTTTTTGCTGTACATAATATATCTTTTCCTTTTTGAATTATTGGAATTGTTCTTAATTGTACTTCTGTTGCAGTTGTGAAACCTTCTTTTTTTAAAGAATTTATTGTTTCTTCTGTTAATGACATTTCTGAAAATTCTGTGTTTGAAAAAAATGAGTCTAATTCTTCTTTTGGATTTTTTTCCATTTTTTAAGATAATATATATTTAATTTATTGTTTCTTTTTTTTTTGGTTTTTTATTTTATATATCTTTTTAGGAAGTTTGTGATAATCTTATAGACAGTTATGAAAATATTACAAATGAGTTAGTAATTAATTATTCTGTCTTATATTAAATTATTATAAAAATTGTTTCCTTTAATAATGAAAATAAAGATAAATAATTATAGAAAATATGAAAAAGTTAAATTATTAATAATATTTATATATTACAACAACAAATAATAAATATTAAAACAAAACCAACAATAAATAATAATATTATAAGAATTAGTAGAAAAAATAATTACTTATAGCCTGATTAATTCGTTAGATAAAGAAAAAGAGGATTTATATTAATAAAAATGAAAAGACTTTTTAATTAATTATTTTCATCATTTATTTTCATATTAAATATATTTTTTGATTGATCATATATCATATTTACTTTATTATTTATTTGTTTAATTCCTTTAACACTTTTTTTAATTTCATTATATATATTTTTTAAATAGGAATTTGACATTAATTTAACATTTTTTTTATTTACTTGCAATAAATCAGTAAACTCTTCTTTAACAACAGAATGACCTTCTTTTTTTTTTGTTCTAAAACCAATTTCAGGTAATTTTTGCCAATTCAAAATTTTATTTTTAATTTTCTCAAATTCAATTTTTTGTATTTTTTTAATATAACTTTCATCAAAACTTTTATTATTATTTTTCAATTTTTTTTTTCCATTTGTCAAAGTATTTTTAGTATAAATAATATTATCATCAATAATTACTTTTTCAAAAGAATTTAAATTATTATCATCATCTTCATAAATTAATTCTTCATTTGAAAAATTATTATCAAATTTAGATTTATTAGAAATTAATTGGTCTAACATACATTCTTTTTTACAATAATTTCTTCTAAAAAATAAATTATTTTTTGTTTTTTGATTTAAATTTTTTTTTAATACACCACTGTGTATACTTTTTTTATTAAAATTAAATAATTGAATTAAATGTTTTTTTATGGAAGATAAATTTTTTGAATGAGTTGTTTTAAATTTTGAGTTTATATTTTGAGATAAATCTAAATTATTAATATTATAATTTTTTATCAAATTTTTTTGACTGAGAGACTTATGGAATTTTTTTTTTTGATTTAATCTTCTTGATCGATTATTATTGCTTTCATTTAAATTATTAATTTTATTAATATTTCCTATTTCTGGAAAATAAATGTTATTTGCTTTTAGCATAATATTCATTTTCAAATAAAATAATATTTTATTGAATATTAATAATTTTTAAATGATTAAATAAATGATTATTTGATAAAAAGATAAATGAGTTTAAAAAATAAATTTAAATAGAATTAATTTAATATCAAGAAAAAAATATATTTATTTTTGTTTCTTTTAAATGTAAAAAAAATAAAAAAAAATGGGTTGTTGTACTCAATCAGAATCTCAATTTTTTCCTCAATCTCCAAAAGTAAAACTTAGCAGATTAGATTTTGAAGATATAAAACTTTTAGGAATAGGTTCATTTGGAAAAGTACTTTTAGTACGCAAAATTTCAAACTCTAAATTATATGCAATGAAAATATTAAAAAAGCAAAAATTAAGAAAAACAAATCAACAAGAACACACAAAATCAGAAAGAAATTTATTAGTAAAACTAAATTCTTCATTTATAGTAACTTTATATTATGCTTTTCAAGATAAAATACATTTATATATTGTAACTGAATTTATGCAAGGAGGAGAATTATTTTTTCATTTATACAGAGAATCATTTTTTGAAAATGAAAAAGCTAAATTTTATGCTGCAGAAATAATTTTAGCTTTAAATTATATTCACTCAAATAATATGATATATAGAGATTTAAAACCAGAAAATATTTTATTAGGAAAAGATGGACATATAAAATTAACTGATTTTGGAATGTGTAAAATATTATCTAAAAAAAAAAAGAAAACTTTTACTATATGTGGAACTCCTCAATATATTGCTCCTGAAATTTTAGAAAATAAAGGTTATGATTATAATTGTGATTATTGGAGTTTAGGTTGTTTAACTTATGAAATGTTAGTTGGAAATCCTCCTTTTAAATTAGATAAAAATAAATTAGATTTAAGTGTTTTTAATAATAAAATTTTCTATCCTAATTCTTTAACTATTGAAGCTAAAAAATTTTTAAGTGAATTATTAATTGTTGATCCTAATAAAAGATTAGGAAGTGGAAAAAATGGATTTCAAAATATTAAAAATCATGATTTTTTTAAAGGTTTAAATTGGGATGATTTAGAACAAAAAAAAATTTTACCTCCTTTTGTTCCTAATATTTTAAATGATACTGATTTACAAAATTTTGATAAACTTTTCACTGGAGAAAAAATCGAAGAAAGTGAAGGAAGTATTTCTTATAGAGGTGAACAAAGTCATTATGCTGATTTTACTTTTGTTAATAATACTAGTCTTGTTTAATTTAAGATTTTTATAAATTTTTTATTTTTTTTTAATTTTTATTTTTTTTACACTAATTTGATTGTTATAATTTTTTTAAGGCTTTTTATTTTTTTTCTTGGATTTTTTACTCTTTTTTTTCTCTTCTGAATCACTTTCTTCTTTATAATTTATTTTTTTTTGTTCTCTCAAATAATATCTTTCGTTTGTTTTTTGTTCTGTATTCGGGTCTTCGTTGTTAATATTAATATTATTATTAATATTTTTTGAATTAATATTATTTTCATTCAACATTACACTTTTATGAATATTTATTTTATCATTTTCATATTTATTATTATTTATTTTATCATTAACTTGTTGTTGGTATATTTTGAATTTTTCATTAATATTTAAATTGTTATTTTCTTTTTCATTTTTCTTTTTTTTTGACTGAGAATTGTTTTCTTTATTCTCCTTATATATTTCTACCCCTTTTTTACCATCTTTTTTTTCTTCTTTATTTTTTGATTTATTACGTTCTTTATTATCCTTATCATTCTTAGAATAAATTTTACCCTCATTATTTTCATTATTACCATTACTTTTAATATTTATATTATCATAATTATTATTTACAAAACCATTAATTTCATTTTCTTTATTGTTATCTTCATCTTCATCAAAATCTTCATTACCAAATTTTATATTCATTTCATTATAAAAATTAGAATTTTTGATTTTATCTTGATGATCCCACATCTTACAAATTATTCTCCCTAAAATAAAAGAATCAAAAATTCCATGATGAAAATCTTTAGTATTAGTTCTAATATTATAATATTTACTTAAATCAGAAAGAGTACCTCCCATATTAGAATCATATATTCCCATTTTTCTCCATTTTCTTGTAATTTTTAAAGAACAAATACATTTATTTAAAGGAATTTCTTTCATATTTAAATTTTTTAATTCTTTATTAATAAACATTAAATCAAAATTAACATTATGTGTAATAATCATTGAATCACCAACAAATCTAATAAAGTCATTCATACAGTTTTTTAAATTATTATTTCTCTCTGAAGCATAATCTTCTATATAATATAAATAAGATAATTTATTAGATTCTCTTGGATGAAAATATGCATTATACATTATTCCAGTTATTTGTTTATTTATTACTTCAATAGCACTTATTGATATTAATGTATCATTATGTGATAATCCTGTTGTTTCTGTATCTAATATTATATATCTTTTATCACTTTCTGGAAAATATGATAATGGTTTTTCTTTTTTATTTATTCTTTTCTTTTCTATATCATCATATTTATTATGTTGATAAATGTTGACTTTTCCATTTTTATTAATAGATTCAGGTCTTTCTGCATTATTGTTTTGATTTCTTCCTGGGAATAATTTATTCGAAATTTCTTTTAAATCCATTTTTTTGTAACATTAATCAACAAATATTTGAAATATCAATAAAAATAATTTTTAAATTTAATTAATTATATGGATAAAAGTAGTAGAATTAATTTAAAAAATGAACCTGAAAATTTAATAGAATTAGAAAATTTATCATTAAAAAATCGAGACAAAAATTTAGAAGAAATAGAAGAAGAAGAAAAAGAAATAAAAGACGATATAATAGATGTTCAAAAAAATGAAACAAAAATTATAAAAAAAGAAAAAAAAGAAAAAGAAACAAAAGTGAATATAAATTTATCAGTAGAAGACATATATAAAATAATATCAAGAAATGGAAAATTAAATAATAAAAAAATAACATTAAAAATACTATATTTATCTTTTACAATTTTATTTTTAAATACTTTCTTTATAATGATAATAGCTTTTTTAAGACCATCGACAAAAACAAATAAATTTGAATGTTATGATATAATAACAAAAACATATTCAAAATGTTTAATAAAAAATAAATGTAAATGTAAAGGTTATTATTGTGTAGAATTTTGTTATGAAAAAGATTATATGGAATGTAATAAGATGTTTAATTCAATATTAAATTCAGAAAATAATTCTTATTCAATTATTAATTATAATATTATTGATATAAGTTTTATTAAGTATGATATAAAAGAAAATGAAAGAAAATCTCTTTTTCAAAAAATAGGAAAATATTATTGTTATTCATTATATTTTGAACTTTCATTTATTGGATTATTTATTTTAGGAAGTTTTATTGGTTATTTTGTTTCAGCAATTTTTACTGAAATTTTAGGAAAAAAAAAAATTATTTCTTTCTTAGGAATTGGATTATGTATTTCAAATGCTGGAATTTCTATTCTAAGTTATAAATGGTATTTAAAAGATTATTTTTTAATTATTACTATTCTTTGGAGTATAAATTTTTTTTTTTTAGGTTTTTTTCTTTTTCCTTTTGATTCTGCTATTTATATTTATACTTTAGAATTAATTCCAAAAACAGATTTTTTAAAATCAATTAATGGATTAATTTATGAAAAATATTTTATTTCTTTACTTATTTTTTATCTTTTTGAAAATTTTTTTAAACATTATTGGTATTTTTTTCTATTGTTTGAAATTTATTTAATTGTTTTTATTATTTGCTTTATTTTATTTTATATTGAAACTCCAAGATTTTTTTCAGAAAGAAATGATTTAATTAATAAAAAATTATCTATTGAACATTTTTTAAATGGTCTTGTTACTTTTGATTTAGATTCAAATGAAAATCCAAAAAAATTTATAAAAAAAATAAATACAATTGAAACAAACAGTATTGAAAACCAACCTAAAAAATTAATAAATATGAAAATTATAACACATACTTATCAAAGAAATATTAGAATATATAAAAAATTATTTATGATACAAATTAATTTTTTTTCTTTAAATTATTGTTTATATACAATTTTATTTAGTTCAATTTTTGACTTAATGGATCCAAATTCGAAAATAAAAGAAAAAACAAAAGTAGGTTATTTATTTTATTTAATTGTATTATTTCCTTTATTACAAATTCCATCATATTTTTGTTATGAATTAATAGATTTAGATAAATTTATAATGTTCTTTTTATTTTTATTATCTTTTCTTCCTTTTAATTATGATATAAATAAATTAAAATTTGATAATGATAGAAATAATTTATTTTATGGAATTGGAGTTGAAGAAATGGAAGAAAATTCTTCTTATATTCATGCAACAAGTCTTTGGATTATTACTTTTATTATTTCTATTTTTAATATTATGATTTTATTACAAGCTTCTACTTTATATAGAACTTATTTTTATTTTAAATTACAAACTATTAATTCTTTTACTGTTTTCTTCTCTTTTTTTTCTATTTATTTAACCGAAACGCCTTTAATTTTAGTTTCTATTCTTTCTTTTTTTACTTTTTTGATTTTTTCAATTATGAGAATTAAATGGAAATTTGATCCTTTTGAAGAAGAAATTGATATTGAAAATGAATGAATTTAAACTTTTATTTGTTTATATATTAATTTTTATATAATTTTTTACTAAATTTAAATTCATTGATAATTAAAATTTTATGATTTATTTTTCTTTAAATTAATTTTTAACAATTAACATATTTATTTTTTTTTAAATATGGAATCAACAAATAATAATTTTTCACCTTTTGAATCAATTTCTCTAAAAAAATTTCAGAATTCAAAAAAAGTTTTATTTTTCTTTTTGTTTTTTTTAGAAATAATAACAAATATAGATACAGGAATATTTATATGTTCATATAAAAATGGATTTAAAATGTCAGATATATCATATTCAATGATAGGTTCTTTTTCTTCTTTAGGAAGAGCATTTTTTCCTATCTTTTTTACTCCAATATTTAATAGAAAAAACAGAATAAAAAATTATTATATAACTGGAATAATGATTAAATCAATTTCTTATTTTTTTTATTATTTTATTGATTCAGAAATAATATTTTACTCATTAAGGTTTATTTCAGGAGGGATTCAAATATTCAATATGATTTTTTTCCCTTCTTGGATTATAGATAATTTAAAATCTAATTTTTTAAATTATTTATCTCAAATAGGAAAATTAATGGGAATTACATTTGGATATTATATAACTATAAAAGAAGGAAATAATGGCAATGAACATTATAAAAATAATTTTGGTTTTTATGGTATAATATTATTATTTTCTTCATTTATTTTAATAATAATACCTGGAAAATTATTTATTTGTCAAAAAACAATTTATAATAAAAAAAAGCAAAGTGAAAAAGGAGAATTATTAAGTGATTTTGATAATGGAGTTTTAAATACAAATACTTTAAATCAATTAAGAAATAGTAATAAAGAAGATAGTGATGAAGAAGAAGATAAAATATATAATTTTTCTCTTGAAGAAAATAATCATAAAAATATTGAATCAATTAAAAAAAAATGGAAATTTTATATAAGTAAAATGATTTTTGCTCCTATTTTTTTATTTTCATGTTTTTCAAGAATTTTTTACTCTAATATTTTTTCTGTTTTATTATTTTGGTTTAATGATTATATTCATTTTTTTAATGTTATTCCTAATTTTTATTCTTATTTACTTTTTTTCATTATTATTATTGTTTCTCCTCTTTTTGGATTAGTTTTAAATAATTTTATCATGCATATTATTTATAAAAATCAAGAAAAAAACAAATTAATTGTTATAATCATTTTTTCTGTTACTTCAGTAATTTTATCTTTAATTTATAATTTAATCAATTCTTTTTATTCTTTTATTTTCTTAACTTGGATTTTTATGTTTTGTTTGACATTTCCTTTAAATTCAATGATTGAATTTAATTTAAATTCAACATATCATATTTTTAAAAAAGAAGGTTTTATTATTACAAATTTATTAATAAATATATTTGGAAATTCTCTTGGAATTTTTTTTTATGGAAAAATGAAGAATAGAATAAATATATTTAATTATATAATATATACATCTTTAATAAATATGATTTTTACAATATCATGTGTATATTGTAAATGGAATGGTTCTCAAAAAAATCTATATAAACAGAAACAGAAAACTTCTCAAATTTCTCAAGGCACAAATTATTTGAGATTTTCAAGGACTTCAGAATTAAAGGAAGACATCAATAAATTCAATGAAGAAATAAACTTACCACAATTAAGAATCTCAATTGATGATAATGACATTGAAGATGATGAACAAATTAATGATAATTCACATATTTTAAATATAAAAAATTTCCTAAAAAAGGATAATCAATATAAACTATAACATAATAAAATATAAATAAAAAATATAATTAATCAAAAAGAAAAATATAACAGGAAAATACAAAAAAGAAAAATGAATTAAAAATAAAAATAAACGAAAAAAAAGTCTATCAAAGAATAAAATATAAGAAGAACAAAAAAGAAGACAGATAATGAGAGCAATATTTTAGGTAATTGAGAGTGAGATTTTTTTTTTTAAAACATAAATGTGTTCATTAATATTAAATAAATATATAAATATTAAATTATTATTTTATTTTTTCTTTTTTCTCATTTATTTTCTTTTATTCTTGGGGATTGGGGATTGGGGATTTGGCCCAATCTCCCATCCCCAATCCCCAATCCCCAATCCCCAATTCCTCT
>JAEEGI010017316.1_pt1 | contig 14794 bp, 11 predicted proteins | sample 8958751 | NCBI WGS metagenome assembly JAEEGI01 (sample SAMN16246545, study PRJNA631951) | gut metagenome | biome: gut microbiome; feature: rumen; material: KS-attached | host: Bos | place: Iran: Karaj | collected 2018-10
CGCATTTCCTGCTCGATATCCACGTGTTTGCCCATGGCTTGCTCTTGCTCCGCTTTCAGCTCATCCGCGCGATTCTGGTCAGTGAGTGCTCCTTGCTCATCTCCTTGGCGGCGTCGCAGTTCAGAGCGAAGTCTGAGGAGCGACTCCTGTTCTCCAATCTGCTCAATGGCGTCGTCGATGGTCTGTGCGGCTTCGGCAAGTTGACCATCGTTGAGCTGGATACCAGCTATCTTTGCGTATGCTTCGGGAATGAAAGGATTTTCTTCCAACACATTATTATATAGTGTGAGTGCTTCTTCTACATTGCCCATGGCTTCCAGAATCATGCCTTTCTGCATCAGCACCTCGTCGTCACCACTGTCGTTTCCAATCAGCTGTTCCACGTCGGCAAGGGCTTGCTCATAGTTCTCTTTTTTCTGGAGAATCTCTGCCCTGAGCAGCAAAGCGTCGTGTGGGTTCTCACTCTTCTCAATGGCCAGAGTGGCATTTTCCTCTGCGTGGTCATAGTCTCCTATGGTCAGCTGTTTGCGAGCCAGATGATAGTATGGCCCTGCCAGGTCAGGGTCGATGTTGATGGCTTGTTGGCAGATATCATCCATCTCGTCGTAGCGTTCCAACTGATAAAGGAGGTCGGCGAGGGTCACGGGATAACGGGCGTCGTTGGGATAAAGGCCGCACATTTCCTCCAGTTCGTCGGCGGCACTCTCAATGTCACCTTTGCGCAGGTAAGCATTGACGAGATAGGTCTGAGCCTCGGCGTCGGCCTTGATGTCGAGCGCATGGGCGAGGCAGGCAATGGCGTAGTCGGCTCGCCCAATCCGCAGGGCTTGGATGCCGTCGAATTTCAACACGTCGAAATTATTTTCCTGACGCTTGGCGTCTTTCTCTTCCTCGGACTCTTCCTTACCCGAGAATAATGTCTTGAAAAATCCCATTTGATGTCGTTTTGTTTGGTTGGGTATATGATGATTTTAAACTATTCTTGAGTTCGCTTTATTCTCATCTTGCTTCCGCAGACCTCCACTTCTTCCTCTTCCAGCATGGCTTGCAACGTGTGGTCGATTTTTGTCCGGTTGGCGGAGAGCCCGTTCAGTTCCTTGATGCCGTGCCATGCACCGTCGGCAAGCAGACTACGTATCTGCTCTTCAATGGATGTCTCACGTTCCGCTGATTTTCCACTGTGTTTTCTCCTCACGCACACGTCGCAGTGTCCACAGTCTTCAGCATCGGTCTGCCCAAAATATTCAAGCAGGAGCCGGCTGCGGCATTTTGTGGTGGATGATGCATACTTGAGCATCTCGTCAATGCGCGTCTGATAGTCGGTCTTGCGGTCAGCATACACGTTGTCGGGCAAGAATACCATGTCGGTGTCCACCCGCTCCCTAAGGAAGGTTATGGTGGGCAGGTTGCTGCGGGGGATGTAGTCGATGATGCGGTATTGTGCCAAGCTTTTCAGTTCCTCATATATGACTTCCACGCTGATACCCGTAAGGTGTGACAGATGGAGCTCGTCGATATAGGTGTAGTCGGCGAAGAGCCCTGTGTAGTTGCGCAGCATAGCGTTGAGCAGCGTCTCACGCGTCTGGCTGCCTTCATGGAGCCGGTAGAGGTCTTCCTTGTTGAGGGCGAATCTCACTCTCGACTTAAACTCGGGGTCGGTGCAGTAGTCGATGTAACCTGCATTGCTCAGCAGATGGAGCGCACTCTCGGTCTGTACGGCAAACTGTTTGAATGCCCGGCAGAATTTGTCGATGCTGAATTGGAAGGTGCGGTTGAGCGCTTCTCCCACGCCTATCTGGAAGAAATAGCAGATGTTCTCGTAGGTGGTCTTGATATAGTCGATGTCGGGATAAGTCTCAGGAATACGTCGATGTAGTTTCCCTTTGTCCTGCGGGTTGTAGAGCAGTACGGCGTACGACCGCTTTCCGTCGCGTCCGGCTCTTCCAGCTTCCTGGAAGTAGGCTTCAATGGAGTCGGGAATGTTGTAGTGGATGACGAGGCGCACGTCGGGTTTGTCAATCCCCATGCCGAAGGCGTTGGTTGCCACCATCACCCTGCAGCGTCCTTTCGTCCAGTTGGCTTGGCGCAGGTCGCGTTCTGCTTCAGTCAGTCCTGCATGGTAGTTTTCGGAGAGAATCCCTTCTGACTCAAGGTATCGGGCAATCTCGCTCGTCAGCCTGCGGGAGCGGGTATAGACGATGGCGCTTCCTTCCTTCACGCTGTTGAGAATGTGGATGAGCTCATCGTTTTTGTTTTCTGTCTGCCGCACCACATAAACCAGGTTCTTGCGCTCAAAACTCATGGAGAACACGTTCTTCTCCTTAAAGCAGAGACGGTCCTGGATGTCGTCCACCACCTTTGGAGTGGCGGTGGCGGTGAGGGCGAGCACGGGAACGGGGTAGGGTATCAGTCGCCGGAGGTTGGCAATCTCAAGGTAGGATGGCCTGAAGTCATATCCCCACTGCGAGATGCAGTGCGCTTCGTCCACGCAAATCATGCAGATGTTGCGCATGAAGCGTAGTTTGGCTTGAAACAGCTCAGTGGTAAGTCGCTCGGGAGAGACATACAGGAACTTGAAATTGCCGAACACACAGTTCTCCAACACCCGCTCAATGTCATTCCGCATCATGCCGGAATAGACGGCCTCGGCTTTGATTTCTCTCATCCTGAGTTGCGATACTTGGTCCTTCATCAGGGCGATGAGTGGAGTCACCACTATGCACATGCCATCCATGGCGATGGTGGGCACCTGAAAACACACTGATTTCCCTCCGCCGGTGGGCATCAGTCCCAAGGTGTCTTTGCCGCTGCCGATGGATTCGATAATCTCACGTTGGATTCCACGGAAATCATCGTGTCCCCAGTATTCCTTAAGTATCTTTCTATAGTCTTCTATGGTCCGCATCGTCCGTGGTGGTGTCCTGAATGGGTGGGGGTGGATTAGGGCCTGAGGGGATTTTAGGATTTACTCACCCTTTTGCCCCTCCTGCTCTTTGGTCCTGATGTCCACAATCTGAAGCTGTATCTCGCCTTTCTTGTGGGTGTTGTCTTCTATGGTGTAGGCAATGTCGAAAGCATGCTTCGTCTTGATGTAGCGCGCCTGAGAGCTCTGGCCGAAGGCGATGCCGTTCATGATGTGGCTGGAATGGGTGTCCACCAACTCCAGTTTGATGTGTTCCTGCTCACGGCCCACCACTTTGCTCGTGCCGTAGTCATAGACCTGACAGGTGCAGAAAGTGGGCTTTGGATTGTCGGGACCAAACGGACGCATCCTTTTCAAGTCGTTGAAAAACTTGTGGTTGATTTCCACAAAGCTGATTTCGGCATCGATGTCAAGGTTCGCCCGGGTCTGGGTGGGGGAGATGTGGGTGCTCACATAGTCCTCAAACATCTCGCAGAATTTTTCCACGTTCTCCACCTTCAGCGAAAGACCGGCTGCGTAAGGATGACCGCCGAAATTCTCAAGCAGGCTGGAACAGTGCTGGATGGCTTTATAAACATCAAAGCCGCTCACGCTGCGAGCGGATCCGGTGGCGATTTCTCCTGTACGACACAATACCACGGCCGGCCGGTAGTAGAGCTCAGTGAGTCTTGATGCCACGATGCCGATCACACCCTTGTGCCAGTCTTCCTCGTATATCACCATGGAACTCCTGTCGGCCATCTCTGGCATCAAGTCCACCAGAATGTTGGCCTCTTCGGTCATACGCTTGTCCAGCTCCTTGCGTTCCTCGTTGTACTCGTTGATTTGTTTGGCTTGCTCGAGAGCTTTGTCGTAGTCGCGCTCAATCAGCAGGCGTACTGACTCCTTGCCGTTTTGTATGCGCCCTGAAGCGTTGATGCGTGGACCGATTTTGAAGATGATGTCGCTCATGGTCACCTCGCGTCCGCTCATGCCACAAGTGTCGATGATGGCTTGCAGACCGACGCACGGATTGCTGCTCAGCTGGCGAAGGCCGTGATAGGCCAACACCCGGTTCTCACCCAGGATTGGGACGATGTCGGATGCGATGCTCACCGCCACCAAATCGAGTAGCGGGATGAGCGTGCTGAATGCCATGCCGTTGCTGATGGCGAATGCCTGCATGAACTTGAAACCCACTCCGCATCCCGACAACTCGTTGTAAGGATAGGTGGAGTCCGACCGTTTCGCATTCAGGATGGCGACGGCGGGGGGCAATTCTGCGTCAGGAACGTGGTGGTCGCAGATGATGAAGTCGATGCCAAGACTTTTGGCGTACGCAATCTCTTCAACAGCCTTGATGCCACAGTCGAGAATAATGACGAGCGACACTCCAGTGGAGTAGGCGTAGTCTATTCCTTGCTTCGACACGCCATAGCCCTCGTCGTTGCGGTCGGGAATGTAGTAGTCAATGTTGGAATAGTACTGTTGCAGGTAACGGTACACCAATGCTACGGCAGTGCATCCATCCACGTCATAGTCACCATAAATCAGGATGCGCTCTTTCCTTCCCATTGCCAAATTCAAGCGTTCCACGGCCTTGTCCATGTCGTTCATCAGGAACGGGTCGTGGAGGGAATGAAGCTGAGGACGGAAAAAACTGCGCGCCTGCTGCACCGTGGTGATGCCTCGGCGGATGAGCAGCAGGCAAATCACCGGACTGACATTAAGTTCCAGTGAGAGGCTTGCCGCAGCCGATTTCTCTTCGGGTGTCGGTGGTTCGTAATTCCATTGGTAATTCATTATATATGTTTTTTTATTTTATCGCTCTCTGATGCGGAATGGACTGAATGATTAACAATATCAGGGTGTTATCTCTTATGACAAGATTGTGAACGTCGCTTTTCCGCATATTATGTTCCAAAATTACGGAAAAAAAACGAAAATCCCTAATTTCTCATGTTAATAATGTGAAAAAATGTTTTGGCGTGTTTGGATCCCTCCAAGGAATGAGTGGCATGAGCGGGCTTTATGCTTAAGGGATGTTCTGGGAGAGTGATGTTGAAATAAAGGAAAAAAGGCCTGAAAAAATTTATACCCATGGGCAACTTCATTGCACATGGGTATAAAAAAAGGGGAAACGCCTTTCCCCAATCTTGTTAACCTTAAATCTAATACTATGAAAAACACGTTGCAAAGTTACGGCTTTTTGGGCTACTTGCAAGTGTTTGGATAGAAAAATAATGAATTATTATGATTTTCTTGACAATTGTCAATAATTGTGTGCGAAAACACACAAATTTATACAAATCTTGCTGAATAATATGCAAAGCAGCGGACATGCTTGTTTCGGCATGTCCGCTGCATTTTTTTATGTTTTGAAGGGTTTCTACTTCTTGTTCTTTTGGTAATACTCCAGTCCGAGTTTCACGTTTTCTTTCACTGCATTGCTGGAGAGGGTGGCACCGGTCACGGCGTCAACTTTCATCTTCAGGGCGGCCTTCACGGACTTACCATTCCATTTCGGAAGAATGGCGGTGTCCACTTTCTTGAAGAAATTAGGCGTTTCTTTGTTTGGCAGCGCCTCAATCTTCTGGATTTTGTCTTTCTTGATGTAAATCTTCAGTGGGGTGGCGCTTTTGTAGCCTTTCACTCCTTTACCCAGCGTGGTGGTGTTCACAACGAAAGTGCCGTCGGCCTCTTTAGTCAGTGGGCCGTTGCTCTGACCGAAAGCCGTCGTGCTCAGCATGAAGGCGCAGGCGGCCATGGTGGCGATCATCTTTTTCATGAATGATTTTTTGTTTAGGTTGATAAATAAGATTCTCACGGCAAAGATACAAAGTTTTTCGATAACTCTCGCATAACCAACATTTTTTAACATGAAAAGAATGTATTAGATTCTTTATTTCTATCCTTGTTCATAGTTTTCCTTTTTTTTCTTTCACCTCTGACTTTTTTTCCTTATTTTTGTGAACATAAATCAAATTTCTATTATATGACGAAATTCAGAATCATTTTTTCTCTTCTGCTCTGCATCGCTTCGCTGCAGACCATGAATGCTCAGGCATCTTTCGTTCATCCATGGAAAGGAAAGAAAGTAGCTTATTTCGGCGATTCCATCACCGATCCACGCAACCGTGCAGCCGGAACAAAATTCTGGGCTTTTCTACAGCAATGGCTTGACATCACACCATACGTTTATGGAGTGAGCGGTCGCCAATGGAACGATATTCCCCGACAGACCGCACAGTTGCTGAAGGAACATGGCGACGATGTGGATGCCATCATCATCTTCTGTGGCACCAATGACTACAACAACGGGGTGCCGGTGGGCCAATGGTGGAATGAGCGGGAGACGGAGGTGATGTATGGTCATGGACAGCCTAAACGGATGGTTACGAGAAAGCAACGCACTCCCGACATGAACTCTGACACTTATCGGGGACGGATCAATATTGCACTCGATTCTCTCAAACGCACTTACCCAACCAAGCAGATTGTGTTGCTCACCCCAATTCACCGATCCAATTTCTTTGCCAACGAGAAGAACTGGCAATGCGACGAGTCCTACACCAATCAGTGTGGGGAATACATCGACCCTTATATCGAGGCTGTGAAAGAGGCGGGCAATATCTGGAGTGTGCCTGTCATTGACTGGAACGCATCTATCGGACTTTTCCCTATGATTGCAGAGCACGGACAGTATTTCAATAATGCGCAGACCGACCTCCTTCATCCTAATGACAAAGGGCATCAGCGGATGGCACGCACCCTTTTTTATCAGTTGCTCACTCTTCCTTGCACTTTCTGACGGAGTGAATATATAAGTCAGCCGTGACTAAGTTTCAATTTATAAATCAATATGACACAATTATCATTTATGGGAAGAATTTTTATGTTAGCCATGCTCACCCTCATTCCCTCTGTTGGGATGTGGGCACAACAGGAGAAGTGGACCACCATCAAGAACGGCATTGAGTGGACCGACACTGAAGGATATGTGGTTCAGGCACATGGAGGCAATTTCCTCCAAGTGGGCAAGCGGTGGTATCTCATAGGAGAGGACCGCGCTCGTTCGTGGAATCCGGACGTCAACCTCTACAGCACCGAGGATTTTGTCACATGGAAATTTGAGGGCAAGATTATCCAGAACCGCGTCACTCATGAGCAACTCGGCGTGTCGCGTATGATAGAGCGCCCAAAATTGATGTACAACGCTCAGACTCGGAAATTTGTGGTGTGGTGCCATTGGGAGGCACGAAACTACAGTGCCAGTGAGGCCGCCGTGTTTGAGAGTGACAGTGTGGCGGGGCCTTACAAATGTGTGTGGACTGGACGTCCGCTCGGGACGAAGTCGCGCGACTGCAATGTTTTTGTTGATAACGACGGGAAAGCCTACTTCATTTCCACCACAGATGAAAACACAAACCTTGGCCTTTTTGAACTATCGGACGATTACCGCGAACCGGTCAGCAAGACCGTGCTATGCGAGGGACAACGGAGGGAAGCACCGGCCATCGTGCACATTGGCGACACTTACTATATGATATCGTCAGCATGCACGGGATGGGCTCCCAACCAGGCAAAAATAGCCACGTCCCACAACATCAAGACAGGATGGTCCGAATTGGAGAATATAGGTGACAACATTGCGTTCGACACACAAGCCAGTTCCATCCTGACGATTAAAGGAACGGAAGGCACGGTGTACGTCTATGTAGGCGACCGCTGGATGGACCCCGACCTGCCACAGTCGAAAATCATCATGCTCCCCATCACTTTCGAAGACGGAAAGATGCAGCTTCGCTACTATGATTCCTGGCAGATTGACTTCAACCGTGGGGTGTTCAGGCTGAAAGATGAGAAATAAACATTTCTGAGAAAATGAAAAAAGGTGTCAACCCAAAAGTTGATGCCTTTTTTATTATACTTTGAGTTTTTGCAAGTGGCAGAAGCCTTATTCCTCAAACACCTGCTGACCGGGTTCGGCAGGCTCGGATGGTGGGTTCATCTGGCTGCGCATCTGCCCGAACTCATAAGACACGACTGGCACTGTCAGCAGGAACGACAGCACGTCAGCAACAGCTTGGCTGGCTTCCAAGCCTGCGAGACCGAAAAAGTGGGGGAGGATGAGCAATGCGGGGATGTAGAACAAGCCTCGGCGGCTTGCGGCGAGCAGATTGGCGGAGAGTGGTTTGTTGATGGTTTGCATCATCATGTTGCTCAGCATGATGAATGGGGAGAGGCAGAGAGTGAGAAACTGCCAACGCAAGGTGGCGGAGCCGATTTCCACAACCTCAGGATCGCTTCTGAACAAGGTAATCACCTCTTCAGAGAAAGCGAATCCGCCAATCGTTATGACAAGCAGAAACAGGGTTCCTGCTTTCACCGTGAACCAGAAGCCTCGGATCACACGGTCGTAGAGCTTGGCACCGTAGCAGAAACCGCAGAGCGGTTGGTAGCCATGTCCCAGTCCGATGACGGCTGCGTTGATGATGAAGGTGATGCGGATAACAATCGACAAGCCAGCTATGGCTGCGTCGCCGAATCCGCGTGCCACCAGGTTCATCGTCAGAGAGGCGATACTGCCGATACCTTGACGGGTGAGCGATGGCGTGCCGCCAGAGAATATGGCTTTCAGGTAGATGGATGAGAAACTGAATTTGCGCAGGATGATGCGCTGGTTGTCACGGCGACCTGTCATCCAAAGCAGCACAAAGAAACTCACCATCTGACTCACCACGGTGGCGATGGCTGCACCGCGGATGCCCATGCCAAGTGCGAAAATCAACAAAGGGTCGAGTGCCAGATTCAGCACAGCGCCAGTCATGATGCCGTACATGGAATAGGCGGCATTACCTTGAAACCGCATCTGAAGGTTCAACGTCAGCGAGCCGATGATGAAAGGGGCACCAAGCAGGATGATGCCGAGATACTGCTCTGTATAAGGAAGGATGGTGGGAGTGCTTCCCAACCAACGGCTTAGGGGGGTGAGCAACGTCAATCCAATGACTGTCAACAAGATGCCAAAACCCAGCGCATACACGAAGCCGGTGGCGGCCATCACGGCTGGACTCTCTTTCTCTTTTGCCCCCAGGGCACGGGAAATAAAGTTTCCGGAGCCGTGACCAAAGAAGAAACCGAAGGCTTGGAAAAAACTCATGATGGTGAACACCACACCTACGGCAGCTGTGGACTGGGTGTTGATCTGACTCACGAAATAGGTGTCGGCAAGGTTATAGAAACTGGTCACCATCATGCTGATGATAGTGGGTACCGCCATTGTGGGAATCACACGGCTGATTGGACCTTGGGTCAGGAATTCAAAGTTGTTTCTATGTGCCATTCGGTTGTCTTTCTCTGTTAGGGGATGCTGCAAAAAGCTTTATCCTCATCGGTGTAGCCGGTCTCAGGTGGATTGACCCTGACAAAAACAAAATGATTAAATTTGCTGCAAAAACATGCAAATTTAATCATTTTTTTTCAGATGGACAATTCTAATGATTGTGTTATTCTCAGGAGACTGTTAAGAGTGTGCTGAGTCCGTCATTCTTTCTCCACAAATCCTTCCATGATGGCAGTGGGGGAGGCTTTGCTGTCGAAAGCTCCCAACTTATAGCCGCCGGGCATGCATTGCGGTTCCCAGTAGAACACACCGCGGCAATGTCCGTCGGTTTGTGTGCGTGCCTCACGAATCACACGGGTCAGCTGGCGGCGACCTTCGTCCATCACCTCAGGATGCTGCTCGTCCACTTCATAGCCGGTCTCCACTATCATCACGTCGCAGCCGTATTTTTCGCTCACATGACGGATGTTGGCGATGCAGTCGGTGATGATGTCGTCGGCTTTCAGTTCAGGATGGTCTTTCCTGGCCCAATAGGGGTAGAGCGACATGCCGACCATGTCGAACTTGCCACCATACTTCCGCACGATGTCGAGGTTCCAGTCGTAGAGCGACTGCTTGTGCCCACGGTCGAGGTGAATAATGACGATGGCGTTGGGGAAAACTTCCTTCACTGCATCATAGCCGGCACGGATGAAACCGGCGTATTGCTCAGGATTCTTCTCGATGTGCCCCATCGGCCATAGCAGACCGTTGGCAGTCTCATTGCCCACCTGCACCCATCGCGGCTCCACACCGTTGTTTTTCAGCAGGCTGAGCACATCGACAGTGTGGTCATGGACGTCTTTTAGCATCTGTTCGTAGCTGTGCTCTCTCCATGCGGCGGGTATAGGCTGCTTGGCTGGGTCTGCCCAGGAGTCTGCATAGTGGAAATCGACCATAAAGTCCATACCCAACGCCTTAGCGCGCTTGCCCATCGCCAATAATTCATGCTTGTCGCAGTTGCCGCCGCGAGGATTCACCCACACACGCATCCTGATGGCACTCATCTGATAGTCGGTCTTCAACAGTTCCAGGCACTCACGCTCACGTCCCTCGCGGTCGTGAAACACCACACCCCGGCGCTCCTGGCCCGTAAGGAAGCCCACATCGGCTCCTTTCACAAAATCATTCTGCTGCTGACCGAATGCCAATAGCGGAAGCAGTAATAATAATGTCAGTAGTTTAGTCCTCATTTCTCTATTCATTTTTTTGTTGTTAAATCGCGGAAATCTATCTCGTTATTCTTTTTTCTTGAAAACCCGCTGGTCGGAAAGGGAAGACGTTGCGGGAATCATCAGGTTGCCGTCAATGGTGTATTCTTCTGTCTTTCCGTCGATGGTGATGTAAACACGGTAGAGCTTATTGCCGTTCACTTTTACCTTTTTCATCGTGTAAGTGCCTTTGAAGTCTTTCTTCGTCATTTTCGACGTGCGGTGTTTCTCACCTTTGATGATGGTGCTCTTCCCGGTCGCAGGGTCTATCAACTCACGAGGGGTGCCTTCCATGATTGTGGGTATCCACTCCTCTTTCAGAATCGTTACCTCGGTCTTGCTGGAGAAGATGATGGACTCTTTTTCCCCCACGTATCCCACATCGTTCATCATTACAACGCGGTCGTATTCCCACACAGTGCCACTAAGTTTCGGTTTCTTCGCACATGAAGTCAAGGGAATGGCTATGAGAAATGCCATGAATGCTAAAAACAGATTTTTTCTTTTCATAGTCGAATTTTTTAAGGGTTTGCAATTTTCAACAACAAAAATAACGGATTGATTTTAAAACACCAAATAAAAGTTGCATAATGATGAGAAAACTGAATAATATATTCATTTTTCTTTTTATTTCCTTATATTTGCAATTCTGAGTGGGAAAGTCCTTTGGCAAGACGAATGCGGAGAACTTTCCTGAACTTATATAATATACTATAAATAGTTTTTCAATGCCGAACAAGACTCCTCATCCACTCATAGCCATTATTCCCATTGTGGCACTGATTGCCATGCTGGCTGTCGTGCTCACCATTTTCAACAGCGATGCCATCAGCGGAGGCAGTCAGGTGGCGCTGATTTTCGCTTCTGCAGTGTGCATCACCATCGCCATGGCGAAATACAAGGTGAAATGGAAAGATTTTGAACACCAGTTCCAGAAAACCTTCGGTGAGATTTCCGTCACCCTCGTCATCCTTCTCTGCGTGGGAATGCTGGCTGGCTCATGGATGATCAGTGGGGTGGTGCCCACACTGATCTACTATGGAATACAAATCCTCTCACCATCTTTCTTCCTGGTGTCGGCGTGTGTCATCTCTGCGTTTGTATCACTCCTCTCAGGCAGCTCCTGGACCACCATCGCCACTATCGGTGTGGCACTGCTCGGAATAGGGCAGGCACTGGGTATATCTGAAGCATGGACTGCAGGAGCTATCATTTCAGGTGCTTATTTTGGGGATAAGATGTCGCCACTCAGCGACACCACCATTCTGGCTTCATCTACTGTCAGGGTTGACCTTTTCACACACATCCGCTACATGATGTACACAACCTTCCCCTCGTTCGGTCTCACGCTGGTCATTTTCCTCGTTGCAGGATTCTGTTTTGATTCAGCCGCTGAAATCAATGTGGACCATTTCGTGAACGGATTGGAGGCGAAATTCAATATCTCGCTCTGGACATTGCTTGTTCCACTCCTCACCGGCATCCTCATCGCTCGCCGGGTTCCCTCGCTCATCACACTTTTCGCCTCTTCGGTGGCGGCAGGCGTGATGGCACTGATTTTTCAGCCTGATATCCTGCATGAGATTGCTGGCCAGGAATCGAAAGATGTGTTGTCCACCATTCAGGGGCTGATGGTCATGCTTTTTGGGCAGACCCACATCGACATGGGCGACGCTTCGCTCAACGACCTGGTGGCGACACGTGGAATGGCTGGTATGCTCAACACCATCTGGCTCATCATCTGCGCCATGCTTTTCGGCAGCGTTATGATTGCCAGCCGCATGGTGCAGAGCATCACGAAGGTGATCATTCGGATGGCTAAGTCCCGCACCAGCCTTGTGGGAGCCACGGCTTCTTCAGGCGTGTTCCTCAATGCCGTCACTGGAGACCAGTTCCTCTCTATCGTGCTCACAGCCGACTTGTTCAAGCATGCTTACGAGAAGAACGGCTATGAGCCTCGGCTGCTCAGCCGAACAGCGGAGGACTCAGCCACTGTCACTTCCGTACTTATTCCATGGAACACCTGCGGTATGACCCAGGCAGCGGTGCTCGGCGTGCCGACGCTGGTATATCTGCCTTTCTGCTTCTTCAACATTCTGAGTCCTCTCATGTCGGTCATCGTGGCGGCATCGGGATGGAAAATCAAAAAAAACGTGCAACCGGAATAGTTGCACGTTTTTTTAGAACTGAAAAAAGGAGGAATGCTGCAAGCCTCATTGATGGAGCTTGAGAACCATCTTTATTCTGGCTTGTCTTCGCCTTCTGTGGCTTTCTTTCTGCTTGTGGCCCGACGGCGACGGGTTTTCTCCTCCTTCGGTGCGTCAGGAGTAACTCCGGCCAGTTCTGGGTCGATGAGGATGCGCCCGCAATATTCGCAGACAATCACTTTCTTGCGCATACGCACGTCAAGCTGGCGCTGTGGCGGAATCTTGGCGAAGCAACCACCGCAGGCGTCACGCTGAACATAGACGATGCCAAGTCCGTTGCGGCTGTTCTTGCGGATACGTTTGAATGCCTGAAGGATACGTGGCTCGATGGTGAGCTCCAATGTCTTGGCTTTCTCGCGGAGCTTGTCTTCCTCAGCTTTCGTCTCGATGACAATCTCGTCGAGTTCGTTTTTCTTCACCTCGAGATCTTGGGTGCGGTTTTCAAGTTCTTCCTGACTCTTGGCAATGAGTTCCTGATTCCTTTTCTCTGCCTGCTTGGCCTCGTTGATGCGCTTCTCTGCCAACTGAATCTCCAGGTTCTGATATTCAATCTCCTTGTTGATCATGTCGTACTCGCGGTTGTTGCGCACGTTGTCGAGCTGTTGCTTGTATTTCTCCAGCTTCTGCTGTGCCACCTGAATCTCTCCTTGCCAGCTGGCCAGTCCCTTGCGGATCTCTTCTGCCTCGGCTGTGGTTTTCTCGATGCGGGTGCGCAGACCTTCTACCTCGTCTTCAAGGTCCTGAACCTCGAGAGGCAACTCACCGCGGATGGTGCGGATGTTGTCAATCTGGGAGAGGTAAGTCTGAAGCTGATACAGGTTTTTCAACCTTTCTTCAATCGACATCTCGGAAGATGTCTTCTCTAATTTCTTTGCCATAAATAAATATTGATATTGTTTTGGTTTTTGATGTCGGTGTCCTATTACCCGTTGTTGCCCATGAGTGGAGCAGGGGAGCGGTTACAGGTAATTGATGGGATTGGTCTCAATTTCGGTTTCGAGTAATCTCACGTCGGGACATGCTTTGCGGATAATCTGCCCAAGCAAGTTGATGGTGTATTGCTCACTTTCGAAATGGCCGATTTCCATCAGCTGGATGAGTTGGTCGTAACCAAAGAAACGGTGATAGCCGATTTCGCCGGTGATGAACACATCGGCATGCTGAGCAATGGCGTCGGGAATTAGAAATGCACCGGCACCGCCGCATACCGCCACAGTCTGCACTTGCTCACCGCACCAGCTGTTGTAGCGGACACTGCCTGCGTCGAAACGCTCTTTCACCATTACCACGAAATCCTCACGTTCCATCGGCTCCTTCAGCCGGCCAATCACTCCGCTGCCTGCGCCTTCTATCTCTGGCTTGGCTGCCAGCGGACGCACCTCAGTCAGACCGAGCGTGTCGGCAATCTTCCAGTTCACCCCGCCAGGGGCGTTGTCTAAGTTCGTGTGGCTGGCATACACGTTGATGCCTTTCTGAATGGCTTTGATAATGGTGCGCTGCACGTAATCCTCTCCCGTGAGGCGTTTCGGTGCATGGAAGATGAGTGGATGGTGGCTAACAATCAAGTCACATCCTTTTTCGCTGGCTTCTTCCACCACTTCCTCCGTCACGTCAAGGCACAATAATACCCCTGACGATTCAGCATCCACCGTTAATCCAATCTGCATTCCAGCATTGTCGAAGCCGTCCTGCAGGGACAGTGGAGCAAATTGTTCAAGGGCTCCAATGATTTCCCGTATTTTCATCTTGAATCCGTTTGGGATTTCGTATTTTCAGATGCAAAGTTACGAATATTTTGTCAAAATGCAAAATAAAGCGTTTGTTTTCTCTCAGATTTGTAGTATCTTTGCCCGTGTGTTTCTCGGCATGCCCATCAGGGGCAGATGCCTGTCATATTCATTCAATACTGTTTGTTCAGTGAAAATAACTGTCGTCATACCTATATATAATGTGCAGGACACGCTCGATCGATGTGTGGGGAGTGTGCTTGCTCAGGGTGTGGACGACATGCAGGTGATTCTTGTGGACGACGGCTCCACGGATAATTCATCTCGCCTTTGTGACCAATGGGCTGAGAAAGACAACCCCG